>VOFI01003642.1_pt1 | contig 27683 bp, 43 predicted proteins | sample 5384131 | NCBI WGS metagenome assembly VOFI01 (sample SAMN12384728, study PRJNA508395) | human gut metagenome | isolation source: healthy gut H | host: Homo sapiens | reverse complement strand
GTAGCCATTCCTTATTTCTAATCAAAAATCAACAAAACTCGTTTGGTTTAGTTTTAGCCAAACGAGTTTTGTTTTTTTATTCCCTGAGATTTTCTTTGAGTTTTACTTTTCGATATTCTTTTGGTGACATACCAATGTATTTATGAAATAGCCTGCTGAAATAAAGCGAATTGGTGTATCCAACCATATTTGCAATTTCAGTAATGGTGTAGTCCGTATTTTCTAACAAACTTTGTGCGTTGGAGATTCAAGATATATTGCAGCGGACTGGAACCTGTGATTTCTTTAAAGCACTGAATAAACCAACAGTTGCTAAGCCCTCTGGATTCGGAGTACTCCTCAATGCTGATTTCTGTATTGTAATTTTTACGAAAATAGTGCATCGCAAAAGCAACTTCTTTTTCACTGGTGCTGCTGAATTTCTTTGCACTCCTGATTGCACGGCTTATCAAAACAAAAAATATTTCGCAGCTGCAAAGAAATCAATTCATCATACCGTGGTCTGCAAAGCTGCAATTCCTGAATCATCTGACCAAATAACCACTGATAATCGGGAGATGTTCCGATATAGAGGATATTATTTTGCAGGTTGATATTGTAATACATTAAAATTTCTTTTACTTCTTTTCCGGTAAAATGCACCCAATAAACATCGGTTTGATCTGCACGATAATAAACATATTCCTGTGGTTGATCCGGCAAATATATAATAATATTTCCGGCTGAAACTGTTTTTTCTTCTCCGTGAATGAAAAAATGTCCTTTTCCGGAGGCAATATATAAAAGCTGATAATCTTTTCTTCCCTTCGGACGATTTGTGCATATATTTTATAACTTTGTGTATTTTTTAAGCCGTTTTGTGTGGATAATAGAATTAAGAAATGAGAGATAAGAATTAAAAAAGACGTCTTTCATTGTAATTCCATGTTGAATTCAATAAAAATTCTTTGTGCTCAAAAGAATAATCATCTATTCTGACGATGGCATTATTTCGTTTTTGCAAGATGAAAAGCAGTTTGTATCATTCATTATGGGAAAATTCTGTTCATGTAGGCATACAAACAATGAAAGGAGCTCTATTATGAGCAAAGAAAAAAAACATACTTAAAGTGGTATAACAAAGTCGGTTATGGTTCCGGCGATGTTGCAGGAAACGTTGTCTATGCATTGCTGACATCATTCGTAATGATCTATCTTACCGACACGATTGGATTAACGCAGGCGTTATTGGCGTTCTCATTGCTGTATCAAAGATTTTTGATGGAATAACAGACATCATTTTTGGTACGTTGATTGATAAGACACATACGAAAATGGGCAAGGCAAAACCGTGGATGCTTTATGGTTTTATCGGCTGTGCAATTACCTTGATTGGTGTATTTGCAATCCCGATGAACATGGATAATTTTGCTCAGTACGCATGGTTCTTTATCTGCTACACTCTTCTTAACAGTGTATTTTATACGGCAAACAACATCGCATATTCTGCTCTGACCGCTCTTGTTACAAAGAACAGCAAGGAAAGAGTTCAGATGGGTTCTTATCGCTTTATCTTCGCATTTGGAACAAGCCTCCTGATTCAGGCTGTTACATTCCAATTTGTTGAAGCAATGGGCGGCGGTGCAAATGGCTGGAGAACAGTCGCAATTATTTATGCGGTTATCGGTCTTATTGTAAATACAATTTCTGCTCTTTCTGTAAAGGAACTTTCTGATGAGGAACTTGCAGACAGTGAAACAAAAACAGAAGAAACCAAATACAGTTTTGGAGAAGCATTCAAAATTCTCGTACACAACAAATATTATATGATGATCACAGTAACCTACATTTTGCAGCAGTTCTATGGTGCGATGATCGGTGTTGGAACATACTATGCAAAATATGTTCTCGCAGATGAGAATATGTTCGGCACGTTTGCGTGGTTTATCAATATTCCTTTGATTATCGCCTTGATCTTCACTCCTACCATCGTACAAAAATGGAACGGCATGTATAAGCTGAACAAGTATAGCTACATGGTAGCAACAGTTGGCAGACTTCTGGTAGCAGTTGCCGGATACATGGGAAACATTCCGCTGATGCTTGCATTTACAGCACTTGCAGCACTCGGTCAAGGTCCATGGCAAGGAGATATGAATGCAGTCATCGCTTCATGCTCTGAATATAGCTGGCTTACCAAACACAAGCACGTTGATGGAATCATGTACTCCTGCACATCACTTGGTGTAAAAATTGGTGGTGGACTTGGAACAGCAATTGTCGGTCTTTTGCTCGACATTAGCGGATTCAAGGGTACTTTGACAGTACAGCCTGATTCTGCAATCAATATGCTTCACATTATGTATCTGATCATTCCGTTTGCACTGGATCTGATCATCACATTTATTCTTTCTAAGATGAATGTTGAAAAGGCAAATGCGGAAATCAAAGAAAAACTTGGTATATCCGAAAATGAAGTTGTGATGGAATCACAGAACTAAAATGGAGGGAACAATATGAAATATACACTCGACTGGCTCACCAATCCGGAAGTGTTTGCAGTCAACAGAATCGCAGCACATTCCGACCACAGAATCTATGCAAACCATTTGGAAGCCGATGCAGACAATTCCTCTCTTATTCAGAATCTGAACGGCACCTGGAAATTTGCGTGGGCAAAGAATCCATCTGAATGGCAGCAAAAGTTCTATGAAGAAAGCGACAGCACTGGCAATTTTGACAACATTCAGGTTCCGGGACACATGGAATTGCAGGGATACGGCAAACCGCAGTACGTCAACACTATTTATCCTTGGGAGGGACAGGAGCATCTCCGTCCTCCGTTTATCTCTGAAAAGGACAACCCTGTCGGCAGCTACGTCAGATATTTTGACTTGAACGATGCTCTGAAAAATAAGCGTGTATTCATTTCTTTTCAGGGTGTGGAAACTGCTATGTATGTCTGGCTGAACGGCGAATTTATCGGCTACAGCGAGGATTCTTTTACACCGTCTGAATTTGAACTGACACCATATATCCGTGAAAAGGACAACAAACTTGCTGTTGCAGTGTTCAAAAGAAGTTCTGCAAGCTGGCTGGAAGATCAGGATTTCTGGAGATTCTCCGGCATTTTCCGTGACGTATTCCTTTATGCGGCACCGTCTGCCCATGTTCGTGATATGAAAGTGATTGCAGATTATGACGGTACAAACGGTATCTTCTCTGCAACGCTGGATATTGCGGGCAAGTGTTCTGTGAAATCGATCTTGACAGATGAAAATGGAACGGTCATTGCAGAATCCAATGAAAAGGAATCCGTAAACTGGACAATTGAAAATAGCAAGCCTTGGAGTGCCGAAATACCGAATCTCTACACATTTACAGTGATTCTGACAGACGAAAACGGAAATGAAATCGAAGTCAGCAGAACCAAAGTCGGATTCCGCCGATTTGAACTGAAAAACGGAATCATGTGCCTGAACGGAAAACGTATCATTTTCAAGGGCATCAATCGACACGAATTTGATGCGAAAACAGGCAGAGCAATCACAAAGGAAGATATGCTGTTTGACATTCAGTTCATGAAGAAAAACAATATCAATGCAGTTCGTACCTGTCATTATCCGAACAATTCTCTTTGGTATCAGCTTTGTGATGCATATGGCATTTATCTGATTGATGAAACCAATCTGGAAACACACGGTACATGGCAGAAGCTTGGTGTAACAGATCCGTCTTGGAATGTACCGGTTCACTTTCGAATGGAAAGAAGCTGTACTGGACAGAGCGAAATCAATGTATGAACGTGACAAGAATCACGCAAGCGTTCTCATCTGGTCTTGCGGAAACGAATCCTACTGCGGAGAAGATATTGCTGCAATGTCAGAATGTTTCAGAAGCGTAGACCCGACAAGACTGGTGCACTATGAGGGCGTTACAAGAGTTCCGAATCATCAGTATGATTCTATCACGGATATGGAAAGCCGTATGTACGCCAAACCGCAGGAAGTGGAAGAATACCTGAAGCAGAACAACGGCAGACCGTATATTAGTTGTGAGTATATGCACGCTATGGGCAATTCTCTTGGCGGTTTGAGCCTTTACACTGACCTTGAGGACAAATATGAGGCTTATCAGGGTGGTTTCATCTGGGACTACATCGATCAGGCAATCGAAACCAAAAATGACGACGGGAAAACGGTTCTGGCTTATGGCGGAGATTTTGAGGACAGACCAAGTGATTACGGATTCTGCACCAACGGTGTGATCTATGCCAATCGCACCTATTCTCCAAAGGTTCAGGAAATGAAGGCTCTTTACTCCAACATCAGAATGTCCATTCAAAACGGAATGCTTACCGTAGAAAACCGAAATCTCTTTGCAGATACAAACAACTTGTCCTTTGTTGTACGATTGGAAAAGAACGGCGTTGTTCTGAAATCCGATACATTTTTTCTGAATGTTCCTGCCGGAGAAAGTAAGACACAGAAACTGACACTTCACAAAATAGACAGTGCAGGAGAATATGTTTATCATGTTTCCGCCGTTACCGCAGATCAGACACTATGGGCAGATGCAGGGCACGAAATTGCCTTTGCTCAGGAAGTGTTTGAAGTAAAAGATAATCAGATTCCGGAAACCACATTGCAAAAGCCAACGATTGTATACGGCGATGTTATCATTGGCGTTCACGGAGAAAACTTCTCCATGATGTTCGACAAAAAAGAGGGCGGCATCAGTTCTCTGAAATATAATGATTTTGAATATATCACACGCACGCCAAAAGTCAGCTTCTGGAGAGCAATGACGGACAATGACACCGGTGCTTCCGAGCCGTACAATCTTGCACAGTGGTATTCCGCGGGCAAATTTGCAAAGTATAAAACCGTTTCACGGCTGGAACAGGAAGATGCTTTGAAAATCACATTCACATATCAGGCTGCCTGTGTTCCGACTTTTGAGTTTACCGTAACCTATACCGCACACTTTGACGGAAAGCTGGGCGTATGTGTAAATTATGCAGGGGTAAGCGGTATGCCTGATATGCCGGTTCTTGCATTGGACTTCAAGATGAAAAAACAGCTTTGCAATTTCCGGTATTACGGACTCGGTCCTGATGAAAATTACAGTGACCGATGCAAAGGGGCAAGACTGGGATTGTGGAAATCTACGGCAAAAGAAAATCTTTCCGGTTATCTCAATCCGCAGGAATGCGGCAACCGTACCGGTGTAAGAACGCTCTCTGTCCATGATGATATGCAGCATGGTCTGACGTTCCAAAAGGCATCTGCTCCGTTTGAAATGAGCGTACTGCCATACAGTGCCTATGAACTCGAAAACGCAATGCATCTGGATGAACTTCCAAGTGTTCGCTACACATGGGTCAGAATCGCTGCAAAGCAAATGGGTGTCGGCGGCGATGATTCCTGGGGTGCACCGGTGCATGAGGAGTACAGAATCCATGCAGATCAGCCGATGAAATTGGAATTTGTAATTATGCCCTTAAGATCGTAAGAAGAAAGGAAAAGCAATGAAAATACAGGATTTTCAAGACAATGTTACTTGTGGTGGATTTGATAATATCTTCGCAAATATTTATAAGCCACAGGATATAGAAAGTCAGAAATCACGATATATGAGTGCTGTGGAGAAATTCACAGCACTGTATCCGAATAGAAATGATATACACGTTTATTCTGCTCGGGTAGGACAGAAATCGGCGGTAATCATACCGATCATCAACATGGCTGTGTCATTTACTATAAACCGTTCTAAGACAGAGAAAGATCCTCGTGATATTGCTGCTGCTAAATTGCAAAAAAAATCAGCCTATCCTCAATGTCAGCTTTGTGTTGAAAATATGGGATTCGCAGGTCATCAGACACACCCTGCAAGACAAAATCTTCGTCCGGTAAAGTTGAATATCAACAGCCAAGATTGGTTCATGCAGTATTCCCCTTATGGATATTATAATGAACACTGCATCGTCTTTAATCAACAGCATATTCCTATGACAATCAATGCACAGGTATTCAATAAACTGTTTGATTTTGTTGAGCAATTTCCACACCATTTTATCGGTTCAAATGCAGACCTTCCTATTGTAGGCGGTTCAATTCTAACGCATGAACACTTTCAAGGCGGCAATTATAATTTTGCAATGGCAAAAGCACCGATTGAAAGAACATTTCTTTTGAAAAATTATATGAATGTTAGTGCAGGCATTATAAAATGGCCATGTCTGTGATACGTCTTTCTTCAAAAAACAGGACGGCTTTGGCAGCTGCATGTGCTGATATTTTATCAAAATGGAGAACATATACGGATGAAGTGGTTGGAATTTTTGCAGAAACAGACGGAATTCTGCATAATACAATTACGCCAATTGCAAGAGCAACTTCTTCTGGATTTGAATGCGACTTGGTATTGAGAAACAATATTACAACGAAAGAAAGACCGTTAGGTGTGTTCCATCCGAATCCTACCTTACATCATATCAAAAAAGAAAACATCGGATTGATTGAAGTGATGGGACTTGCTGTTCTTCCGGCGCGTTTAGCAGATGAACTGACACTTTTAAAAGATGCAATGTTGTCCGGCAAAGAGATTGCTACAGATGATAAAATTGCATCTCATGCAATTTGGGCAAGTGAAATTCTAAAAAATATTCTGATTTTAACGCTGATAATGCAATGGAGATTATTCGTTATGAAGTCGGCAGAGTTTTTGAGCAGGTACTTGAAGATGCCGGAGTATTTAAGAGAGATAAACAGGGAAAAGAAGCATTTGCAAGATTTGTAGAACAATTAGGTTGATTTGGAATATACGAAAATGAGCTATTGCATCATGTGCAGTAGCTCATTTTTAATTCAATTATTCAAGGCTGAGAATTTATTTCAGCACATCATCCAGTGGAATCCAATTATCTCCTGACATATCTTCAGTGTAGATTGTATTATTTATGTACAATTCCTCATCAATGTCACGCACAAAGCTCCAATGAAGGTTGTACTTCTTGGCGTATTCCTTAAATGTATTAATATTTTCGACCTGACGGTCAATGTTTTTGATGTGACCAGCCTGCATACCACCCTTAGTTTCGATGATCCAAATATTTCCGTCAGCAGTCTTAATGATGTAATCAGGATAAAAGAGCCACTGTTTTCTGATACCATTCACATAGACGATAGAAAGATACTGTTGACCAGAGTCACCATTTTTGTAAACCAATTCTACACTATCAAAGGATATGTGCGTTATCTGAATTTTGTTGACTTTTTATATTTGTATGATATAATATAATTACTGCCTAATATAAAATGCACTGATGAGTAGTGTCATTATCTTAAATTTGAGGTTTGAGAGTAGTGTAATTTCATATGGTAGTAAAACTTTCAGGACAGGATATTGTTCTTACACCAAAAACTGAAAATAGATTATTTTTTGTGGATGAAAGATATGAGCAGGGATTTCCGTTGTATGAGAATGAATCGTTATACATTGGAAAGTCGATAGCCGGATTGAAGTTGAATCAGTCGGCACAGAATCCGATTACATATCTGTATCCACTGGAGAAAGATAAAATTCATATTTAACGAAATTGACAAATCAGAATTTGAGAAGGTAAGTTAATGGAATATCACGATACAAGATACCATGGAGGAATATGATAATGTCGAAAGATGAGTATTTGATAACCGATACGCCCCTCAAAGCGTTGACCGTTTTTGCAATGCCAATGATTATTGGAAGTTTCTTTCAGCAAATATACAATATGGCCGACTCTGTTATTGTCGGCCAGTTTGTTGGTTCTTCCGCACTTGCAGCTGTCGGTGCATGTGCAGCATTGACCAATGTGTTCATTTGTGTGGCACTGGGAGCCGGTGTCGGAGCCGGTGTGCTTGTGAGCCGTTATTTCGGAGCCAGGGAGTATGGCAAAATGAAAACAATCGTGTCAACCTCCTTGATTAGCTTTTTGCTTCTAAGTATAGTCCTTGGTGTTTTTGGCTTTTTCTTCGCCAACTTGTTGATGAGTGGACTGCAAACCCCTGCCGACATACTGGATGATGCAGTACTGTATCTGCGGGTCTATTTTGTGGGCTTTCCGTTTCTGTTTATGTATAACATTCTTTCTACCATGTTCACCTCAATTGGCGAATCCAAAATTCCGCTAGGACTGCTGATTTTTTCGTCCATACTGAATATTTTAATGGATCTTTGGATGGTAGCCGGGCTAGGTCTCGGTGTGTTCGGTGCGGCTATTGCAACCCCTAATTGCACAGGGAATTTCAGCCGTGTTTTCGTTTTTGATCTTTCTGTCTCGGATGCGGCAATACAAGAGCTCCTTTAGCAGGTTCGACCGGCAGAAGCTGTATTCCATGCTTCGCATTGCGGTACCATCGGTTTTGCAGCAGTCCACAGTGTCTATCGGTATGATGATCGTGCAGGCAGTTGTAAATCCTTTCGGTACACAGGCACTCGCCGGGTATGCGGCAACGATGAGGGTGGAAAATGTTTTTTCATTGATCTTTGTATCCATCGGCAATGCGGTTTCGCCGTATGTTTCCCAGAATCTTGGTGCAAAGAAAATTGATCGTATCAAAAAAAAGGCTACCATGTTGCACTGATGCTGGATCTGTGCTTTGCGGTCATTGCGTTTGTGACCATTGAAGCGCTGCATACGCAGATCTCTTCACTGTTCTTAGGAAAAGACGGAACGGCATTGGCCTATCAGGTGTCTGGTGATTATATGAGGTGGCTTGGTTACTTTTTCATCTTCATGGGTATCAAGATGGCAACCGATGGAGTTCTTCGCGGTCTCGGAATTATGCGTCCGTTCCTCGTTGCAAACATAGTGTATTGATAACAAGGAAAGCGCAGTAAATCAGGACAGTTAGCTTAGCGGTGTGGTTTACACACATTGGTTAAACATGCCGCTTTTTATAGGGCATGGCAGTTTAGCGTATAGGATAATATGTTTGTGGTGACAACAGTTCCACAGCGATACAAGTAACGTTGGAGATATTATGGATAGAACTGTAAGAAATGCAGCAAAAGCATTAATTATTAAAGATGATAAGATGTTGGCAATCAAAATAAGTGACGGAAAAGAAGAATGGTATATTATGCCCGGCGGCGGACAAGATGTGGAGGAACTTCTTCCTGAAGCAGTTTGTAGAGAAGTGGCAGAAGAAATGGGATTGCGGGTAGTTGTGAAAGATTTAGCGTTTGTTATAGAGGGTTTACATGGAGAAAAATTTCATCGTGTAGATTTGGTGTTTTTATGTGAGTATATTGGAAAACTTGAAAATGCCGTCTTGCAAAGTGATACAAATCAAGTTGGATATGATTGGTTAGATATTAAAACATTAAATACAACACCATTATATCCTTCAAAATTACGCCGACAGATCATGAATTTGTATGAAGGAAAAGCGTATAAAGTTTATTTAGGAAATGAAGAAATTGGAGACCGAGGCTTTGCAACTATCAGGGATACAAGCAATGTGAGCTGATACTCGTCTTTGACGCATACAAGGTCAAAGAGCAGGAGCGTGTAGTGGAAAATTACCACAATATTAGTATAGTTTACACCAAAGAAGCCGAAACGGCTGACACTTATATCGAACGCACTGCTCACAAGCTCAGCCGAGCATAAGGTAAGGGTCGCCACATCTGACGGCATGGAGCAGGTCATAATCATGGGCAGCGGTGCTTTCAGAATGTCAGCTCAGGAGCTTCACGAGGACGTTATCCGTGTGGAAAAAGAGATAAGAGAATATATCTCAATATGAAATAAAAAAACGATTTTCTGAAAATAAACAGAAAATCAGAACATTGCCATAAGAAGCACCTGTGCAACAAGCATGATTATCATAGTAATGCAAGCTCGGCAAGCTGCCAGAGTTTCAATGTTATCATGGCTATTCCGAGAAAAAGCGAAAGACAAAATACCACCAATATCATTTATTTCACCCATGTGTATGTGTATTTACCGCTGTATTCACCGGATACTATAAATGCTGCAACGATCATTGATCCGATATACACAGGAAAAGTCATGCCTGAATATGAAAGCACCCATGATCTCAAGCACTGTGCCAAAAGCACCTGACGTGCTCCGTGACCGCCTACCATAGGGATAGATCCTGGTACACATACCTACCAGTGAGCTTTTTACTCCCCCAATAGCTTTGAAAGTCCTACGGCAACCGCATTCTGCGCAAAATATCAGCACTATCAGGCATAATAAAATATAATAAGACTTTTACCTCCTGCTTTCAAAACTTTAATGTTTGCCTGAAAGCCAACGGAAGTGAAGAACATGACCATGCAAAACCGTTTTAGCGCGTTTCATCAAACTGAAATTGACTATTCCTGCGACGTGAAGAATACATGATATGATAGCAAAAATAATTCCGCCGATGACAGGAGAGGGAATACAGAAGGTTTCAAGAAATCTGACTTTCTTTTTGAAAATCCCCTAAATACAAGACTCTACTGCCACCACAATTTGATACATATCCACATTATTGTTTTCAAATTTTTATCCTCCTCTGTTATAGCAGTTCCAATGCTGTTATAATTTCCACTGCCCCGCTTATGAAAAGCACACGGGATATTATCTGTCGCAAATTTTGTGTCATTATTCGCAAATGAGATCCTTTTCTTTATCTGGTCATTTTCCTCAAAAGCATTTTCGTGATATCTGCTACAGTGTCGCTGTCCATCTTTTGGCTTGCCACAAGAACAGCCTTTACGCCAACAGTCTTGACGTCCTCGTCAATGCCGTTTATAAGTTCCATCAGGGCAAATGCTTTCTCAGGTCAGAGAGAGAAATTTGACACTGCTGTAGAAATATCATGTCTGTATTTTGCAAATGACTCAGGACGTGTAAAGCCTGTTATTGCTGAAAAAAGCATAATAACTACAAGTACCAACGAGCTTAAAATAGCCGTGAATTTCATGAATACGTTATAGAAACAAGCTTTTTTTTGCTTTTCAGATGTAAACATCAGACCAAACACAAGTGAAAGCATGGCGGAGTAATATATGATCGTGGTCTTGTATATTTCCATATCAAGGAATGATACTGCCATAAACGCTGTGCATATGGTCGCCACAAAGGTCAGAAGTATCTGAAACCATAGAAATGAGCCTGAATTATGCTCCTCATCGTTTATAACGTCGTCTTTCTTTTTGTTTGTGATAAGCATATAGGAATAGCGGAACGCCAGATCATTATCGTTCATAACGCCGCTGAGATTGCTGTTATATGCGGAGAAAAATACATCAAGTGACCGCATTTATATCTCTCAGGTTCATTGATGTAATTTATCACTGCGTCTTACTTGAGGTTCTGTTTATCTCGTCTGCAAGAAAAAAGATTGGTGAGTGCTGCACCCTGCTTATATTCAAACTTGTGTGTTTCTTTATTTAGTATGGTAAAACCTGTAACGTCTGTTGGCAAAACATCAGGGGTGACTTGTAGTCTTTCCACAGGGAGTATATGCAGACAGTGAGGAACAGAACAATGAATATTATGACAGGCTCATAAGCGAAATAAACGAGGGACTTTCTTTTGAGGGTGATGAAGATGTAAAAACTGTACCAGAAGATAATAACATCACTTTGGAAGATCCGTCCTCTGCCGCAAATATAAGTGCTTCTGATGTGATAAAGCATATATTTGAAAAGCTTTACCGCTGCTTTGCGAAGCCCTCTTATAATGCTCAGGGAAAATAACAGCCGCCACTATGCTCTGCGTGTTGGTAAGGTCAATGTCAGCCGAGGGGTACGGTGGAACAAATGAACAGTATTCACGCTCATATTTTCAAGTGTTCTTACCACAGGTGCTTGTTATAAGCGATACTGTCACCGACAGTCTTTATCTGTAATCGACGTCAATTTTCTTCTGACTGATCACTTTCTTTACGCCATCGATGGCTTCGATCTTTGACCAGAGCATCGTCCAGAGGGTTGTTTTTCTGCACCCCGGTCAGACCTTCGGCATTGGCATTGATCGTATTTTCTGAAATCCAGATCTGATATTCGCTGTATCTATTAAAGCCCTGTTTCGAAAAGTCCAGCTTATCAAAGGAGGAAAGGAAGGTTGCGCCCGCCATAAAGACGATGCCGCTGATACAGAGAGAGAATACCGTGACGATGAACTTCCTGCGATCTCTTTTTGATTCCCATTCTTGCCAGGTTGAATGGCGTGATTTTCCGGTGAAGGACTGCGGACTGCCCTTTGATCTTTGTGTATCCGCTGGCTTTTGCTGCTTCAATGGGTGAGATGGAGGCGGCAATCTTCGCCGGCTTTCTGACAGAGATCATAATGGTAAAAAAATCTGCGCCAGTGTGACGGAGGCTACGCTGATGGTATTGATCCAGAGCCAGCCCCTCCGGCGCCATGAACCAGCCGAACAAATTTCCCAGAAGCAGGCCGATGGGCGCGCCGATGAGGAACATGGTCATGCCCTCTTTTTGACGAGTTTCTTGAGCTGTCTCGGCGTAGCGCCAAGGGGGTGCGCAGCTGGCCGAACTGACGGATGCGGCTCATGACCGAGATGTAGAAGATGCTGTAGATGACCACGATGCTGACAAAGAGAATGAAGAGGGCTATGATCACGACAGTCATAATTTCCTGGGTATTCATCACCAGTGAAGTGGTGAACTTGGCATTTTCATTGATATTGGCTCTGTCAACGCCGTAGTCTGCGCCGATATCCGTGATGGTTTCCAAGAAATCATCTTCACTCATCATCTTGGCACCGTCGATTTTTGCACCTAAAAGTATAGGGCAGATCTTTCAGCCAAGGGCCCCTTTGCGGCGTAAGCTTTTGAAAACAGGATAGGATATATACGGGACGACGAACCGCTGTCACAAAATCCACTGACGCGGAAAGTCTCTGTATCGCCGTCAAAGTTCTGCAGTTCCAAGACAGTTCCGAGTTTCGCCGCCTTGCCGATTTGCTTCATATACGCCTGATCGACAGCGATTTCGTTCAGCTTTTCGGGGTAGCTTCCCTCTATCACCTTTTTGGGAAGCGATCGTGCTTTCGGCTTGCTGTATATAAAGCGGCTGAATGGTGTAATCATCCACTCCGACACGGGTGCCAGATTTCAAAATCACAGAATCTGCAATTCGTTCATCGGACTGCAGATGTTCAGCCTGTCTGTTGCTCAAATTTTTGATAGAGGACGTGCTGCATCGTGTCCAACTGATTCTTGTCTGCCTGCCTGACGCCGAAGACGAAGAGAGCGAGTCCGCTGATCAATGCGACTGAGAGGATGATGGTCAATAAGGTAAAGGTATTGCGCATCTTGGCGCTTTTCAAGCCCGTGCCGCTAATTTTTTGATCAGGCCGTTGTTATTGTTTTTGTTTAATATGTCTTTTTTCATCCTGTCCGCCTCCCTTACTGCACGATTGTGCCGTCTTCAATGCGGACGATGCGGTCGGCAAGCTGGGCGATTTCGTTGTTGTGGGTAATCATGACGATGGTTTGGTTGAACCGCCTGCTGGTGCTTTGCAGAAGACCGAGTACATCAGCGCTGGTCTTGCTGTCCAGGTTGCCAGTCGGCTCGTCTGCCAAAATCAGAGAAGGTTTTGTGATCAAAGCTCTGGCGATGGCTACGCGCTGCTGCTGACCTCCCGACAGATTGCCGGGCATTTCGGACAGCTGGTCAGTCCCAACAGGGAGATGACTTCGTCGCAGTAGGCTTTATCGACTTCATCGCCGTCTAAATCGACGGGCACGATAATGTTTTCGTAGACATTGAGAATGGGAATTAGATTGTAGTTTTGGAATACAAATCCGATATTGCGTCTCCTGAATATAGTCAATTCCTCGTCATTCATCTGGGACAAATTCTGCCCGCTGACAATCACGTCGCCTGCTGTGGGCACGTCCAGGCCGCCGCACATGTGGAGCAGAGGGATTTGCCAGAACCTGACGTGCCGACGACGGCTGTGAACTCTCCCTCTGCTACGGAAAAATCCACACCGTCCAGGGCTCTGGAGATGTTCGGCTCCATGCCGTAATACTTTTTAGATTTTTGTCTGTAGGATATTCATAAACAATACCACCTTTCTTTTTGATGGCCTCATTATAAAAAGTAAAATCTCGCAGAAATATCACGCAATCCTTAAGAAATTAAAAATTTTTTGCAGATAGACGGAAAAGGCGGCGCCTTCGCCGGGCTGGGAGCTGACGACGATATAACCGGACTGCAGCGTGATGATTTTTCTTGCCACGTAAAGACCGATGCCGATGCCGTCCACGTCGTGGACATCTTCTTCGCGGTAAAATCGCTTCCAGATATCAGCCTGATGACATTCGGCAATGCCCTTGCCTGTATCGGAGATTTCTATTTTGACGTACATCTCCTGATCGAGGACTTTTACCGTGATGCACCCGCCTTCTTCTGAATATTTGACGGCGTTGTCCAAAATGTTAAAGAGGGCTTCGCCAGTCCATTTCCGATCATGAGAGCGGCCAGGCTTTCTGGGCAGTCCACGGTTACGCGGATGCGCTTGTTTTTCTGCAGAGAAAAGAATGCCGCCCAGGGCAGAAGCCAGGGTGTCGTAGAGCGGCTGGATCGTCTTTTTCAAAGCGATGACGCCGGTTTCCAACCGCGAAGTTTTGATCATAGACTGCATCAGAAAGTCCAGCTTGTCCAACTGGCCGTCAGCGGTTTTGAGAAATTCTCGCTGCTGTTCGCAGGGCATTTCGTTGTCGAGAAGAGTGGAGTTGATCATCTTCAAGTTTGCAATAGGCGTTTTGACTTGATGAGAAATGTCGGATACCAGTTCTTGCAGCTGTGTTCGCTCCTCGGTCATGCAGGCCTGACTGCTGGTGATGATTTTGTGCAGTTTACCATTCGATGATGGACTTTGTCAGATAACGTGTCTTGATATTTCAGTGCATCTGCTTCCAGGCGGCCAGCGAGAAGTTCGTCCAGCTGCTTGATAATATCGTCTGCAAATTGAACAAAATGTCTGCGGAGCAGGATGATCGTCAGCCCGCTGGTCAGGAAATAGGCGATTGCAGCAAATAAATAACTCATTTTTTTGAGACCTCCGATCCACATGTATCCCATCCCGTACACTGTCTTGATATATTGTCCGCCGCTCTTTTTCAAGCTTGCTGCGGATTCGGCTGATGGCAGAAGTCAGTGCATGCTCATCAACAAAGTTTTCGTTGACGTCCCAGAGCTTTTCCAGCAAAACCTGCCGGGTCAGTACGATGCCCGAATTGGCAGTCATGAGTCTGAGTATGCGATATTCTGTAGCGGTAAAGGTAATGGGGATGCCTGACAATGTGGCACTCGTTTCAGAAAAGTTGATGTACAAAACGCCATCGTCATAGATTTCATCAGTGGTGCGATGCGAATTTTTTGCAGCAGAATTTCGATTTTTTTTTCTGTAAGACGCTGATCGGAAAAGGTTTCGTCACATAATCGTCAGCGCCCAGTTCAAAGCCGCTCAGCATGTCCTCTTCCATGTCCCGGGCTGTCAGAAAGATAACAGCAGGCGCAGGATTTTGCCGCCTTAATTCTGCGGCAGAGGTCAAAGCCGCTGCCATCGGGCAGATTGACGTCCAATACGACCAGATCAAAATGGGCGGCGCCGGCTTCTTTGACCGCCGCTCCTGCGGTATTGGCAGAGTTGACCTGGTAACCCGAATTCCTTAAGTTGTAGCACAGTGTTTTATTTAAAATCAGGTCGTCTTCGACCACTAAGATTTTTTTCATGGCAAAGTCTCCTTTGGGATAGTATACCATGTGCATTCCATTGGAAATAGAATCGTAGCACATGATTCAATGAACGCTTCTCTGCGACAACGTCGTAAGATTGTGGAACCATTATACCATGACGATACCTCTGAATATAGAATCAAACGTCATGATTCAATGGTTCCTACCTTGCGGCAACGTATGCTACGCATTCTCCTACGCTCGCGCTGCTCGCTACGCTGTCCGTTTTGCCTGGCCACTCGCTACGCTTGCGTGGCAAAAAGGCAACGCCGCACAGATTTTGGAACTATTATACCATGACGATACCTCTGAAAATAGAATCGAACGTCATGATTCAATGGTTCCTTCCTTACGGCAACGCCGCACAGATTAATGGAACCATTATACCATAAAATATCTCAGAATTCTCGCTGAACAAAAAAAACAGATGTGTTGCTGGAAGCCTTTCGGCAAAGAGCTGAGTTGTCAGTTTTCGCAGTCCGCAACCAGCCAATATTGAAAAAATGTTTGCGACATTTTTTCTGAGAGAAGAGAATGCGGACTATTTGGATGTGTGAAAGGTCCTCTGGGCCATGTTTTCCTGGTTTACAACCCGCCACTTGCGCAGATTATCAATTCTGAGTGCAAAAGTGCCATGTTTCTTCGATTTTCAGAAATTTACTTGCGCAACATTTGGAAGTTTTTGTAAAATAATCGGATTTTGCCTTGTTTTTGCAAAGGGAGTCGCGCAAATATCTCTGCCTTATTCCGCCTGAACATGGCGGAAAAGCTTTCAAAATCTGCTTTGGTGCGCAAGTCGCTTTGGAATATAATCCCCCTAACACGGCGGGCTGCCATATCCGACCAATCAGATGCTTCTGCCACAGAAGAAATCGCGCATTGTTCAGAAAATTTTCAAAGTATACAAACCTGTCTATTGACTTATAGAGTCAGTTTGCTATAATTAGTATCGTATAATGTTAACAATTTAACAAGGCGAGGGTACGGAGGCACTCAAAGGCTTACGTCGTGGCAGAGAATATCTTCGCATGCCAGCAGGCTCTGATTTGTAAACAGGGCAGAATGGAAGAGCCTGGATGGAAGAATGCTCATCGCAATGATTGCCTAAAAAGAGGAACCGTATCTGGAAAATTTGGGAATGTGTACTGTGCGGGCACCAGACGGATATCCCAAGAAATGCGCTTAGAAGCCTAAATTTCAATGTATACATGGAATTTACATTGACTTTATGCACGATTTGTTATAATTATAACTAATCGCCGTTAACAATTTAACCAATAAGAAAGGAAACCACTATTATGGGTATTTATGATGAGTACAAGGCCAAGCTGTGCACAGCGGAGGAAGCTGTCAAGCTTGTGAAAAAGATGGGGGATTGGGTAGATTACAGTCAGACTTGTTCCTTCCCGGCAGCGCTGGATGCAGCCTTAGCCGCCAGGAAAGATGAACTGAGAGACGTCAAGGTGAGACATGCGATTTCTATGAAGCCTGTTCAAGTCGTAGAACAGGACCCTGAAGGGAAGCATTTACATATAATCTATGGCATTTTTTCGGGGTTGGACCGCAAATACGCGGCTATGGGTAACACTTACTACGAGCCGATGCTGTTCAGAAACTGCGGTTCTTATTACACCAGAGGCTTTGCAAAGGTCAACGTGGCGATGATCACTGTTTCACCGATGGATCGCCAGGGTAACTTTAACTACGGACTGACCAACTGCTGCATGCAGGAGATGCTGGAAAGCGCAGAGCACATCATTTTGGAAGTCAACGAAATATGCCGACGATCTTTGGAACACAGGCTGACCATATCCATATTTCACAAGTGGACCACGTAGTAGAAAACAACTGCCCGATTGGCATCGCACCGGCTGCGCCTGCCAGCGATATTGACAAGAAGATTTCGGAATACATCTTCCCGTACCTGGAAGACGGCATTACGCTGCAGCTCGGAATCGGCGGCATGCCTAACGCTCTGGGCACATTGATTGCAGATTCCGACCTGAAGGACCTGGGTATGCACACTGAGTTGATGTCCGATGGATATCTGAAGCTGTATCAATCCGGCAAGATGACTGACAGGAAAAAAGAGCTGAACACTGGCAAGGGAATCTTCTCCATCTGTAACGGTTCCACAGAACTCTATGAGTTCCTGGATCACAACCAGAATATCTTATCAGCGCCGATGCACTATGTCAACGATCCATGTACCATCAGACAGTTTAAGAAATTCATTTCGATCAACAGCTGCATCGCAATGGACCTCTATGGACAGGTGTGCTCAGAGACCGCAGGAACCCGCCACATCAGCGGCACGGGCGGACAGCTAGATTTTGTTACGGGCGCATATATGTCCGAACAGGGCAAGACGCCTTCCCTGGCAATGCCTTCTGTGCACAAAAACAAAGACGGCAGCATGTCGTCCAACATCATCGGAAAGTTTACGGGCGGAGATGTCATCACGACACCGAAACCCAGGCCCCATACATGGTAACGGAGTATGGCGTAGCCTGCTGTCGGACTGACCGCATGGGAGAGAGCAGAAGCGCTCATCAACATTGCCCATCCTGATTTCCGCGACGAGCTGATTAAAGCCGCAGAAGAACAGAATATCTGGCGCAAGAGCAACAAGAGATAATATTTTCGAACAAAGAAAGCTGCCCGGCAACGGACAGCTTTTGTTTTGCCTATTGTTCTTCCGCCCACTTACAAATTAAGACGCGCGCCACGCCCGCTATGGGTACTGCCAGCACCATCCACAGCAGGCCGCCAAAGTATCCCGCTATGGAAACAGCAATTAGGACAAAAGAGCGGATGCAATCCAGTTGATTTGCCGATGATACGCGGATAGATGAAGTTGCATTCCACTTGCTGCACGGCAAACAAAGCAATGGCTGCCAGTATGGCCTTCGAAATACCGCCGTCCGCCATTCCTGCCAACACTGCGGGAATGATGCCGATGATGGGCCCAAAATAGGGGATCACGTTGGCGATTCCGGCAAAGCAGCCGATAAACACCGCAAAGTCGATGCCGATGGAGGCCAGAGCCAGGGAAGATAAGAAGGCGACAATGACAGAATCGACAAAGACGCCTCGCAGGAACGCTGATATGACATCGTTTATTTCAAAGAGAATCTCTCTGACCACCCCATGTACTTTCTGCCCCAGAAGCAAGTGCATGGCTTTATTCATCAGACGCAAGAAAAAAAGTCCTTATCTTTGAGGAGATAGATTCCAGCAATCATGCCGATGAGGAATTTTACTGCACCGCCGCCAAAGCTTTGGAGAAGATGGCTGATGTTAGGACCTTCGATGGAAAAACCGAAGAGTTCGTTGAGCACACCTTTGTACTCATTATAATAGACTTGCAGTGAAGAGATGGCTTCCTGCAGAGAGCCTGTTGCCATCTTGCCAGCGATAATATCGGCAAATCCCCAGATCAAAAGCGATGGCCGCAATTACGGCCAGATAAGAGACGATGACGCAGAGGAATCTCTTCCCTCCAAATTTTTTCTCAGATAGTCAACAAAAGGATTTAAGATATATGCAATGGTAATGCCTACACAGAGCGGTACTAATGCATGTCGCAATAAAAAGATGACCAGTAGTAAAACTAAGATAATCAGAATTTTTAACATAGTTGCCAGAACCTCCTGGAAATAGTATGATATAAATAGTGAAAAATTATTGAAAGAATAGGAACGAATTTGATGAAAAAAATGTGAACTATTGGTTCCGGCAGGTGGAGAGAGACAATTTATCGCTGCGGTAGAAAACGGAGCGGACGCCGTCTATGTGGGCGGAAAATTGTTTAACGCTCGTATTAACGCGGGAAATTTTGATGATAAAGAATTGACAGATGCTGTGGACTTTGCCCATAAAAGAGGTGTAAAAGTTTATGTGACCATGAATACCCTAATTGCCGATGATGAGATGAAAAAGGCGTTAGAGTATGTCTTGTTTCTCTACGAAATCGGCGTGGATGCCTTAATCGTACAGGACGTAGGGCTGGGAGCCGTGATCAGAGAAAACCTGCCTGATTTTCCTCTGCACTTATCAACCCAGGGTTCCGTCTACGATCTTCGCGGCGTCCAAATGGCAGGACGTTTGGGCTACGAGAGTTGTTTTGGCCAGAGAACTGTCTTTTGGGGAAATAAAAAGAGATATGCCAGAATACGGAAGTAGAGATAGAAGTTTTTGTTCACGGAGCGCTCTGTATCTGCTATTCGGGACAGTGTCAGATGAGCCGTTATTTTGGAGGCAGGAGCGGAAACAGAGGAGAGTGTGCCCAACCCCTGCCGGCTGCCGTATAAGAGCTTTTGATGAAGACGGCAGATTGGTCAAGACCTTTCAACACCCTCTCAGCCCCAAAGACCTCTGCTTGATCGATCATATCGGCGAACTGGCTGAGGCAGGCGTGGCTTCGCTGAAAATTGAAGGGCGCATGAAATCACCGGGAGTATGTAGCCATTGTCACCTCCATCTACAGGAAATATTTGGATCAGTTTTATGAGAAGGGCAGTTATATCGTCACGGCGGAAGATCGAGAGGCATTGGAACAGATTTCCAATCGAGGCGGTTTTACAGAAGGCTACTTTTTATGAAAATCCAGGCAAGGGAGTTGATGGCAGGAGAGATTCTAAACATCGCGGCATAAAGATTGGCAAGGTCGTGAAGAAAGTGCAGGGGAGCAGCCTGATCGATGTCAAATTATATCATAAATTGTCGATAGGCGATGGAGTTGAAATACAGGGGAAGAACGTGACTGGCAATGTGGTCACCTATTATAAAGAACTAAAAAGCGGTCTCACCCGCATCGGTGATATCAAAGGTCACGTAGAGCACGGCGATCCTCTTTACAGGATTTCCTCCAAGGAGCAGCTTGCAGCAGCTAGGAAGACCTTTGAGAACAAAACCTTCAGAGAAGGAAAATATCTTCGCAGAACGCCGGTGGACATAGAGTTCTGTTGTGACGAAAAAGGATTTGCCTGGCTGACGCTGCACAGCGCCCTGACGGACAAAGAAATTACGGTGAAGGAAGGGCCTTTTGAAGAAAAGCCGAAATCGCGCGATGGATAGCGGGCGGATCGAGAAGGCTTTGCGAAAAACCGGCAACACGCCTTTGAGGCGAGAACTATTCGCATTGAGGAAGGTATCGACAGAATTATACAAATATCGGCGATAAACGATATGCGGAGGAGAGCCTTGGAACAGCTGGAACAAGTCTTGGTACTGCGGCGCAGCGGAGGGAACTTTTCGGCATATTTTATAAGTGAAGAAAGTCACGGCAATACCCTTGAATTTTACTTTTATGACTGGGAGTCCTTTTTACAATTACGTAATGCCTGACGATCTCAATGCTCTGGATGTGGACAAGGTAGCACTGATTCCGCTGGTCGACTACGAGAAGCATTACGCTGAAATTCCTCGGGAGAAGATGGTGCTGCCGTACATTACCAACATTTCTAAGGGCGAAGAAGACCAGTTTATCGAGGCGCATTTTGATGCGATCTGTGAGCATTATAGGGACCGGGGAATCTATATCGGAAATCTCAGCTGGCTGCTGGCGTTTTTTGGCGGCAGGGGTGCCGGTTTATGGGGATTACGGATTGAACATCTGCAACGCTTTTTCGCGGGGACTTTACTGCTCCCTGGGACTGGGGCATTGCATGGACAGCCTGGAGATCCTCGATGACGGACTGGGCGCATTTCCTCTGATGATTACGGAACACGAGCTGCAGGGTTCACGTTTGATTGACCGAAAAAAAAGAACGGATCAAAATCGTGAGAAGAGATTTCAGCAGCCAGGTAACCTTGATTCCGGAAAGCGAGAATTTGGAGATAAAGAAGATAAAAGACAAAATATCCGAAGGAAAAATGATAATAAGGATATATTGTTAACAACGTATCGAACGATAATTAGATAATGTGGAAAAAATATAAAAATTTTTGGGAGAGGGTGTTGACGAAAGGCCTTCTTCTACGGTAGTATGAAATTGAAAAGGAGAATAGAAGTAAAATGGATAACCGCTGTTAGAAACTCCTTGTAGAGGAACGAAAAGCGGGCGGAACTTTAAAGGTCGATTCGAGCAGAATTATGAGAGTCAATGCCTTTTGGCCCGGGATATATTATCGAGGGCAAAGATTTGATCGTAGGCTTTACAGACCGATGAACCGTTAAAGAGAGGAATTTGTCCTTTCGGCGGAATCAAGATGGTGAGAGAAGAACTGGCAGAATTTGGTCAAAAACTACCAGAGGAAATCGACCACATGTTTGATTATATTACTACCCATAACGACGGTGTTTTTAAAGCTTACTCTCCAGAAATGAGACAAGCCCGCCATCTAGGCTATATCACAGGTCTTCCTGATGCTTACGGCAGAGGAAGAATTATCGGCGATTATCGCAGATGTGCCCTCTATGGTATTGATCGATTAATCGAACAAAAGCAGCAGGACCACGACGGAATCTCTTCCCGGCCGATTATGAGTGAAGAAAACATCAGGCTTGCGGAAGAGGTCTCCAATCAAATAGTGGCGCTGAAAGAAATAAAGAAAATGGCCGAGGGATATGGATACGACATTTCCAAGCCTGCAACTGACGTCAGAGAGGCGATTCAGTGGACCTACTTTGCATATCTGGCAGGCATCAAAGAGGAAAATGGAGCGGCTATGTCTATCGGCAGAATTTCTACCTTCCTGGACATCTATGCGGAGAGAGATCTGGCGGAAGGAAGATATACAGAAGAACAGATTCAGGAATTCATAGACGACTTTATCCTGAAGCTGAGAGTCGCCAGACATCTTAGGACTAGTGAATATAACGAACTCTTCGGCGGTGATCCGATGTGGATTACGGAAGGTCTGGCAGGAATGGGCTCTGACGGCAGACACCGTGTAACGAAGAATACTTATAGAGTTTTACATACCCTTTACAACTTAGGTTCCGCACCAGAACCGAATTTAACTGTCCTGTGGGCGAAAGGGCTGCCGGCCGCATTTAAAAATTCTGTGCACAGGTATCTATCGACACCGACTCTATTCAATATGAAAAATGACGACAAGATGAGACCGCATTATGGCGACGATTATTCTATCGCCTGCTGTGTATCAGCCATTCAGATGGGCCAGCAAATGCAGTTTTTCGGCGCCTGATGTAACTTGGCTAAATGCTTACTCCTCGCAATTAACGGAGGTATAGATGAAAGGACTGGCGAACACGTTGGGCCGCAGATGGAACCCCTGGGCGACGGCCCTCTGGAATATGAAGAGGTATGGAGAAGATACAACATATACCTTGAGTGGCTGTTAAGTATTTACGCCAGAATTATGAATATCATCAACTTTATGCACGACAAATACGACTATGAGAAATCGCAGATGGCATTTCTGGATTCGGAAGTAAAGAGACTGATGGCCTTTGGCGTTGCAGGGCTATCGGTAGCGGCGGACTCGTTGTCAGCAATCAGACATGCGAAGGTGATGCCAATCAGAGACGAGAATGGTATTATTGTCGACTTCAAGACGGAAGGTGAATTCCCAAAATACGGAAATGACGATGACAGAGTTGACAACATCGCCGTGGCGATTACGGAAAAAGCTATCACAGAACTGAGAAAACAGCCAGCTTATCGTAACGCAGTGACGACTCTCTCTGTGCTGACGATTACTTCTAACGTGATGTATGGTAAAAAAAACTGGTAATACCCCTGATGGCAGAAGGGCAGGAACGCCATTTGCCCCAGGTGCAAATCCGATGCACTGCAGAGATGAAATGGGCGCAGTCGCGTCTCTTAACTCTGTGGCAAAACTGGATTGGAACACTTGTCAGGACGGCATCTCCAATACCTTCAGCATTACACCGGATTCGCTGGGTAAGGATATGGAGAGCAGGAAGGAGACGCTGGTCAAGCTGCTTGCCGGCTATTTTGGACAGGGCGCGCACCATTTGAACGTGAATGTGCTCAACCGGGAGCTTCTGCTCGATGCCTATGATCATCCTGACAAATATCCGAGCCTGACGATTCGTGTTTCCGGATATGCAGTGCGGTTTAACGCACTGTCCAGAGCACACCAGAAGGAAGTCATCGAGAGAACCTTCCATGAAGCATTATAGGAGCATCGCGTAAAATGGATAAAGGCAGATTACATTCGATAGAAACCTTTGGTGCAGTGGACGGACCAGGTATTCGCACCGTGTTTTTTTCTCCAGGGTTGTCCAGCCAGATGTTCTTATTGTCATAATCCAGATACGTGGAATACAGGCGGAGGCAGAGAGGTCGATATTGACGAGATTGTCAGCCGGGCAAAGCGAGGCAAACCCTATTATGGTGAGGACGGTGGTGTAACCTTTTCTGGCGGTGAACCGCTGCTGCAGGGAAAATTTCTGAGAGGAAGCGCTCATAGCGCTGAAGGCAGAGGGATTGGGAGTGCAATCGATACCAGCGGAACTTACTTTGATGAAGATTCAGAGGCGGCTATTGCAGAGGCGGATTTGCTTCCTCGATATCAAGCATACCGATGCTGCGGTTTTCAAAGAGCTGACCGGGCGCGGACAAGAACCTCTATTTAAATTGATTGAAGTCATTAACCGTTTGGAAAAACCGATCTGGGTGAGACAGGTCATCGTGCCAGGTCTGAATGATACGAAAGCGTATATCGAAGATTTAAATGGCTTTCTGAGCAACATGAAGACGGTTAAGAAAGTAGAATTGCTTGGATATCATAACATGGCTGAAAAAAAGTATGAGAAGCTGGGACTCGACTATAGACTGAAGGGCTGGAGCCAATGGATCAAAACGACTGCAGCAGCTTTACACTCTGCTTACAAGATAAAAGCAACCGGCAAAAAGTCACTTGCCGGTTTTGCTATTAATTTCTAAAGGAAAAGAAAGGGATGCCATTTGGCATCCTTTTCTTTCTATATGATTTTATTCTATTCCTAACAGTAAAATACTAAGCTTCTAAAGCTGCGAGAGCTTCTGCTTTTCGTCTTTTCTCTTTCCTCTAAGATTCTAGCGTACTCTTCCTTTCGCTCATCTTCGTCATGGTGATTCCCGTGTAGCCGAAGATGATAGATACGACTGGATTTAGCCAGTTGAGAATAGCAAATGGAATGTATCCACTGCCTACTCCCCAGGAATTTTTCATGGTTGCGCCACAGGTGTTCCAAAGGGAAGAAGTTGGACGATGGTTCCGGAGTCTTCCAGACATCTGGACAGGTTCTTCGGTTCTAGTCTTAAATCTTCAAAGGCTTCCCGAACATTCTGCCTGGCAGTACTAGTGCTAAAGTACTGGTCACAGCAGATTGCGTTTACGAAGATACAGGAGAATTCTGTTGCCAGAAACCAGTCCGCTCTGCCTTTAGCAACCTTCAAAAGAAGATTTGCAAATTGTCCCATGATACCGGTACAGTCTACGATGCCGCCGAAACACATTGCGCAGAGGATAATGGAGATGGTCCAGAACATACCTTGCATACCATCGCCGGAAAGTAAGCTTGCCAACTCACTAATTACATCAGATGCGCCATCAGGCACGTTCCCCATGGAAACGCCGTTATTTAGTATGTTGAAAATGTTTGCATCTAAAACTCTCTGCACTCCATCGTCATTTAGGCCCAAAAGCAGTTTCGATATATTGCTTGTTCCAGAACATGAACGGTACGCCGATAAATACACCACCGATTAAGGACGGCAATGCAGGTAATTTCAGTGCTACTGCCACGATTACGAATACTGGAGGTAGCAACGCAAGAACACTGATGTTGATGAACCCTTAATAAAATCAGTGATTTCATTAAGCACACTCAGGTCCGGCTCATTAGATGAAGAATAAACGAAGCCCATGACTGCATATGCAACAAGTGCAATCACCAGAGAAGTACCCGTAGTGTAGATCATGTGCTTGATGTGGTCAAACAAACTTGAACCTGCCATGGCAGGTGCCAGATTTGTCGTATCCGGATAATGGAGACATTTTGTCTCCGAAGTATGCGCCAGATACGACAGCTCCTGCAGTCATAACTGCAGGAAATCCTAAAGCAGTTCCTACTCAATCAGAGCCACGCCCATGGAGCCTGCTGTGGGACCATGAGGAACCTGTTGCCAGGGATACGATGGAGCAGAGGATACAAGCCGTAACTAAAGAAAATCTTAGGGCTGATAACCTGATGCCGAAGTACATCATGGAAGGGATGGTGCCTGCTGCCATCCAGGATGCGATCATACATCCTACGACTGCCAAGATCAGGCAGGCCTGCATAGATCTGTTGATGGAAGCCAGGATACCCTGTTCAAGGTAAGCCCATTTCCATCCGTTTGCAATTGCGATGATACCTGCAACACATGCAGCTAAGATAAGTGCGATATGTGGTTCTCCACCTTCATCCTTCAAAATGGACCACATTAACAATCCGACCATTGCTAAGATGGCAACAAAACATTGCCATAAAGGAATCTTTCTACCCATAATAAGTCCTCCTTAATAAAATTAAGTAAAAATAAAAATAAAATCCGTGCTTTCCCAAGCACATCTTAATTATATTTGCTAAATTCAAATTTGTCAAGGTTATGTGAATTTTCTGTCACATCATAATCACAGGACTTTCATACAATAAAACGTGAAAATGCAAAAGAGGTAAAAATCGTTGAAAAATAAGGAAATCTTATTTTTCGGACATGACTGACTGACAGCAAAATTAAAAAGATCAGAAATTCATATATAATGTAGGAAACATGCAAATAATATTTTTTCTATTTTTTATTGAATTGTTCTATTGACAAAAGGGTGTGTTAGATGGTAAACTAGTCAAGCTGTCTGAGAGAGACGGTCAGTACCAGTATCCACACCGGAAAGCGGTGAAAAAGGATATTAAAAAGCACTTGACAGAGTAAGGAAAAAGATGGTAGAATAATCAAGCTGTCAGAGAGAGGCGGCAGGCACATGCAGGAAGCTGCAGAAAAAAGTGCTTGACAGAGCGGATCCAAGGTGATATAATAATCAAGCTGTCTTACGGAAGGCAAGCTGATGACGGACATCACGGACAGCGGCAGCAGCCTCACAGGGGCTGCCAAGAACCTAGAAAACTTCATAGTGTAGAAATTTAGTCAAAGAGGACCACGGTCCTCAAAAAACTAAAAAGCAAGAAACAATCAACACAGATTGGTAAACAAGATGTACATGATTAGTTTCCGACAATTCTAAACAAAACAACAATAATTTCGAAAGAAATAAATTGCGAACGCAGAAGCGTTTGATCCGAATCGGATCTGTTAATTAGATTTCAGAACCCTGCAGGGTTATGATATACCATTTAATTAAGAGTTTGATCCTGGCTCAGGATGAACGCTGGCGGCGTGCCTAACACATGCAAGTCGAGCGAGAAGCCAATGACTGAAACTTCGGTAGAAGGATATGGTGGAAAGCGGCGGACGGGTGAGTAACGCGTAGGCAACCTGCCCTTTGCAGAGGGATAGCCATTGGAAACGATGATTAAAACCTCATAACGCATCCCCCCCACATGGAGGGATGCCAAAGATTTTTCGGTACAGGATGGACCCGCGTCTGATTAGCTAGTTGGCGGGGTAACGGCCCACCAAGGCGACGATCAGTAGCCGACCTGAGAGGGTGATCGGCCACATTGGAACTGAGACACGGTCCAGACTCCTACGGGAGGCAGCAGTGGGGAATATTGCGCAATGGGCGCAAGCCTGACGCAGCGACGCCGCGTGAGCGATGAAGGTCTTCGGATCGTAAAGCTCTGTCCTCAAGGAAGATAATGACGGTACTTGAGGAGGAAGCCCCGGCTAACTACGTGCCAGCAGCCGCGGTAATACGTAGGGGGCTAGCGTTATCCGGATTTACTGGGCGTAAAGGGTGCGTAGGTGGTTACCTAAGCGCAGGGTCTAAGGCAATGGCTCAACCATTGTTCGCCCTGCGAACT
>VOFI01000228.1_pt1 | contig 27689 bp, 29 predicted proteins | sample 5384131 | NCBI WGS metagenome assembly VOFI01 (sample SAMN12384728, study PRJNA508395) | human gut metagenome | isolation source: healthy gut H | host: Homo sapiens | reverse complement strand
CCGCGCTCTGTACAGAATCCACGAATCAGGCACAAAATATAATTGTCGTATATCTCCTGCATCGAATGAACACGATAGAGCTGATGGTGCATGATTTCCTCCATCATCACATGTCCTACGTCCATAACAACATTGAAGTCTACATCCTTACGGAAAAGCCCCTCCTTTACACCAGCCTCAAAGAAACGTACACTCTCCTCCCGTTCATGAGCATGATTTTCCTGGAAGAATTTCACTACACGAGGCATCTTATGAACCTCCTCATAAAAGAACGCCCACCATCCCATTGCGCTCCATCTGCAATTTATAGACATAGCTGATAATATCTATCACATTCTTCGCTTGGGTCTTGGCGAAATTCTCTAACTTCGAACGATTTTCTTCTAGCTGACGCATCATACCAGCAAGCAACAATTCTTCTTTGTCACCAAAAATCTCGTACACAGTTCTCTTAGATACATGAAGTCCCTGTGAGATTTCATCCATCTTAACAGCTTTTACACCACGCTTATAGAATTCAGGCATCGCATAAGAGATAATTCTGTCTTTCAGTTCTTGTCTATATTGATTGATTTCTGTCATTTTACTTGTTTGAAGACTATTTTTGTGCAAAGATACAAAAAAATCAAAAAACCATTCTTTTTACTAAGTTTTTTGTACCTTTGCACAAACTTTTAAATTTCGTGCGAAAAAATCCACGAATATGAAAGAAAAATAAACTCTAAACCAATATATTGTTATGGTAAAATTACAAAAGAGGCGGCTTTAAGTTATCACGAGACTGGTCGTCCTGGCAAGATTGAGGTTAAGCCAACAAAACCTTATCACACACAAACGGATCTGAGCCTTGCTTATTCTCCTGGCGTGGCATTCCCATGTCTTGAGATCCAGCAGAACCCGATGCATACAAGTATACTGACAAGGGTAACCTGGTTGCTGTTATCAGTAATGGTACAGCAGTGCTCGGACTTGGCGATATCGGTGCCATGAGCGGAAAGCCAGTGATGGAAGGTAAGGGATTGCTTTTCAAGATTTATGGCGGTGTGGATGTCTTCGATATTGAAATCGATGAAAAAGACCCAGAAAAGTTCTGTGAAACCGTAGAGAAAATCGCTCCTACATTTGGTGGAATCAACTTGGAGGACATCAAGGCACCTCAATGTTTCTACATCGAGGAGCGCCTGAAAAGAACTCTCGATATCCCTGTAATGCACGATGACCAGCATGGTACTGCTATCATCTCTGCAGCAGGTTTGAAGAACGCTCTTGAGGTAGCTGGCAAGAACATTGCCGATGTGAAGATTGTCGTAAATGGTGCTGGTGCAGCTGCTATCAGCTGTACAAAACTCTACGTAGCACTTGGTGCACAGGTAAAGAACATCGTTATGCTCGACTCTAAGGGTGTCATTACCAGCGACCGCGAAAATCTGACAGAGCAGAAAAAAGCTCTTTGCAACAGACCGCCGCGATGTCCATACACTCGAAGAGGCTGTGAAAGGCGCCGATGTATTCGTAGGCCTCAGCAAGGGTAACGTGCTCTCCAAGGATATGATTCGCTCTATGGCAGACAACCCTATCGTTTTCGCTCTTGCCAATCCAGTACCTGAGATCAGCTACGAGGACGCTATGGACAGCCGCCCTGACGTATTGATGTCAACTGGCCGTTCAGATTATCCTAACCAGATTAACAATGTAATCGGTTTCCCATACATCTTCCGTGGTGCACTCGATGTTCACGCCCGTGCTATCAACGAAGAAATGAAGATGGCTGCTGTTCATGCAATTGCCGATTTGGCTAAGCAGCCGGTTCCTGATGTGGTAAACGATGTTTACCACGTTAACGACCTTACATTCGGTCCTAAATACTTCATTCCGAAACCTGTGAATCCACGTTTGATTACAGAAGTTTCTGCTGCCGTAGCTAAGGCTGCAATGGAAAGTGGTGTGGCTCGCACCCCTATCACAGACTGGGAGAAGTACAAGCAGGATTTGCGCCAGCTGCTTGGTCAGGAGACCAAACTGACCCGCAAACTCCACGATACAGCGCGCCTTCACCCACAGCGTGTAGTATTCGCAGAAGGTGGCAACCCAACTATGCTGAAGGCTGCAGTCCAGGCAAAGCAAGAGGGTATCTGCCAGCCAATTCTGTTGGGTAACCCAGACCGTCTGAACCGTGTTGCTAGCCGTTTGAAACTTGACCTTTCAGATATTGAGATTGTAGATATGCGTGCCGATAACGAACAGGGCCGCCGTGCAAAGTTTGCCAAGCATCTGGCAGAGAAGCGTGCTCGCGAGGGCTACAGCTTCGAGGAAGCTTATGATAAAATGTACGAGCGCAACTACTTCGGTATGTCAATGGTAGAACAGGGTGATGCTGACGCATTCATCACTGGTCTTTACACAAAGTACAGCAATACTATTAAGGTGGCAAAAGATGTAATTGGAATTCGTGAGCCATATAAGACTTTCGGTACCATGCATATCCTTAACACCCAGAAGGGTATTTATTATATCGCAGATACGCTCATCAACCGCCACCCAGACGAAGATGTGCTGATTGATGTTGCCAAGCTGTCTGCAGGTACAGTGAAGTTCTTCAACGAAGAGCCGGTTATGGCCATGTTAAGCTACTCTAACTTCGGTACAGACAATATTGGCTCACCTGTTAAGGTAAAGAAAGCCGTTGCTGAGATGCAGAAGGAGTTCCCCGAACTCGCTATCGATGGTGAAATGCAGGTAAACTATGCACTCAACAAGGATCTGCGCGATGAGAAGTATCCATTCTCCCGCCTCAAGGGCAAAGACGTCAACACTTTGGTGTTCCCTAACTTGAGTAGCGCCAATGGTGCATACAAACTTCTCCAGGGTTTGAATCCAGAAGCTGAGATTATCGGCCCTATCCAGATGGGATTGAATAAGCCTATCCACTTCACTGACTCAGAAAGTAGTGTACAGGATATCGTAAACATCACAGCAGTAGCTGTCATTGATGCTTATGTAGAGAAAATCAAGAAGCAGAAGTAATCACTTCTTTTTTCCTGATTCAAACAAACAGAATAGGATAATAGTATCTTCCATAAACAGGTTGGCACTTCTGCGCCAACCTGTTTTTATTTTCTCTTCTTCACTACTCGTCTCGAAAGTTCGTCTCTTTATACTTTTGAAGATATCTAAACAAAAAAACAACAGAATTGCAATCGATTACGCAGCCTTTCTCACTAAAATAAGTTAATTTATGCCATTGTGCGCCCACACAATAGAATTATAACAAAAATAATCAAATAAATATTTGGTGATTTGAAAAATATCATGTACCTTTGCAGCCAGTTATCCTGAAAACAATCTTTTTACCTTAATGGAAACTAATACCTATTGAAGATTTGGAGCGGTAGCCTGTGAAGGTCATCGCTTTTTTCTTTTTATACACCTCCTCCATCAAATAGCATATAGCATATATTGTCCCAAGAAGAAAGTATACAATTAAAAGGTAATATCACTTGAGTCGGAAGACTTGCTGACTGCAGTCAGCAGACCTGTCGACTATAGTGAGCAGACCTGCTGACTAGGCTCAGCAGAGCTGCTGACACTAGTCATAACTTTAACGAAGGTATCTTCTTGAACCAGAGAAGTCGTATCCTTAAACCTAAGAAGACATCTCCTTGAACCAGAGAAGACATATCATTGAGCCAGAGGAGACATATCATTGAACCTAAGGAAGTATATTATTGAACCCAATAAAGAACATTATACTATTCACGAGTCCCTTATCTGGTAGCAAATAATCGGTATTCTTATAAAAAACAGGCTTTTCTGTTAAATCTTTCTAAAAAACAATCTTTATTTCCCCAACATTTTGTTCATATCAAAGATAATTTGTAATTTTGCACCCCGAATGCTCATGGATTGGGCAAATGTTACAGAAAAGTTTAGTTCGAAGGGGCTCAAAGAAGATCCGGCACAATGCAGGACGCCTCCCGAAGAAACCCGTTTATATAATTAATTTAATGTACGCAATTGTAGAAATTAACGGTCAGCAGTTCAAGGCTGAGGAGGGCAAGAAGCTCTTCGTACATCACATCAAGGATGTTGAGACAGGTCAGACTGTTGAGTTCGACAAGGTTTTGCTCGTTGACAAAGACGGCTCAATCACTGTCGGTGCACCAGCTGTAGAGGGTGCAAAAAGTAGTAGTAAGTAGTGAACCCACTCGTAAAGGGCGACAAGGTAATCGTCTTCAAGATGAAGCGCCGCAAGGACTATCGCAAGAAGAACAGTCATCGTACTCAGTTCACTGAAGTATCAATCAAATCTGTAATCGCTTAAAATTAGGAGGAATTAGAAAATGGCACATAAGAAAGGTGTTGGTAGTTCTAAGAACGGCCGTGAATCAGCTTCACAAAGATTAGGCGTTAAGATCTGGGGTGGTCAGAGCATCATCGCAGGTAACATCATCGTTCGCCAGCGTGGTAACAAGCACTTCCCAGGTGAGAATGTAGCTCAGGGTAAGGATGATACATTGTATGCTTTGGCAGATGGTATCGTTTACTTCCACAAGGGCCGCAAGGACAAGAGTACAGTTTCTGTTCTCTCTCCAGAGGTTTACGCTGAGAAGACCAAAAAAGCTGACGCTTAATTTTTAAAGTTTTAGAAAAAACTATTCCAAACAAACAACATAGAAGCCTGCTCATACCTAGAGCAGGCTTTCTTCGTTTATATAAGTTTTTAGGCAAGGATTACACCACCCCCTTTCTAAGCTCCTTAACCCTATAAAACCACAAAAAAATAATTCTACCCTTCCCTGTAAAAAAGTCAGCATTTTTTTACGCTATCACAAATATTTTTTGTACTTTTGCCTACAAATAGTAAATTATTTAATTAAAAGACATTTTATGCTTACACTTAAACTTATCAGTGAGGAAACTGAACGTGTAGTTAAGGGTCTCGAAAAAGAAGCATTTTCCAAATGCTCGTGAGGCCGTAGAGAAAGTTTTGGAGTACGACAAGATTCGTCGTGAAGCTCAGCAGAAGTTGGATAACAACAAGCAGCAGGCAAACCAGTTTGCTAAGCAGATTGGTGCCCTTATGAAGGAAGGTAAGAAAGAGGAAGCTGAGAGCGCAAAGGCTCAGGTAGCTATGCTCAAGGCAGACGCTAAGGCTCTTGAAGAGATCATGGAGAAAGCACAGAACGATATGACCAACCAGTTGCTCGAAATTCCTAACATCCCTTGCGAGCAGGTTCCTGAAGGTAAGGACGCAGCCGACAACGTTGTTGTGAAAGAGCGGCGAAAAGCCAAACCTCGGCGAGGATGCTCTATGCCATTGGGATCTCTTGAAGAAGTATAATCTTGTAGACTTCGACCTCGGCGTTAAGATTACTGGCGCAGGTTTCCCTGTATATATCGGCAAGATGGCTCGTTTCCAGCGTGCGCTTGAGGCATTCTTCCTCGATGAGGCTCGCAAGAGCGGATATCTGGAGATTCAACCTCCGTACGTAGTAAACGAGGACTCAGGCCGTGGTACCGGTCAGTTGCCAGACAAGGAAGGTCAGATGTATCATGCTAATCTGGATAATCTCTTCCTCATCCCTACTGCTGAGGTTCCTGTAACCAACATCTTCCGCGATGTTATTCTCGATGAGAAAGATCTCCCTATCAAGCGTTGTGCTTACTCAGCTTGTTTCCGTCGTGAAGCAGGTAGCTATGGTAAGGACGTTCGCGGTTTGAACCGCCTGCACCAGTTCGACAAGGTAGAGATTGTTCGCATCGATAAGCCAGGTCTCTTACGAGAGTTTGAACGAGATGCTCGACCATGTTGAAGGTCTTTTGAAGAAGTTGGAATTGCCATACCATATCCTCCGTCTCTGCGGTGGTGATATGAGCTTCACCTCTTCTATCTGCTACGACTTCGAGACATGGAGTGCTGCACAGGGCCGCTGGTTGGAAGTTTCATCAGTATCTAACTTCGAGAGCTATCAGGCTAACCGTCTCCACTGCCGCTATCGCCATACAGATGACAAGAAGATTGAACTTTGCCACACATTGAATGGTTCAGCTCTTGCTTTGCCACGTATCGTAGCAACCATCTTGGAGAACAATCAGACCCCAGAAGGAATCCGCGTACCTAAGGTATTGGTTCCATACTGTGGTTTCGAGATGCTTGATGACAAAAATTTCGATTAATTTGAAGTATCGGTAAGACTTTCTGTTTTCTCGATTATACAAAACATTCGAAAAACAAAAATAACATATATTGTACGAGGATAACTTCGACTGCCACAAAGGTAGCCGATGTTATCCTTTTGCATTTTTATGTACCATGAAGCAAACTCTAAACAGCTAACCAGAAATATTAATATATCAGCATTAAGAAATTTAATAGCCCATGAACAAGATTATCAAGAAAGTACAATACTCAGAGAAAGTATTCCGCTTCGATGTAGAAGCACCGCTTATAGCCAAGAGCCGAAAGGCAGGTAACTTTGTTATCATCCGTGTAGACAACAACAGCGAGCGCATGCCGCTGACCATCGCTGATGCTGACATTGAGAAAGGAACCATCACACTGGTTGTGCAGAAGGTAGGTCTTTCATCTACCAAACTCTGTGCATTGAATGAAGGCGATGAGATTCACGATGTGGTGGGACCACTTGGAAATCCTACACATATCGAGAACTTCGGAACAGTCATTTGTGCCGGAGGTGGTGTAGGCGTAGCTCCTATGCTCCCTATCATCAAGGCACTGAAAGCCGCAGGAAACAGAGTCCTTTCCGTAATTGCGGGTAGGAACAAAGACCTCGTGATTATGGAAGATGAAGTGCGTGCATCTAGCGATGAACTCATCATCATGACCGATGACGGAAGTTACGGCGAGAAGGGTGTTGTAACCGTAGGAATCGAGAAGTTTATCAATCAGGAGCATATCGATAAGGTTTTCGCCATCGGTCCTCCTATCATGATGAAGTTCTGCTGTCTCCTGACCCAGAAATATAATCTTTCCACAGACGTTTCGCTCAATACCATCATGGTGGATGGAACCGGTATGTGCGGTGCCTGCCGCCTGACCATCGGTGGCAAGACCAAGTTTGTCTGCATCGACGGTCCTGAGTTTGACGGCGCTCTGGTAGATTGGGACGAGATGTTCAAGCGCATGGGCACTTTCAAGGATGTTGAACGCGAAGAGATGGAACACTTCGAAGAGCACCTTGCAACTGTAGACGCAGAAAAGAAGAAAGAAACTACGGATGTAATCATGGACGTAGAACCTACAGATGCGAGCATCGAAGAGTTGACCGACCGTAACGCTGAGTGGCGCAAGGGAGTTACGCGCTTCGATGAAAGCAAAAAAGAACGTACAGCTATAGAGCGCGTAAAGATGCCAGAACTTGACCCTCTTTATCGTGCCACAACCCGTACGGAAGAGGTAAATATCGGTTTAACCAAGGAAATGGCTTTGACCGAAGCCAAGCGCTGTCTCGACTGTCCTAAGCCTACCTGTATGGAAGGTTGTCCGGTAAGCATCAACATTCCTTCCTTCATCAAGAACATTGAGCGGGGCCAGTTCCTTGCCGCAGCCAAGGTTTTAAAGAACACCTCTGCCCTACCTGCCGTTTGCGGACGAGTTTGTCCACAGGAAAAGCAATGTGAAAGCAAGTGTGTACATCTCAAGATGAACGAGCCTGCTGTAGCTATCGGATACCTGGAGCGTTTTGCTGCCGATTACGAACGCCAGAGTGGAAACATCTCTGTACCAAAGTGCGATGAACCTAATGGCATCAAGATAGCCGTAGTTGGTTCAGGACCTTCCGGATTGAGTTTTGCAGGCGATATGGCAAAGAAGGGATTCGACGTTACCGTCTTTGAAGCATTACACGAGATTGGCGGTGTATTGAAATATGGTATTCCTGAATTCCGTTTGCCTAATGCTATCGTAGATGTAGAGATTAAGAATCTTCAGAAGATGGGCGTAAAGTTCATTACAGACTGCATCGTTGGCAAGACCATTTCCGTAAAAGATCTGGAAGAACAAGGATTCAAGGGAATCTTCGTTGGCTCAGGTGCGGGTCTGCCCAACTTCATGAATATTCCTGGAGAGAATGCCTTGAACATCATGTCTTCTAACGAATATCTTACCCGTGTAAACCTGATGGATGCAGCCAATCCTCATAGCGACACCCCTATCAACTTGGGTAAGAAGGTGGTTGTTGTAGGCGGCGGAAATACAGCTATGGACAGTTGCCGTACTGCAAAACGACTCGGAGCAGACGTAACCTTGGTATATCGCCGTTCGGAGGCAGAAATGCCTGCCCGACTCGAAGAAGTAAAGCATGCCAAGGAAGAAGGAATCAACTTCTTTACATTGCACAATCCTAAAGAATATGAGGCTGAGACGATAAGGGCGCAGTAAAGGCTGTAGTTCTCGATGTGATGAAGCTTGGCGAACCTGATGCCAGCGGCCGTCGTCGTCCAGAAGCTACAGGAGAGACCATCACGCTGGAGTGCGACCAGGTAATTGTTGCCGTAGGAGTAAGTCCTAATCCACTCGTTCCACAGAGTATCGAAGGCTTGGAACTCGGCCGGAAGAACACCATTGCCGTAAACGACCAGATGCAGAGTTCCATCGAAGAAATCTACGCTGGCGGCGATATCGTACGAGGAGGAGCCACAGTAATCCTTGCCATGGGAGACGGCAGAAAGGCCGCTCTCAATATGAGCGAAAAAATTATTGAATAAGAAATAAGAAAACAGGAAACAATAAAGGGCAGCCATGCATCACGCAGACTGCCCTTTCCTTTTCTCGTATGTAATGTTATAAAATGAAATGTAGTTCGTACATATATTTATTAATAATTGGACTCAAACACTATTTCAGATTAATACGGAGTCCGAACTGGAGATTAAAATTCCACTTCTTATCTTTAAACGTATTTTCTATTTCGCTGCCATTATCAAAATAATATTTTTGCACCTGGCTCAATATAAAGCCCACTTGTGGTGTAACATCATACTGTGCACCAAGCGAAGCCTTACCCGAGAACTGAACGCCATCACGTTTCACGTCCTCTTTATGACCAGAAACCTTTGTATCATTCTTTACGTTGAAATCGGCTTCTCCACCCGCCATTACGTACGCATGAAAGCCTCCCGTGCTCCAAAACTCATAGTTTAAACCAAGTGGAACACCCACATAATGCAAAACCTGATGTGTATCAAATTCTGAAACACCATAAGATTTGAAATCAGAAGCAACACGCGTATATACGACACCGGTACTCAAAGACAAACGAGGCGCAAGTCCGATACCAACCTGAGCACCTATAGCCAAAGGAGCATGATGTTTCGCTTCAACATATTTCGGTATTGCATATCTTAAAGGAGAAGCAGCAGCCAGGAAAACGCCATGATCAGCAAAGCCATCACCATCAAGAGGATCTGAAGACGCATACATGCCGTTTGACATTCCATCACTGCCAGAGCCCAGACTTACATTCTCTGCATACAGGTTCATGGTCCAGTTCTGTTCATACTTATCCTTATAACTGCGTTCAAAATGACCATCCTGCGCCCTGCCTGCATAAAGCTTCTGCCCACCATCTGCTTCCAACGGCTTGGTTGCATGATTAGAAGAAACGGCCATCTGTCTGTCAGAATCCTCATTTTGCTTTTGCAAAACAGATAATTCCCGACCATTTACCTCTGCATTAACAGACTGTTCTGGCATTTCTACCTCTGCTGCAAACATTACTTCATTATCAGCAGCAACAGTCCTCTCCTGGAAAGAGACAGAAGATTTACTATGGTTCAATTGACGCCCCGATGAATGGCGATTCACCTGATGTGCAAATGCATTGTTTTCAGCAAGCAAGATAGCATTTTCACTTCCTGCCGATTGTGCTTCTGCACGGACAGCAGAAGAAGTCCTGCTTGAACCTGATGCTGTAGAGAAAGAACTCTGAACAGCTAAGTTAGCCTGTCCCGATTCATCATCATGCAGATAAACATAACTGCCTCCTACTCCCAATAAAGCAATCGCTGCAGCTACTGACCATCTTTTCAAGACAACATAACGAGTCTGTGGTCTCTTCTTTACATCAGTTTCCTCATCACCAACCTTTTTAGACTGAGCAAGCGATTGTTCTATCTCAGCCCACAAGTCGTGGCTGACAGGCTCTTGGTAGTCAGCCAACTGATCTCGAAGTTTATTTGTCCAATCGTTACTCATTACTTTTCTCATTTATATGATTCAACTCTTTATTATCACTACAATCTGCCTGGCTCAGATAATCTTTCACCTTTTTGCCCAACAGCTTTTTCGCCCGTAAATATTGTGAAGCAGAACTGCTTTCTTTGATGCCTAACAGCTGTGCAATTTCTTTATGGCTTTTCTGTTCAAAAACAAACATGTTAAGAACCAGTCTGTACCCATCAGGCAATTCTCCTATCATTCTTGTCAGTTCTGCAGGCGGAACTCTTTCTACTTCAGACTCTTCATCCTCAATATCATCGGGAACTTCGTCCACGATAGTGAAGCGCTTTTGCTGCCTTACAAAGTTGACAGCTTCATTTGTCACTATCCGCAAAGAGCCAAGCCTGAAGAGCGCCCTCACCCCGATATTCAAACTTTGAAATGCCGGAAAAGACTTTTTATAAAACTATCTTGCACTACATCTTCAGCATCATCGCGCATAGGGATATACCTCAGCGCTACGGCCATGGCATACACCACAGAGCGTTCGTACAATCTGTGCATGGCTGCCCGACTGCCGCTATTGATGTCGTCTAGAGATCCTTTTCCGATTCCAATTTCAAATCCTTTTTAAAGATTAAACGATATAAAGAGAAAACCTTGCATCAAAAATGAACTTTTTTTTGGCGCAAGGCACTTTTTATATTTTTATATGATCAAAGGCTATTCTGCACCTTGTTTCCCGGTACATTCAAGCCCTGTTTCTATATTATTCTATAGAGAACACTTTACCTTCCTGAGTAAGATAACTTTCCGTAAACACCTCTTTAGCTTCATTCAACAATACCTCTTCATTATTATATCTTGCACTATAATGTCCCAGAAGAAGTTTGCCTACACCCGCATTTCTGGCTATAGTTGCAGCCTGTCGAGCCGTACTGTGATAATAGAGTTTAGCCCTGTCCTCATTCTCCGAAGTATAGGTGCTCTCATGATAAAAAGCACCGTAACCCCTTTACCTTTTCTGCCACCCCCGGAACAAACCGGGTATCACTGCAATAAGCATAACTGCGGGGAGTAGCGGCAGGCATTACCAATCTGGCATTAGGTATTACATCCCCCTCCTTCGTTGTCCAGTCAGCTCCATTCTTGATGTTGTTAATCTGGCTTACAGGAATCTCGTAATAATCTATCATATCACGACGGATATGAGGCAATGTCGGTTTCTCTCTGAAGATGTACCCACAACAAGGCACACGATGCTGCAGAGGAACGGTTTCTACGGTTACAGAATGATCTTCATATACTACTTGCGACTTCTCGGTATCTACAGGAACAAATTCGATTTGATATTCCATTCCCTGCATGAAAAAAATCGATCTGACGCTTAAACAAATCTCCGTAACTTTCTGGTGCATAAACTTTTAACTTAGCCGTTCTGCCCAGCATACCTAAGGTAGAAAGAAGTCCTAGCAAGCCAAAGCAATGATCACCATGAAGATGCGAAATAAAGATAGCATTTATCTTAGCAAAGTGAACATGAGTGCGACGGAACTGCATCTGGGCACCCTCGCCACAATCCATCATAAAGCATTTGCCACGCATCTCAATAATCTGGGCCGAGGCACTATGCTGAAGGGTGGGCAAAAGCACTGCCACACCCCAATATATGTACTTTAAATGGTTCCAAAACTAAATCATAATTTACAGGTTCAACATGATGACCTTACTCTTGGCGCTTGAAAACAAAGATACCCTGAGTATTCTCCAACATAAGACTGTCAGAACCCAATTTGTCAATGGCAAAAGTATCCTTATTCAGCAAAAGTTTACCATTGAGTATCTTCCAGCTAGTCCAAGGATTAGTTTCAGCCTTCACATTGTTCTTCACCTCTCCACCTTCCAAGATATCAAAATTCTTATCCAGAGAAGTCCATTTACCCAAGAGGGATGTCAGGTTGATAATCTTCTGGGCCATCATCTCTCCATCCTCTGCCTTATAACCGATAAGAGCAATACGGTCGCCAGCCAGCAATCCTCCCTGAACAACATCAGGATTCTCATCGTCAATAAACACCGAAAGGGTGTCACCTTCATCAGAAATCAGCTCCAGGCTATGCATAGAGGTTCCCTCACCGCATACACCATAGATGGTAGAATCGTTCATTGCATCCTCTACCTCTACCGAATCTGCTGCACTGATAACAGGAACATTATTTTTGTTCTTACAACTGTTGGCTGCGAAAAGCGCCACCAAAGCTATTGTTACATAAACTAATTTTTTCATAACACTTTAGTTTTTATTATTATATTGATGAGTTGATAAGATTATCTGATTCACCGTTATTTATCATCCTTTTTCTCCTGAAGTTTTGCTTCATCCCATAGTTTATCCATTTCTTCTAAGCTCATATCTTTCAAGTTTTTACCTTGCTTTAAGCTATGATCTTCTACGTAGTTGAAACGGCGGATAAATTTCTGGTTGGTTTTCTCCAGCGCATTATCCGGATTGAGTTTATAGAGACGTGCTGCATTGATTACTGAGAAGATGAAATCGCCCAATTCCCGGGTAGAATTCTCTTTGTCGCCTTTAGCCAGTTCCACCTTGAGTTCTTCCAGTTCCTCCTGCACTTTGTCCCACACATCTTCTTTTTCTTTCCAGTCGAAGCCTACATTTCTAGCCTTGTCCTGAATGCGATAAGCCTTGATAAGAGACGGAAGAGAATTAGGGACACCGCTCAACACCCGCTCATTTCCATCCTTCTCCTGCTGCTTGATCAGTTCCCAGGTTTTCTCAACAGAAGTAGCAGTTTTCGGCTTGCTGGCGCCAAGAGCTAAGGTTTCTTCCGAACTGGCAGTTCCTGCTTCTCCATTCCCTGCATCTGACTCCTTATAGACAACCTGTCCTTCATCGTTGATATACATATCAGGATTCGAAACCGTCCAATTTCCCTCTTCCTTCCAGTTAATGAAAGGATGGCGGAACATCAATTTATCTGCCTCCTGATTGCAAACATCGCAAATATCGAACTCGCCGTCTTCTCTGCCGATGATGCTATAGAACATCACGTGCTCCAACACATCGCCCAACTCCTTCTTGATATCCTTGTAATCGCGCTTCATCAAGGCGTCACAAAGCTCGAAAGTCTCCTCGATCGTATTCGGACGAAGACTCTCGAATGTCTGCTTTTTATCCCATGGACACTGCAGGCGCAAACGGTCCTGCACATCCAGCAAGCGGCTGAACGCCGCCAGTTTTTCTTCTTTCGTATGTCCTTTTCCTGTATTACTAACCATCGTTTTGTGCAAAAATTAATAATTTTGATGCAAAGATAGTATTTTTCGCCCAAAAATTAGTATCTTTGCACCGTTTTTTAAAGAAAAAGAAAGAAAAAGAATAAAAATTAGATATAAACAATGGAATTAGCAAGTAAATACGATCCACAAGCAGTGGAAAGTAAATGGTATCAGTACTGGCTCGACAACAAGCTTTTCAGTTCTAAGCCAGATGGTCGTGAACCTTATACAGTGGTTATCCCACCACCAAACGTAACGGGTGTGCTCCACATGGGACACATGCTCAACAATACTATCCAGGATATTCTCGTTCGCCGTGCTCGCATGGAGGGCAAGAACGCATGTTGGGTACCAGGTACCGACCATGCCAGTATCGCTACCGAGGCTAAGGTTGTAAACCGCCTCGCTCAGCAGGGCATCAAGAAGACCGACCTCACCCGCGATGAGTTCCTCAAGCACGCTTGGGACTGGACTCACGAGCATGGTGGCATCATCCTCAAACAGCTCCGCAAACTCGGTGCCAGCTGCGATTGGGACCGCACAGCATTCACCATGGACGAGACCGCTCCCGTGCCGTTATCCACGTATTCTGCGACCTTTATCAGAAGGGTCTCATCTATCGTGGCGTGCGCATGGTTAACTGGGACCCTAAGGCTCAGACTGCACTCTCTGACGAGGAGGTTATCTACAAGGACGAGCACTCTAAGCTCTACCACTTGAAGTATTATGTAGTAGAACAGGACTGCCAGCAGGTGGATGAGGAAAACGTGATGCACAAGGATGAGAAGGGATACTATGCAGTAGTAGCAACCACCCGTCCTGAGACCATCATGGGCGACTCTGCCATGTGTATCAACCCAGAGGATAAGAAGAATACCTGGCTGAAGGGTAAGCACGTTATCGTGCCTCTCGTAAACCGCGAGATTCCTGTCATCGAGGATACATATGTAGATATCGAGTTCGGTACTGGTTGCTTGAAGGTAACTCCAGCTCACGATATCAACGACCACGCCCTCGGTTTGAAGCACGGTTTGGAAACCATCGATATCTTCAACGACAATGGTACCATCAGCGAGGCAGCAGGTCTCTATGTAGGTATGGATCGCATGGATGTGCGCAAGCAGATTTCCATCGACCTTCAGAACGCCGGTCTGATGGAGAAGATTGAGGACTATAATAATAAGGTGGGCTTCTCTGAGCGTACCAATGTGCCTATCGAGCCAAAGCTCTCTACACAGTGGTTCCTCAAGATGCAGCACTTTGCCGACATCGCCCTTCCTCCAGTAATGGACGATGATATCGAGTTCTATCCTAAGAAGTATAAGAATACCTATCGCCACTGGTTGGAGAACATCAAGGACTGGTGTATCAGCCGCCAGCTCTGGTGGGGTCACCGCATCCCAGCTTACTACTTCGACAATGCCGGCAAGAAGGATTTCGTGGTAGCTGAGACTGCAGAGGAGGCTCTGAAACTCGCTCAGGAGAAGAATGCCAACATCAAGGCTGAGGATCTTGAGCAGGAGAGCGACTGCCTCGACACCTGGTTCTCTTCATGGTTGTGGCCTATCTCTCTGTTTGATGGTATCGAGCATCCTGACAATGAGGAGATCAACTACTACTACCCTACTTCCGACCTCGTAACTGGTCCGGATATCATCTTCTTCTGGGTAGCACGTATGATCATGGCTGGCTACGAGTATCGTGGCAAGATGCCATTCAAGCACGTATATTTCACAGGTATCGTTCGCGATAAGCTCGGCCGCAAGATGAGCAAGAGTCTCGGCAACTCACCAGACCCACTGGTTCTGATTGACAAGTTTGGTGCCGATGGTGTTCGTATGGGTATGATGCTCAGTGCTCCAGCAGGCAACGACATTCTCTTCGACGAGAGCCTCTGCGAGCAGGGACGTAACTTCAACAATAAGATCTGGAATGCCTTCCGCCTCGTGAAGGGTTGGGAAACTGCAGATATCGAGCAGCCTAAGAGTGCAGAAATCGCCGTGAAGTGGTTTGATGCCAAGCTCAAGGAGGTGAACGAGGAGATGCAGAAGCAGTTTAAGGACTACCGTATCTCTGAGGCATTGATGACTGTATATAAGCTGTTCTGGGATGAGTTCTCATCCTGGTACCTGGAGATGGTGAAGCCAGCTTACGGCCAGCCTATCGACCAGAAGAGCTACGACGCTACCCTCCGCTTCTTCGATGCCCTCCTGAAGATGTTGCATCCATTCATGCCATTCATCACCGAGGAATTGTGGCAGCACATCTACGACCGCAAGGATGGCGAGAGCATCATGCGCGAGAAGCTGGATATTCCTGCACCTACAACCGAGGAGCAGAAGTTGGCAGCCGACATTGAGGCTGTGAAGCAGATTATCGCCGGTATTCGTACCGTTCGCAACCAGAAGAACATTGCCCAGAAGGAACAGTTGTCTCTCCAGGTAGTAGGCAAGAACGATTTCGAGGCTTACAACGACGTAACGCTGAAGATGGCGAACCTTGATAAGATTGAGGTCATCGCAGAGAAGAGTGCCGATGCGTCAAGCTTCATGGTAGGTACCGACGAGTTTGCCGTACCATTGGGCGACCTGATCGACGTAGCTGCCGAGATTGAGAAGGCAGAGGCTCAGCTCAAGCACTTGGAAGGCTTCCTGATGGGCGTACGCAAGAAGCTCAGCAACGAGAACTTCGTAGCTCACGCACCTGAGAAGGTAGTAGCCCTGGAGCGCAAGAAGGAAAGCGACTCTGTTGAGAAGATTGCTGCCCTCAAGGCAACCATCGAGGAACTCAAGAAGAAATAATAGTTTAATATTTATCATGTTAAGTGCGGAATGTTAAGTGTAAGAACTTAGCATTTCACACTTAACATTTCATATTTTCAAGAGAAACATGATCAAGAAGCTTTTCACCTTATTTATATGTACGCTATCTCTAGCAGCAACTTTCACCAGTTGTGGCGATGAAGCTATTGATGTAGAAAGCGTCAATAAGCAGACTATCTTCGTCTTCTATCCTTGGACGGGTGGAACCAACACTTCCGGTCTCACAAGTTTTTTGGAAAACAACGTTGACAGTATCTGCGAAGGTATTGTTGCCAAGAAAGGCTTGAATAATTCGCGTGTAATAGTCTTCATGAGCCAGAATTACAGGAAGAGCTATCTTATAGATCTTCAATATGACGGCAATACGAAAACCGTAATTCGCGACACTTTGAAAACATACGATGAAGCTACATATACTACAGCAGAAGGATTTGCAGAGATTCTGAATGAGGTGAAACGCCGTGCTGAAGCCCTGAATTATTCGCTCATCATCGGAGCTCATGGCTGCGGATGGACCTACAAAAGCGATTGGGTAAACTATCCTTATATGGCAAGACCTAATGCCGGTTTTGCTCAGAAAGGAAGCACCAGCTACCCTACCGCTACCGGCAATTTCAGCGGAATACAGTATGGTCCCGATCCCAACAAACCTATCACCCGTTTCTTCGGAAGCGTAAGTTTAGAAGAAAACGCTCTCGACGTTCCTACCCTTGCCGAAGGAATCAAACTCAGCGGCACAAAGATGCAATACATTCTCTTCGATGCATGCTATATGGGCAATGTAGAGACTGCATACGAACTGAAAGACGTCACTAATTTCATGATCAGTTCAAGTAGCGAAGTAATGGGAGCCGGCGTTCCATACAAAACCATATGGAGTTACCTCAACAGTTCTGCACCCAACTACTCAGGATTTGTCAACGGAGTTGTCAATTTCTACAAGAATAGTAGCGATCCATTCTGCAATATGGCGGCCATCGACTGCAGACAGATGGACAATCTAGCCCAAGTGATGAAGGAAATCAATAGCAAATATACCCTCTCATCATCCGTTCCGCTCGATTCCATACAGCCTTTGGATGGTTTCTCTCCCAACCTCTTCTACGATATGAGTGTATACATAGACAGTCTTGTTCCGAGCGGCTATCTGAAAGACAAATATACTTCACAGATGAAACTCACTATCAAAGCTGCTGCTCATACCGAACAGGCTTATACAGGGTTAATGAGTTATAGAGGGACAACCTTTAAAGTGAAAAATTATTGCGGTCTTTCCATCTCCGACCCTAGCCAGCACAGCGTAGCTATCAAGGGCAGAGAGAAAACAGCATGGTGGAAAGCTACACACTAATAAGCAATGAAGAGTGAAAGAAACTCCTTATTGGCTTTTAAGAAAAATATTATATAAAAGAATACATGACGGAATATTTTATCATTGAGAATAACGGACAGCAAGCGGGTCCATTCAGCCTGGAGCAACTCGTCCAGAAGGCTATTACACCCGAGACCCTTGTTTGGGCACAAGGCATGAAAGACTGGACTCCAGCTTGGAAAATAGCAGAACTAAAGACTGTTCTTGAAACTGTAGAAGCAATCAAAGCTAATACAGCCAACAAAGAAAATGCAGAAGGAACATCAGCAGATGCAGCCGGCAACAACGGGACAGAAGCAGCAAACTTTCAGGCTGCAAACCAACAGGGTTTCCAGCAGGCACAGCAGGAAGCTTACCAGCAAGGCTTTCAGCACGGCGCAGCAATGAACCAGGGCTACAGACAGGAACCGGAAAAGAAAAAATCGAGCAAGACCCTCTGGAAAATCATCTTAGGGCTTATCGTACTTCTCTTCCTGGTTTTCGCAATAACCAATCCAGGACTTGATGCCCATAAAGAAAAGGTAAAGACTGAGGCAGCCAAGGCTATCGACAAGGCTACAGAAACCAGTGATAACAACTTCTTCACCCAAAGCATCCGTTCCATTGCCAAGATGATGGCAGGAAGCGCTATTGATGAAGTGATGAACCAGCTCTTTGAATACCACAACTATATCGTATGCTCTAAGGGAACCGTTGAGTTTAATGGCAAGCAGCACACCGTAAGCTTCGGAATCCTTGGCTGCGTTTACACGATGAATGCTGATGATATGGTGAAGGCGCTGGAAGGTGCCGACAATCTGCAGATAGAAGAAACCACCAGCTCATCAACCGATGAATCCCCTTCGGTAAGCGATAATAACAGCGATGGTTCAGAAGAAGACGGACTGGGCGCTTCTGTTCAGAAAAAACTGGAAGACAAGGCAAACCAGGCCATGGATCAGGCTGCCGACAAGGTAAGCAAGAAACTGGAAGAGAAAATCAACCAGAAACTCGATGAAGCAACCGATTCTTCAACCGTAGAAAAGATTCTCGACAAGATTCTGGAACTGATCTAGCATCAGAAATCCGAAGAAACATAAGAAATATGACACATTTCTCAATATGACAGCATGGCGGCTTGACGTATATCAAGCCGCCATTGCTGTTTAGTTGACGTGTATCAAAAAAAGCCCCTTTTTCATCATTTTGTCATGTCTTTGTGACAGATATTCAAGAAAAAGGCATTACCTTTGCACCAGAAAACAGTGAGATTGTAAAAGGATAATGTAAAACAGGAGACCTCACATGGAGGCTCCACAAAGAAAGAAAGGAAACAAATTATGATGACGACAGTAATGATTCTTACAGTTGTGGCAGCTATGATTGCCAAGGCTGTAAATGTAAACAACAACATGGAGATGGGCAAGTAAAATTGACCACCGTTCATGAACAAAAGGAAAAAGAAAATGGCAGAAATGCCAAGTATTAATTTTTTAAAAAAGGATAACGATTATGAAAACAATGTATGCAAACATCAAGAAGGCCTTGAAGGCTATTCTTGCAAATTACATGACCGCAATGGAAATGTATGGTGAGGCTTTGAACAGAAGCCGTGGTTGAAGGGTTCCAATCCCTTCATGCTGCGGCATAAACTAGATTGAAATCAAAAATTAATTACGTTTAAATAAAGAAAAAGCGTGTAAGTTACCATACTTACACGCTTTTTTTGTATCTTTGCAACCGGTTAGTAAAGATTTTAAAAAGAAGAAACGATGAACTCACAAGATATGATCAGCAGGCTGGAATCGAAAGGCATTCGGCCAACAGCCAACCGCATACTCGTAATGAAGACCCTGATGGGCGAACAGAACCCGCAGAGTCTGAGCAATCTGGAACGAAAGATGGTTTCGATGGACAAGTCGAGCATCTTCCGTACCCTTACCCTCTTTCTGGAACATGATGTGGTACATGCCTTCGAAGATGGGCGAGGCGTACTCTGCTACGAACTCTGCGAAGAAAAAGGGGCTTGCGATCATCACGACGGGCATATTCATTTCTACTGCGAATCTTGCCAGCGTTCCTTCTGTATGGAGGATATCCATATTCCAAGTTTCGAGCTGCCCGAAGGCTTTTACCCCCACTCTATTTCCTTTGTCATCAAAGGCGAATGCCCGGATTGCAGAAAGAAACACCAGTAAAGCGAAAGGTGCATTCTGCGTTAATTTAGCATAAATATTTTTGAAATTCTATTGCTTTTCCGATATTATCATTACTTTTGCAAGCGATTATCACGGGGTGCTGAAAGATTCGGCTGAGATGATACCCATAGAACCTGATGCAGGTAATGCTGTCGCAGGGATATTTGATAGCGCTTTATTCTTTCTCTTAAGGCTTTCATCTGGAAGTTCACCGTGTTTGATTACATATTTGCTTATCATCGCTTTCGGGCGATAGAAAAGCGTAAACAAACGGATTATTCATCATATAAAACGAACAGAATATGAAAGTAACTATCAACAACAAAGAGACCGAGACACAGGCTAAAACCATCAGGGAGTTAGCCCAGGAACTCGATTTGCCAGCTACAGGAGTTGCAGTAGCTATCAGTAACGAAATGGTGCCTCGTGATGAATGGGAAAACACAATCATCGCAGAAGGAGCAGACATCGTTATCGTAAAAGCGTTCTGCGGAGGATAACGGTCCCAGAATACTGCGGAAAAGAATCACCCAAAAGTACTTTTCCTACAGAAATGAAAACAAAAATAACAACTCTATAATAAAACTATGGAAAAATTAGTAATCGCAGGCAGAGAGTTTAACTCACGCCTCTTCTTGGGCACAGGAAAGTTTAACAACAATGCCCTCATGGCTGAAGCCATCAAAGCATCAGAAACAGAAATGGTTACTGTTGCAATGAAACGTATCGAACTCGAAGACAAGCAGGACGACCTGCTCTCTCATATAGTGCAGAACCCAAATATCCAGCTCCTTCCTAACACCAGTGGCGTGCGCAACGCCGAGGAGGCTGTCTTCGCAGCACAGATGGCTCGCGAGGCTTTTGGAACCAACTGGCTCAAGCTCGAAATCCACCCAGACCCTCGCTATCTTCTTCCAGACTCTGTCGAGACGCTGAAGGCTACCGAGAAACTGGTAAAACTCGGTTTCGTGGTATTGCCATATTGCCAGGCAGACCCTACCCTCTGCAAGCACCTCGAAGAGGCTGGTGCTGCTACCGTGATGCCACTTGCTGCACCTATCGGTACTAACAAGGGATTGAGAATGAAGGACTTCCTGCAGATCATCATCGAGCAGGCTACTGTTCCAGTTGTAGTAGATGCAGGTATCGGTGCACCTAGTCACGCTGCCGAAGCTATGGAGATGGGTGCCAGCGCTTGTCTGGTTAACACCGCTATCGCCGTTGCCGGTGATCCTGTAGATGGCTAAGGCATTCAAGGAAGCAGTAGTATGCGGTCGCCGTGCTTACGAGGCAGGTCTCGGAGCCATCAGCGATTGTGCTGAGGCAAGTTCTCCTCTCACCGCATTCCTCAACGATTAATTATAATATAGATAATACAAAGGCATGAAGGATGAAGGCAAAGAAGCAGAACGCTCTTTTACCTTTTTTACCCTTTTACCTTTTTACCTTAAAAAAATTATGCCAAACGATAAGAAAGCTTACGCCCAGAGAGAAAAGGCGTATATGCAGGGAAAACTCTTCCCACAGATCAAGGTTGGAATGACCAAGGTAAACCTCACTCCTACTGTTGTGAAGGATGAGCGCGGCATTCCTCATACAGAGCCAAACGCTCCGGTTTACATCTACGATACCAGCGGTCCTTACAGCGACCCTAACTATCAGGTAGATTTGAAGAAAGGCTTGCCAAGAATGCGCGAGCAGTGGATTCTCGACCGCAACGATACCGAGCAGCTCAAGGAGGTTACCAGCGAGTATGGCAAGCAGCGCCTTGCTGACCATAGCCTTGACCACCTCCGCTTCGAGCACATCCAGTTGCCTCGCCGTGCACAGGCTGGCAAGCACATCACCCAGATGGCTTATGCCAAGGCGGGCATCATCACTCCAGAGATGGAGTATGTGGCTATCCGCGAGAACATGAACTGCCAGGAGTTGGGCATCGATACCCATATCACTCCTGAGTATGTACGTGATGAGATTGCACGCGGACGTGCCGTTCTTCCTGCCAACATCAACCACCCGGAGAGCGAACCGATGATCATCGGCCGCAACTTCCTCGTGAAGATCAATACCAACATCGGAAATTCTGCCACTACTTCCAGCATCGAGGAAGAGGTGGATAAGGCAGTATGGTCTTGCAAGTGGGGAGGCGATACCTTGATGGACCTCTCTACCGGCGACAACATCCACGAAACCCGTGAATGGATTGTGCGCAACTGCCCTGTGCCGGTAGGAACCGTGCCTATCTACCAGGCTTTGGAGAAGGTAAACGGCAAGGTAGAGGACCTGAACTGGGAGGTATTCCGTGATACCCTCATCGAGCAGTGTGAGCAGGGTGTCGACTACTTCACCATCCATGCCGGCATCCGTCGCCACAATGTGCATCTCGCTGATAGCCGCCTCTGCGGAATCGTGAGCCGTGGCGGTAGTATCATGAGCAAGTGGTGTCTCTACCACGACCAGGAGAGCTTCCTCTATGAGCACTTCGACGACATCTGCGACATCGTGGCACAGTACGACGTAGCCCTTTCATTGGGCGATGGTCTGCGCCCAGGCTGTATAGCCGATGCCAACGATGCAGCCCAGTTTGCCGAGTTGGATACCATGGGCGAGCTTGTTACCCGTGCCTGGGACAAGAACGTGCAGGCATTCATCGAGGGTCCTGGTCACGTGCCATTGCAGAAGATCAAGGAGAACATGGAGCGCCAGCTCGACCACTGTCACGAGGCACCATTCTACACCCTCGGCCCATTGGTTACCGATATCGCTCCAGGTTACGACCACATCACATCAGCCATCGGTGGCGCCCAGATAGCATGGCTCGGCACCGCCATGCTCTGCTATGTAACACCTAAGGAGCACCTCGCCTTGCCTAACAAGGAAGATGTGCGCACAGGTGTGGTAACCTATAAGATTGCCGCTCATGCAGCCGACTTGGCAAAGGGTCATCCAGGTGCAACCATCCGCGACAACGCCCTCTCCAAGGCCCGCTTCGAGTTCCGCTGGAGAGACCAGTTCCACCTCTCTCTCGACCCAGAGCTTGCCTTGAAGTATTTCGAGGAGGCAGGTCATACAGATGGTGAGTACTGCACCATGTGTGGTCCAAACTTCTGCGCAGCCAAGTTGACACACGATTTGAGAAAGTTTAAAAAGTAAGAAAATGTTTTCAGACGAATTAAAGAATATCAGTTGGGAGGAGACCACGGAGCGAATAGCTCGAATGACCGATAATGATGTGCGTCGTGCCCTTGCCAAGGACCATTGCGATGTGAACGACTTCATGGCGCTGATTTCACCTGCAGCCGAGCCATACTTGGAGGTAATGGCGCGTCTTTCCCGCAAATATACCGAGGAGCGCTTCGGCAAGACCATGTCGATGTTCATTCCTCTCTACATCACCAATTCATGCTCTAACTCCTGCGTGTATTGCGGTTTCCATCGTGAGAATCCGATGGCTCGTACCATCCTCACCCCAGAGCAGATTGAGAACGAGTATAAAGCCATCAAGCAGCTGGCTCCATTCGAGAACATCCTTCTCGTTACGGGCGAGAACCCAGCCAAGGCTGGCACCCCATATCTTGCCAAGGCAATCGACATCGCCAAGAAGTATTTCTCTAACGTGAAGATAGAGGTAATGCCGCTCTCTACAGAGGATTACAAGACCCTCGCCGACCACGGTATGAACGGCGTCATCTGCTTCCAGGAGACCTACAACCACGAGCACTACAAGCTCTACCACCCACGTGGCATGAAGAGCAAGTTTGAGTGGCGCTGCGACGGTTTCGACCGCATGGGTATGGCAGGCGTTCACTCCATCGGTATGGGTGTGCTCATCGGCTTGGAGAAGGAATGGCGCACAGATGTTGTAATGATGGCTCATCACCTGCGCTACCTGCAGAAGCATTACTGGAAGACCAAGTACAGCGTGAACTTCCCTCGTATGCGCCCTGCACAGAACGAAGGTTTCCAGCCAAACTGCTTCATGACCGATAAGCAGTTGGCACAGGCAACTTTCGCCATGCGTATCTTCAACCACGATGTAGATATCTCCTACTCTACCCGTGAGCCAGCCTACATCCGTGACAACATGGCAACACTGGGTGTCACCACCATGTCGGCAGAATCAAAGGTAAATCCTGGCGGTTATCATACCTATCCTCAGGCATTGGAGCAGTTTACCGTGAGCGATGAGCGTACCGCCAAGGTAATCAATGCGAGATTGAAGGAATTGGGCAGAGAGCCAGTCTGGAAGGATTGGGATGCCTCATTCGATTTCTTCGGAAATATCGCAAACGGATAAAGAAGATGTAATTAAACAGAATAAAAAAAGAGTGTATCATAAATTCATGACACACTCTTTTTTGTTAATATTCTCAGACTGACGCCCCCATAATAGATCATTTCAGATGGATGGTCTGTGTTTTCCCCGTGATATCAGTTACCAAGGCGATCCCTCCATCACGAATCTCCACCTTCTCATATTTGGCATCAACAATCACTTTTCCTTTCAATGTCATAATGCCCCAATGTCTGGGAATCTCTTCAAAGGCGCAATAGGCACCAACAGGTTGCGCTATACTGCAGTAGAGGGGTGGCACGATAACTTTACCATCTACCTTCACGCCCCATTTCTTTCCTGCTTGATACAATTCCACATGTCCTGCTTCTGACTTCTCATGCAAAAGAAGCATCTCGCTTGCTTCCTTTTTCTTCTCCTGTAACATCATCTCATCATAGTATTTCTTACCAAGGCGAGGCATTACAATATGAAGATCTTCATTTTCATTCTTTGGGTTATTGCATCCAATATAGGTCTTCTTCAAATATGAATCCACCAGGTAGTAGTCCTGCTTGCTGTCCATAACCACGATACAACCACAACGAAGAGTGGCACACATCCAATACACATGTTCATAATCACCACGCAAGAAACATACTCGATTACTATCTATAGTAGCCTTCATCATCAAGCCATTGCCTCCTTCATAATAGTACCATTCCTGGCAACCACTATCTACTAAATAATTATAACGATATATCAGGTAATCCCCAAAATTGAACAGGTCATATTTGGAAGGGCAATATGGCCAAGAGAAATGTTCGTAGGTGCGAGACATATAAACATCTCCATATTTGATGAACTCCCAACCTTCTAGCGTAACCACCTTTGGAACATCGTAAACATTGGGACCATCGTCAATAATAGCTCCAGACAACAGGTCATAATAGCAGACCTCCTTTCTGCAATGTCGGTAGAACAGGATGTTGCCATCCAACAGTTTCATGTCATAGTAATCGCCTGGCTCCAAGACTTGTTCTCCCTGCCGGTTCACTACCGTCATCTTTCCATCAGGAAGCTTGATGATGGCAAACTCCCCTCTACTGTCCACAAACTCACGATACTGTATCGTTTGGAGCAATTCTTCATGGCTCATCACCATCATCATTTCTGAGTCTGGATGAATCTGAATATCGTCTTGCTTCTCGTTCATCAGGAAAACTCTCTATCCTTCGGAGTCTCCTTTCTCTTGCCAACTTTCAGCTTTCCCTCGAACATAGCATTCCAGTTCCATACTTGCGAAGGCAACCCGAACACCCGATACAGTCCCACATTATCTATAATTACGCAGTTCTTCTTTCCCTTGGCTACTCGTAATCCACGTCCCACCATCTGCAGATACTTGGCAAGCGACAGCGTTGGTCGTGCCAACTGAACAAACTCCACATCCGGACAGTCAAATCCTTCCGAGAAGATATCCACATTCACCAGCACCTGTATAGGAGCAAGCCCATCAGCAGCCCGCAAGTAAGTACCCCCCAGCCCATCACCAGCTCGCAAGCAAGCATCAGTAAGGCGGTCCCATCCCGCACAATCTGGCGAGACCTTTGATGGTCCGCCATCCTTAGAGCGGTAGCGGTTCCGAGCACCGAGTAGGGCGGTTTCCTCCCTCTCCCCTGAGGGTGAGAGGGTCGGGGTGAGAGGTGGAGCCCTCTTTAAGGGTAAAGAGGGACGGGGTGATTTTCGAAAAAGATAAGGAAGAAGCTTTGAATCTTTCAATCAGCATTCTGCGCTCACTCGCAGGAGTCTTACTATCAATAGCAACAGCCGCGATGCCGTGTTCTCTGTAGAACTCGGCAATAGCATTAGCATGAGAAATATTGATAGCATACACGATGCCCTTTCTATCTTTGCCAAATTCTTCCAAGCTCCGATAGAGCCTTTCGATACTCGGTTTCTTATTCAGCAACATATCCATTTCTTTGTTCTGGTAGTCACCATCGATGCCCCACACCATCCGATTTGATGCTCACAAAATCTGCAAGGAGTCGATGAGCCGTTGCGTCACACCATCCGATTTGATGTCTCCCAAACTTAGCTTTCGGGAATCTATCCCATTCCCTTGTAAGTCTTGGCATGTCGCCAATCTTCCCTTGCATGATGTTTCGAAATTGTATCGACACCGCCTTGAACGCCCCACTCCGGTCCCCAAGTCCCTCACAGGCCGCAAGACTGCACCATGGTAAACAGGCAGGAAGTTCACAAAAGGGCATAGTTATCCCTGACGATAAAAAAAACAAAATTGAGTTTTATCGTTTTATACCCAAATATTTCTTCAAATTGAATCCCATTCCGAACAATCCTAGATCCATGTAAACCTTGTCCATTCCAAAATGCCTGAATCGCTTATAATGCATATCTGCCTTCATCTGCCCAAATACAGCTTCCGGCTCTATCGGTCGCTGGCTTCTGTGTTTCAAGCCCTCTTCAGACGTTAGTAGCAGGAAGGCTTCCTTTTTATATGCATTCAGTTTATGGTTGACATATATGGTTCTGTTGCCTTTGGATTTCTTGCAGAGACTTCCAAGCGGACATCCATCACATCGTTGTGCTCTATATAATGTAATGACAGACACATAGCCGGAATCACTTTTCGTTTGCCGTTGTCCACAAGGTTCCATGTGTTGTCCCATGGGGCAGACATAATAGTCATCATCCCTGTTGTAGTAGAAGTTCGCTTGGTTGAAGGCATCCTCCTTGAAAGGCTTATGCTGTTCCTTGTGAAACCAGTTGTACTTTACATAACCCATCATCTCTTCCATCTCTAGGTACTCGTAGTTCTCCTCCGAGCCATACCCTGAGTCTGCGGTGACGCTCTTGGATTGCTTTCCATATCTTTTCTTGTACTTATCCAAAAAGGCTTGAAGGTCAGGGTGTCTGTTGGATTGGGATAAAGGGCGAAATTCGTCCAATATTGATTCTCTGTCGCAATTTGAAGGTTATAGGCAGGCTTTGTCTGCCCATTGTTCATGGCATCTTCCTTGAGGCGCATGAAGGTCGCATCGGGATCAGTCTTGGAGTAACTGTTTCTCTCGCCTAGTATATCCAGTGATTTTTCATACTCGCACAGTTTGTCCGGCTTTGAACAAGTGATTCATCTGAGTATTTAGCTTTTTGCTTCTCTCTTCCTGTAAGCTTTGCCTTAGGAAGGTTCTTCGCTTGCCTCTCACACAAACGTGCACTTCTCTTTATATCCTTGGCGGAAGTGGCTGGCTCGCTGTCTTCTTCCTTAATGTCACTCCCGCCATTCAGGCGAATTTGTTCTTTTTATCTGAGCCAATGCAGCAGAGGTTTTTTCCAAGAGCTTAGCCCTATTCTTTTCCACAGTCTTCTTCCATACAAACGTGTACTTGTTTGCTTTCGACTCTATCTTAGTACCATCAACATATTGTTCCTCCAGACTAATCACGCCCTTTTCAACCAATATGGAGACGACTGCATCAAAATAAAAGTCGATGCATTTAATCATATGATTGGATCTAAAGCGGTTGATTGTTGCGAAAGA
>VOFI01001859.1_pt1 | contig 27699 bp, 33 predicted proteins | sample 5384131 | NCBI WGS metagenome assembly VOFI01 (sample SAMN12384728, study PRJNA508395) | human gut metagenome | isolation source: healthy gut H | host: Homo sapiens | reverse complement strand
ATATATAAAAGTTTGATGACTATCGCTTTTGCCGGACTATGTCTCGCTTCATGCGACAAGGAATTAAAAGAAGACACAGCAATGGAAGTTGGTGTGGTGACAGACAGCAATGTCAGCTTCGATGGCAAAACTGTGACTGTAAAAAAAGGAAGCCCTGTAACGTTCAGCTTCGATGGCGACCCTGATTTTATCAGCTTCTTCAGTGGAGAAATAGGCCATGAATACAAACATCGGGACAGAATTGAAATGCAACCGGAAGACGTAGAAAAATGTGAAATCAATTTCTCTATATTATATGACTATGGCAATGCGAAAACCATCGAAGGTTCTACTCACATATTAATATCCGATCGATTCGAAGGAATTAGTGGCAACAATGTGGAAAAAGACAAAGAAGCTGTTACTAACGTGACTGGACGGAACTTGTCAGCCAAGGAAGATCTTCCCAAAGCAACCAAAGTTACTAAAGACTATTCTTGCCCTTTGACTTCTTCTTACTTGGGTAAAGAAATCAGCATTGCTTTCCGCCTCAACCCTCTTGATAATAGCAGCACAATGCCTGTAATACATATTAAAGGCTTACAGCTTAATCTGGAGTTCAACAATGGGAAATCAACCACAATTAATGCAAAGAACTTCGAGTTCTCGGCATTGAATGTAACCTATAATTTAGATGACCTTTCAAAAACAATTCTCATCTTACCAAATTGAAGGAAGCATTAGGAAACAAAAACCTCACACTTGAAGAGATGAAAAAGCGCAGAATATGCAGATAAAATAGCATACACCACAGTGGATGGTAATATTCCTTATTTTTGGAGAATTAGCCAACCAAACGATTTCGTAACTAGCGGGGGTAGCAAAGATTATACCAAAGGAGATACTTGGCTTATTTCCAATCCAATCCTCCTCAATGGTTCCTGCGATCCTGACGCCGGTGTGGCCATCAAAAATATCTCGCAAACATTAGAGATATACTCACATACCTACGAGGAGGCCGGAACATATACCGCTACCTTCGTAGCCAACAATGCAAACTACGTCCATCAAGGTGGTCAAGTAGTACGTGAACTGACTATAAACGTTGTAGAATAAAAACATATCCCCCAATTTTTCTAACCTTCAATCATAGAAAACGTTTATAAAAATCAGACTTTAATCAATTTAACATCAGAAAGAGAGGGACCGCGAGGTTCCTCTCTTACTTTACTTTTTCTTTTTCACCCTCTTCCCTGTATCTTTGCACAAAAAAAATAAAAACAATGCAAAAGACTCTTCCTATTCATTTTGCCCCATTACAAGGTTATACCGACGTGTTTTACCGTAATGCTCATGCTGCCTGCTTCGGAGGTATAGATACTTATTATACCCCATTTGTACGACTCGAAAAAGGCGGATTTCGCCATAGAGATGTCCGCGGAATCGACCCCGGGAATAATCAGGTAGCCCATCTGATTCCCCAACTGATAGCCCCTTCTTTTGACAAAGCAGAAAAAATCTTATCCCTATTCATTGAAAAGGGATATAAGGAAGTCGATATCAATATGGGATGCCCTTTTCCCATGCTGGCTAAACGCCACAATGGTTCCGGTATTCTTCCTTATCCCGAAGAAGTGCAGGCGTTACTTAGCCTGATTACGGAATATCCGCAAATTAGTTTTTCTATCAAAATGAGGTTGGGCTGGGAAGATCGGAAGAATGTCTGAAACTGGCTCCGATTATCAATGAGCTCCCCCTACGACAAGTGGTTATGCACCCCCGCTTAGGAAAACAGCAATATAAAGGAGAAGTCGACCTTAAAGCGTTTGAAGCCTTTCAGGGAGTCTGCAAACATCCGCTCATCTATAATGGGGATATCAATAGTGTGGAAGATATTCACCACATTCAGGAACAGTTTCCCGGATTAGCCGGAATTATGATAGGACGGGGATTACTTGCCAACCCGGCATTAGCTTTGGAGTATAGACAAAACCGTGCACTTGAGCTCGATGAAATGAGAAAAAATTGCAATCTATGCACAAATGCGTATACAATCAATATGCAGAACAGTTGGAAGGAGGAGACGAACAACTTCTGAACAAAATGAAAACTTTCTGGGAATATTTAATGCCGCAAGCAGACAGAAAATTACTGAAAGCAATTCATAAAAGCACAAGTCTCAATAAATATAATCAGGCAATCCTTGCCTTTTTTAATCAACGATAAACTAATAACCAGTAATTTTACGTAATTTTGCACCCGTTTACAAACATGCACATTATGAAAAAATACATTCTAATCTTTCTTTGTCTGATAACCGTATCAGGCAGTTTCGCACAAATGCAGGATTTCAAGTTCAAATTCTATGGACAGATCCGTACTGACTTCTTTATTATAATAGTCGTGCTAACGAAGAAGCCGTAGACGGATTGTTTTATATGTATCCAAAAGACAAGGTACGTGATCCGGATTGGGGAACGATTTGAACTCAACACCCAACAGTAACTTCTATACTTTATATTCGCGCCTTGGAGTAGACGTTGCCGGTCCAAAACTGGGAACAGCCAAGACATCTGCCAAAGTAGAAGTCGACTTCCGCGGCACAGGCACTTCTTATTCGGTCATTCGCCTTCGTCATGCTTATTTAATCTGGATTGGGGAAAATCAGCTTTACTTAGGACAGACTGGCATCCCTTATTCGGAGATGTGTCTCCGCAGATTCTTAATCTCTCCGTAGGAGCACCGTTCCAGCCCTTCAGCCGTGCGCCACAAATTCGTTATCGCTATACAAACAAGAATTTCCAACTTACCGGAGCAGCAGTATGGCAATCACAATACACTTCACAAGGACCGGAAGGGTAAAACCGAAAGAGAAAGTATCATGAATACTTAAAGAATGGTTGCATCCCGGAATTTTATGTCGGAGCTGATTATAAGAATGGCGGTTTGCTGGCCGGCGTAGGCATTGAGTTGTTATCATTGAAACCACGTACGGATACTTCATGGGGGAAAGCCGAACCAATAGATATATCAATCCCACATACGTAAAATAAACGAACGCATCACTACTCTTTCTTACGAAGCCCATGCGAAATATACTCGCAAAGACTGGTTCATCGCTGCGAAGAGTGTATTAGGATCCAATCTGACACAAGCTTCCGGTTTGGGTGGATTCGGGATCAAGTCTGTCAACGAACAAACGGGAGAACAAAAATATACTCCCATACGTTTCTCCAGCTCTTGGTTGAATGTTGTCTACGGAAAGAAATGGAAGCCTGGAATTTTTGTAGGTTATGCTAAGAATTTGGGAACAAGTGATGCACTATATGCTCCCAAATGGAAATGATGCAAAACTGTATGGAACGGGAACAGACCTCGATCAGTTAGTAACAGCAGGAGCAGAACTGACCTACAATGTTCCCCCACTGGAAATTCGGTTTGGAATATACCTTAAGCTCTGCATGGTATGGTTCACTCAATGCCTCCAACGGAAAAAAATTCAGAGATACTCATGCCGTATGCAACAACCGTATTGTTGCTGTTGCCATGTTTATGTTCTAACCTCTCTACACAATTATTTTTTGATTATATATCTGTCACCTGTCACCGATTACTACCTAATGATTTGATTATAAACGATTAGCATTGGACAGCAATCGGTGACAGCATTGTGATGACAATATTGCTGTCACCAGAAAACAGCAAACTACATTTCATTAATCGGAGACATTCATTACGGGAGCCCCAACAGTCATATTTACTTCACTTATATACAACCTTTTGTTTCATTACGGGAAACGATTAGTTCACACCGAGAAACCAATCGTTTCGCTATTTGAAACTTTTGGTTTCCATTTTGAAACTAGAGTTTCATACGCTTGAAACCAAAGTTTCCCTTTGTAGAAACTAAAGTTTCTGCGGCTAGAAACAACAGTTTCAAAGCTTTGGAAACCACGCTTATACAAAGGGAAACAAAACATTTTCTGACTGCCTGACTTCTTATCTTTAGTTCCACTTCAAAGCTAGCACCATCTTTACAACTGAACTGCAAGACTGTTTGCTTTTCATTGAGGAGACTACCGTACAATAGGGAGTTTCTTCCACATTCCATTGCCCTTTTTATCGTTACAGTCACAGGTATTTCACTACTGGCATTTTCAATCCATGGTCGTGAATAGATACTACGTTCGATGCGTTTCCCTCTTTATCAAACGCTTCGTCACTTGGACCGCGATACAAAGCTAAATCAGGTTGTGCTACCGTCAGCTTAATCTTATCAGCAGATCCTTTATGAATCATAACCAGACAGGAAGTATCCACACGTTGTAATAAACCACCCGGCAATGTCGTTTCAGGAGTTTCAAACAACACATAAGAAATGATCTGTTCGGAAACGGACTCTACAATATGTGCATTCCGGTCTTGCTGTAATACCTTATAAGTGGGCTTCTTTGCAAATTTCTTCATCAGAGTTTCATTCATCTGAGGCAGAACAGCGTATTCATAACTTCCGTTTTTTCGGTGCCTTTCCATGATCTACTACCAAAGAAACCCAATCACCCTTTGTTTCCTTTCCCGTATTCTGCATTCGCGAGTATTGAGGAAAGTTCTTCTCAAACCGGATGGGAGTTGGAACATAATAACCCGTTCCCAAATGGTCCACCCATACTTTCTTATCTTCCTTGATAATTTTTCCAATAATCATGCCCTGCTTTATCAGTAACTGCCAATTGGAAGATAGTCGTTTCTGTCGGGAACTCCGTATTTGTATTTTCAATATCCGATCCAAGGCAGACAATCATTCCATCGATGAAATGGTAAGATTTACGTGCCCGGTGTGATCCGTTGTACTTGTCGTGCTCATGTAACTTCATTCCGAAATTACCATTCATCTTCTGTTGAGACAAACCACCGGCAAAAGCCTCGTCGGAGTAAAGCATCTCTTCCATTCCTGAGTAACTATCCACATTGAGCACCTTAGCCTGCAATTGCTCCAATGGCAAATGAATAGATGTAACTCCCGGGATACGGTTCCAGTCAAAACCTTCCTGCTGCCAACCACTAGTGGCCGGAGTCACTGTCTGCCCCGGTGCAGCAGTCAATATCTGCAAACTGCCGTGTGCCAGGTAACGACCATATAAATTCGCTCCCAAATAATGTTCAGCCGCCCATAAATAACGGGAATGTCCGCGGGCCACGGCAGACCAGTTACTGCGACGTTGAACAGAGATACAACCATAACCCATTGCTATATTCCCCTGTGGGTCCGGTTCCGGACGGAAACCTTTCTCTACAAGACGCTTTGCCACCTTGCGTTCTTCAGCATTTGAAACCTTGGGCATATATTCGGGAGAGTCATTTTCAATACTTGGGTTTGAAATCAAACGAAGATAAGAAGAAGCCATTTCACTATCATATTCCGCCTTTCCATCGGGAGAACCGGCTAAAGCCATCATGGCAAAATGCATAGGAACCAGTTTACCTTTTCCATCCGGATGACGACCGGACATAGAAAGAGGGAAATTCAGTTTATTGCAATAAAACGCATGGTCAGCAAAGTACATTCTTCACCTGTTTCATGAGCTAACTCGAAACAGCAAATTCCGTCCGGCTGAAAAGATAAATCATATTGGTTGCTCCATCCGAGTCCGCCCACAGCATAAGCCGGATAGTTATTGCGATGATGGAAAGCACCTCCGTCCACTTTAAATGAACCGGATAGCCCCAGTGCAGGACGGCAACCATAATCAATCCAACGGGAGAGAAAGACCGCAAGTATTGCAGTTTCTCCGGTGTATCTTCCATCATTAGAATACTGGCAATACGCCCTGTGGTCTGTGTATTGAAAGAGTCCATATCAATTCCATTGACTTCCGGTTTGGGATACACTTCGTTAGTAATCGCATACCAGCGTAATGTCCGTTCGGCTTCACCTGGAGTTTGCCTGCTTCCCTAAGCACATCCTTCATCAAGAAAATAAGCCAGGTACAGACCACGGACACTATAGCCATAATGATGAATATTTCCCCAACAACTACCATAAGCTACCCCCTGATCGGTTATGTGATCGTACATTGCTAAGAACTTCTTCTTCATTTCTTCCCGAATCACCGGTTTCGCCGCATTATTATATGCAACAGCTATTCTTTTTCATCAGATCGAAATAAGCACGCATTTCCACACCCCATCTTAGTGAGCATATCTTTATCCCAGTTCGGTATGATCCGTTCATAAGCTTCTGAAGCACGTACCATGTAAATAGGTACTCCCGATACTTGGCCGTTCTTGTAAGTTATCTGATAGAAATCATATTTCTTGCGGATGGTTTCTACTTCTTTTATCAGTCGTTTTTCCTTTCGTGTAGATCATATCACGAAAACGCTTTTCCAGCAGTTGCATTTCTGCTCTTTGCTTATCGTCTACAGGAGTCAATTCAATATCCGGTTTCAAAAAGCGAGTGTTGATAGACAACCAGCCAATGGTTGGTGGTTCCGGCATTGACAAAAGGGACTTGCAGATCGGCCGTCTGTTGACGTGCATCAACCTTAGTAGCCGTAATCAAATGATCGATGAAAAGGGTTCCTTTTGAATTTGGAGCAATAATTCGGAGCTCATTCATACCTTCTTCCGGTGTGCCTTGCATATCACGTTCATAGCAGACCCATGCGGCACGCCAACCACTGAAATTAATACCAAAAGGGAAAGATGTGCATCGTTTGCCGTCTTTCAGAAACTGAAACTCAATAATCGTATTCTGAGGCACTTCATTATAAACCCACACAATAAAAGCCGAAAGATATAAATCCTTGCCGGTCGGATCTTTCTTCTCAAACTTCAGGTCTTTCTTGAGTTCCAATATACCACCCGGTTCAAATGTCCATTCCAACGAATGTTTTCCATCTTTATAATGCAGATCTGATACCGACAGGCGGGAATGGGTAGCGGTGATACAATCCGGTATTTGCGGTTTTTCAAAAGAAAACATCCGCTCATCTGTTACGACTTGCGCATGAAGGAATGTTGAACACAAAAAGAGAAAATCAGAGTTGTCACTCCAAATTTAATAAAAGGTTGTTTCATCATGGATATATCGTCTTATTAGGTTTTCAGTATATAAGTCAAAGTATAGTCGCTTTAAAATCTGTAAACAGTACATGATTCTGCAAGAGACGAAGACCGAAGTGTCCGTCACCTTCACCGCCTGCAAGGGTATAGCGGAACAGTTCTTCACCATTCACAGAATAAGTCGTGATTCCCTTTTCCACTCGAATCCGAATCTCATACCACTGATTGGGAACAAGTAAGTGAGAGGCATCAGTATATTCTTTCAATAAAGGTTTCACCTTGTCATCTGCCACTCCATAATATTCTCCTCTGTATCGACGGAAACGGGTCGTCGAGTTATCATTTCCTCCGTATCCAACGTAGAAAAGGTCTAATGTGTTGTAGTTTTTAAAGATACCGTCGCGCCACTGACTACGAGCAAAAAGATCATCTGGGTATTTAGGGTCATTAGCAGCCCAAAAACAATTCAAGTCACTCAAGCGATCGTACTTCCCTCCTTGCATCACCATACAAATGTGGTAACTAACCTCATAATTCCCCGCCAATCGCTGCTGATACCACATAGTCAATCCATCCGGCACGATCAATTCTAATGTATCTGTACGTTCTATCACCTGCAAGGCATGGGATGCATCTTCTATCTTCCATTGCTGCACAAAGGAAGCTTTTGTGCTGTGCCAAAAGCACCACACTATTTAAGAGAAAAAAAGTAATCAAACTGTAGCCTATAAAAAATCGCTTCGTCATTACGGTATTAGTTTAAAGATTATTCTTCCGAATACAAAGAAACCCCTCTTTTCGAAAAAAGAGGGGTTCAAATTGTACAAAATACCTCAAATAACGTATTGACTGATAATTTGCATTACCAATATCTTATAGTTTTTCATCAACAAAGTTCTCATACCATTTCTGGTTTGAAACACCCTTACTATCTACCCATTTAGTAAAAATCAGGATATGCTTCTCTAAATGGTACACGTTCATAAGCATGACGTGTGCCAACCGGAAGTTTAACTCCCCAAGTGGAACCTTTGGTATTTGAATAATAAACATTTGCATCCAGTGTAGTGTCACCCGCAACCAATGCTTCATATTCTGCTTTGTAAGCAGAAGTCGGTGCATAACCCCTCATGTGTATTTCTTTACCACCGTTCACCTTAATAAAGAAATTCTGTCTATTAGTATCTAAAATCAACTCTCTAAATGCTGCAAGCTGAGCATCTCTTTCGGCTCCAGTTAATCCTTCTTTTACCAATCAGTCTAACTTCAGCACGCAACATAGGTAGTCCTTCTCTTACTTTTTCCTTGTGTTACCTGAAACATATCCTGATTATTATCCATCAAAAGAAGTTAAACCATCCAGTGTAATAACAGTTCCTTCCGCTTGTGCTTTATCCACTGTCAATATTGCGAAACGCGGTTCTTTGCGAGTATCATTACTCCAATTCCAATTTTATTTTCAACTTTCACTATATTTTTTGTAGAAAGTTCCTCTTTAGCTAAGTCTGTCATTGTTCCCTGACCACCTTTTAGTACAAGGCTTGCAGTAATCCGATCAACATACTCGCTTTTCAAACCATCCAGTACAACACCTAACACAGTCGGGTATATACCACCTACAGCACGAACATCCAAAGTCAACAACAATTCTTCTTTACCTCCTACAGTCTCCATCATCTGTTGACTATGACATTCAGTCACCTTCAAGTCATACTCGAATACAACATCGTTGAAATCTTCATCATACCATGAATCCAGTTGAATAGGCCAACCATCTTCGAACATCACCACACCTGTGTTATGATAGAAAAGATAGCCTTGGTCCGTTTCATTTGTCGGCTGCACTGCATCTTCAGGAAGCGCAAGAGTTACCGATGCCAGACGGTTTGTTTCAAAATTGAAACCAGTACTCTGATCTACACCACGACTAACAGGAGACAAAGCAAATTCTTTTGTAGCTTCTGTTCCCGAAACTGTATTGTATTTCATATACACTTTCTCGCAAGCAGCAGGAACATTCAACGTAAGAGTACGGGAATCTTTCACTAATACATCTCCCACAAGCAGACTCGCTTCAGAAGCACTTTTATCGGAATATACATTCACAAGTGTAGAAGCATTTACCGGGTCAACAGTTCCCGAACCATCGTTACCTTTTTCCAACTCATTATCAGAGCAGGAAGTAGTAACCAACATCGTCCCCATGAGAACGTACATCAAACTTTTAATTTTCATTTTAATCTAATTTTTAAATTTATTGTTTGTTTCAGTTTCCTATGAAACTCTACCTTATCACACCCAATATCCGAGCTCTATATGTTAACTTATCAAAAATATATTTAACGCTTAATGGCTTTTTTGCCTTTATTTGTAATTTCAATCCTTTCCATCGAAAATAATCACAAGAGCTCAAATATCGCTCAAAAGCCCTGTTCATGAACAATGGATAATATATACAAGTTATTTATTATATTTGCATTAGACAGAACATTCAATACAACAAATATAGAACTTTTGTTTTCCGAATATACAAGTTCTATATATAAATATATCAAGGGAAATGGATCAAGTACTGTATGGTATAGATTACATAGAATATTATTTCTATTGGATATATTACAAGTTTATTGGCTATCCTTTAATCATAAGAATATGCTCAATTGCTGTAATGTTTTGCATTATTGCGTACTTGTTTCTCCTATTCCATATTATATATGGTATATTCAAAAGGCGAAAAGAGAAGCGGAAATACAATAAAGCTTTCGATAAATATTACGAGGAAATGAAATCTATCTCGCTAGATTCCAACACATTGAGTGAAGAGGAAATAGCAGACAGATTACAGTATGATACGAAAAAACGTCCCAAGCCTAATGAGTTACGTATTATCACTCAACTGTTAACAGAAATCAAGAGTGTACACGAAGATGAGATTAACGAACTAAACTATCAAACGATTCAAACCGTATTCCAGATCACGCGTTTCCTTGAACGCGAACTTCAATTCGGCTCCAAAAGAGCAAAGATACAAGCGCTGAAACTTATTCAATCCATCAACGGATATGCCTCTGAAGCGGTATTGGTGCGCTTCCTCTATCATCGTGAAATAGAACTGAGGAACTCTGCACGCTACACTTATATGTGGCTAAGCCAGGGTGATCCGTTCCGCTTCTTCGACGAAGACATCGGCATGAAGTTGAGACAATGGGACATGATGGAGTTGCATGCCATCTTGGAACACCGCAAGAAGGTGGGATATAATACACCGAGCTTTATAAAATGGGTGAATACTTCGGCCGAAGAAAATGTTAAGATATTCTTTATCAACGAAATCCGGTTATATAATGAAACCGATAGTGCCCCATTCTGGCTAAACAAATCAACGCACGCTCTACCGAAATCCGGGGCGAAGCGATCAGAACTTTAGGAAAACTAAAATATAAAGAGATCGAGCCCAAGCTGATTGAAATGTATCATGTGCAACCGGAAGAAGTCAAGCGACAAATCATTTCGGCTGTTGCAGACCTGAAAACAGATAAGGCATTAGGATTTCTTTACAATGCTTATGATGAAGCAGACAACTGGGGGAACAAAACGTATCATCCTGAAGTCCCTCTATGAGTATAGTGCAATGGGAAGAAAAACATTCGATCAATTGGAGAGAAAAGCAGATTCCCACACAGCTATATTGTTTGCCCATACCAGGCATCCGTTAATCAACCAGTTAATTTAGAGAATATGAGAGATATAATATTTACATTCTTCAATTATTTCGTATTCTTTTATACGAGTATGCTGGCGATATTCTTCGTCACATTCGCCTTCCTCTCTTTCATTTCTCTGAAACGGAGAAAAGATTACTATGTGGAAAGCTATATGCGGAAAACAATTAAGGAATCCCCCTATACACCGGGTATTTCGGTAATTGCTCCTGCTTTCAATGAAGAAAAGACAATCATTGATAACGTGAACTCTATGCTCGCATTGGAATATCCCGCTTTTCGAGGTGGTGATTGTAAATGATGGAAGCACGGACAGTACGTTGGAGAAGATGATTGAACATTACGAACTGATAGAAGTGCCCTATGCCTATATTGAGCGAATCAAAACCAAACCGTTCAGAAGACTCCTCAAATCTACCAGTCCGAAATACAGCCGACTCATCGTTGTAGACAAAGAGAATGGAGGAACCAAGGCGGATGCATCCAACGCAGGTATCAACGTTGCTTCTCATCCTTATTTCATCTGTACGGACGTGGATTGCATTTTGGAGAAAGTATGCTCTTTACCGCTGTATATCGCCCATCATATCTTCCGAAAAACAGGTAATCGCAGTCAGCGGAACGATGTTGATGGCTAACGGATGCGTCGTGAAAGACGGACAGATCATAGACGTTAGAACTCCCCGTACACCGATTCCACTTTTCCAGAATCTGGAATACATGCGTTCCTATCTGATTGGCAAGATGGGGTGGTCCGCTATCAATGGCATGCCGAATGTTTCCGGTGGATTCGGTCTTTTCGACCGTTCGGTAGCGATTGCTGCCGGAGGATATGATGCCCCCTCTTTTGCCGAAGACATGGACCTCATCACCCGCATGGTAGGATATATGTGCGACTTCTCCCGTCCTTATAAGATCGTACAGATTCCTGATACTTGTTGTTGGACGGAAGGGCCTCCCAACCTGGCAATGCTTTACCGGCAACGTACCCGTTGGGCACGGGGATTGTTCCAGACGCTTAGTATCCATCGTAAAATGATCTTTAAAAAGACATATAAACAGATGGGATTACTGACCCTGCCTTATATGTTCATTTTGAGTTTCTGGCGCCAATCATCGAGCTTACCGGTTTGATCGTATTTATCTATCTGGCCTTTACAGGGGCGGTCAACTGGAATACGGCGTGGATGATTTACCTGACCATCTATACGTTCTGCCAGTTCCTTTCCATCGTTGTTATTACCTACGACTATTACGTCGGGATGCTATATAAAAGAGGATATGAATACCTGTGGATTATCATTGCGTCCATATTAGAGCCTATCTTCTATCATCCCATCATCACTTTCTGTTCATTGAGAGGATACCTCAGTTATCTGACCAATAGAGACTTCAAGTGGAAAAACATGGAACGTAAGGGATTCAAGCAGAAAGAAGAAAGTGCAGACAGTACTGATATAACGCCAATGAAGCCCGAACCTGCTACGATTTAAACAAGAAAGAAAGATTAAAGACAAGATAGAATGAACAGAGAATTTCTCCATAAGATCACCATATTAGGTTGTCTGTTTTTACTGATAACCTCTTCCTCCGGGACCGACAACGGATTCCAGACACCGGAGCAATATGCCCAGATTGTACAGGAGCATTTTGCGAACGAGGAATGGGAAGCAGGAAAAGAGCTATTGGAGGAGGGCCTTCAGAAATACCCGAATGTTTCTGACCTTGAATGGCTCATGGGAAAATACTGGTTTCCACGAAAAGAACTATGACCAGTCGCGTTATCATCTTGTCAAAGCAATAGATGACAATTACAACAACGTCAATGCCAAACACCTGCTGGTAGATGTGGAAGATATTACCGAGAACTACTCCAGTGCTATTTGCTACGTTAATGAGTTGCTGGAAGTGAATCCGTATTGGAGAGGTTTATGGCGAAGAAAGATTGAACTGTACCGCAAGCAGAACAACGATGTGGAAGCAGATCGTCTGTTGAAACGAATCAATCAGATTTACCCGAACGATACCATTCTAAGGAAGGATTACATCTACAGCATGGAAGTAGGCTACCAGCAAATGAAAAAAGGTGGTAACCGAAAAGAGGCTATCGAAAAGCTGACGGAGCTCATCAAAGTATCTCCTCAAAACGAAGAATATTATCTGGACATCATCAACCTGCATTTACAGGAAGGAAACCGGGAAGCAGCTCTAGGCTGGTCATCCAACGGTTTGGCTGCCATACCGGGAAGCGGTGCGCTTATCGTCAAAAGGGCAGTATCCTTAGTGAATTGGCACGTTATCCGGAAGCTCTGGTGTTTATACGCGAGCAAATGCGAGAAACAACAGCCCTGCCATACGGCGTATGTATAACGACCTGTTAATGGAGGCTGCCCGAGCAGAGAAGCAGCGGGATCCTTATGTATTATATGGCATGGCCTACGAAGGAGGTAATAAGAACAAGGAAGCATTAGACTATTTATTGAACACTTCCGTCACCCGCGGATATACCGATGATGCACTCTTCTATATCAGAGAAGCTAAAAAACAATATGGCAACAATGATAAAGGAATTCTCTATAAAGAATATATGCTTTATCGCCAGATGAATGAGGATGATCTTGCCTATTCAACGCTGAAAAAGATGTATGAGATGTATCCTGATGATTATGACATTACGCTTGCCATGAGCGCACAACACATGAAAAAAGCTGAAAGACTTATGGAACTCGGCCTGTACTCAGAGGCATTGCCGCACGTATTGTTTGTATCTCAAAACATGTAGACAACGACGTGAACGGTGCCGCATGGGAAAAAAGCACTGAGTTGCTATATCAATATGAAACGTTACAACGAAGCACTTGCCACATTGGACACCATCACTCTTCACTTCCCTGATTACGAAAACTGCACGTTGAAAAGGGCATTTATTCTCGATAAAATGGATAAAACCGAAGAGGCTTTGCAACTTTATCTGTCTGCCATCGAACAGAGTGATGAGGATATGCGCATTTTCTACGTCATCGGATACGAGGAACTGGCAGTGCCCTACATCAAAAAGTGCATGGAAGCCGGAGCTACGCAGAAAGCATACGATGAAGCCGTCAAACTCGTCAGCCTGAATCCATCGAGTGATTTAGGACTACGCTATGCCATCAACTCGTCTGGATTATTCGGAAAATACGATGAATTCGAGAAATATACGGCTCAAGGGATCAATTATTATCCTGAAGAACCGTTCTATCAGGCAAAGAGGGCTACTGTTCTTGAGCGCGACAAGAGATATGAAGCTTCTTTGGAATTCCTGAAACCGATACTCAATAAATACCCGAGCAACAAAGAGATTATAGGCGCATTCTCACAAAGCAGTGAATATCGTGCCCTGCAACTGACAAAGGCGAAAGAACCGGAAAAGGCTCTCGCTGTTCTTGATACAGCTTTGCTTTACGACAGTCAGAACAAATCATTGAAATACACCAAAGGCGTGGTATATGAAGCCAACAGACAAGCGGATTCAGCCTATTATTATCAAAAGTATTATGAGCCATCCATCATGGAATATCGCTCTTTCCAACGACACTTATCGGGCCTTAGAAGCATGATGCTCAAGAATGAGATTGCTTTTGACCTACCTGCGTGCACGCTACGGAGAAGAAGACATCATTACCTCCGTTGCCACCGCCGAATACACCCGAAAAGGCCAGAAGAACAGCTATACAGGACGTCTCAACTATGCAGGGCGAAGTGGCTCGGCAAGCGACAGCATGGAAGCGGAAGAGCAGACACCGGGAGGAGTCGGCATTCAGGTACAAGGTGAGTGGACGCATCACTTCTCACCGAAGTGGAGCCTCACGGCCAATGCAGCCTTTGCGACCAAATACTTCCCGGATATAACCGCTGATGTCGCTTTACGGCATTATCTCAAGAATGACTGGGAAATAGGTGCGCATGTGGGTTATAGACGGGTAGCTGCCTACACAAAGCGTTATGAATGGAACGATGAATTCTTTGCAGGTGGCACCGGAGACAATGGCTATCTATTTACCGGCTGGAATGAGTCAAAGACCAACCTGCTCACCGTAGGCGGAGAATTAGCCAAAACTATTGAAGTGGTTCGCCTCAACACGAAGATAGATATGCACTTCTTCAATTCTCAACTTCTATTACAATGCGCAGATTGGTGCCAAATACTTCCCGGCTAATGACGGAAAGACGAATATCAACGCCATGGCAAGCATCGGATCGGCCCCGGAAACGGCTGTATTGGATTACGCGCTGCCCGGCTCTTTCTCACACCAATACAATGGTAGGGATTAGGAGGTCAGTATATGGTCAGTCCTAATATTACCATAGGCTTGATGGGTACCTGGAACACCTATTATAACCAGACCAACACCGTGCGAGGGAGCAGTCCGCTCAACCCGATAGAATCCATATCGACACGCTATAAAAACTTATATAACATCTATGCACAAGTTTATATTTCATTCTGATACGCTTTGCCCTGTATTGGCAGGAATGATATGCGTTTGCTGCCTTTTATCCGGCTGCCGCATGCAGGCGCGCACAGAGATATTTGCATCTAAAGAAGGCTACCTCATCACAATCGGCGAAGATCCGACGGACAGAGACACCCGATGGGCCAAATACCTGTACGAACATCTCAAGAAGCGTGCAAACGACGATGAAATAGTAGCTTTTGGCGTCTCCGAAATGGACATGTGGCGCATCATCATACAGATAGACCCAACATTGCAGAGAGGATTCAAAGTAGCCTGCAAAGGCTCTGATATCAGACTGACCGCAAGTGACGACAAACAAATGTTATGGCTGCAATACCAACTGATAAAGAAGATCAGCAAAGAAGACCCGCGTATAGACGGTTCGGATCTTCCTCCCGCCCTTATCAATCTCAACGATACTTGCGGAGCTTTTGCATTTGACTATCAAAGTATTTATTCTCCATACGGCCTGAACGCCGATCATACAGGCGTTATCGGCCTGAACAACTTTGATGACAGCTGGGGAATATGGGGACACAACCTGCGAAAAGTCTTGGGAAAAGATGCAGAGAAAGTATATGCCACCATTCACGGGAAAACAGATGACTCACAACTGTGTTTCTCTTCCGAGGACATGTACCGCCAGATAGAAAGAATTATATCGTAGACAACTTCGGTGAAAAGGGGAATTCCCGTTTTGTAATCGCACCGGATGATACTCCGTACGCCTGTACGTGTGCCACCTGCACCGCATTGGGAAATACAGAGAAGAACGCAACTCCCGCCGTTACGGAACTGATCCTCCGCCTGTCGCAGCGTTTTCCCAAACACACGTTCTTTACGACTTCCTACCTGACTACGCAACAAGTCACAGACAAGCAGCTCCTGCCTAACGTCGGGGTAATTGTCAGCGCTATCGACTACCCGCTCCGCCGGACAGACGGCAAGGACGAGCAAGACAAGAAATTTGCGGAACAACTCGACAACTGGAAGAAAGTAACGAACAACATCTATATATGTGACTATATCAACAACTTCGACGACTACCTCACTCCTTTCCCCATATTAAAGATAGCCCAGCAAAGACTCCAACTTTTCAAACAACACGGAGCCAGCGGCATATTTTTCAACGGAAGCGGTTACAGCTATTCTTCCTTCGATGAAATGAGGACTTTTGTATTATCAGCCCTTCTTATCAACCCGGAGCTTCCGGTTGATGAGTTAATTAAAAGCTATTTCAATCAGGAATACCCGGTATCCAAAAAATGGCTGTACGATTACTACACAGAGCTAGAAAACAACGCCCAATCCGGAAAGCGGCTCGGACTTTACGCCGGTATCAGAGAATCGGAAAAAGGATTCCTCTATCCGGAGAAGTTTATCAAATTCTATGATGAAATGGGAGATTTTGTATCCGAAGCAAAAGGGAAAGAGCGCAAAAAGCTGCACGAGCTCCAGACCGCCTTTGTCTTTCACGCGCATGGAATTAGCACGTGACCACAGTTTCGACGCTTACGGATATGCCAAGCGGAAATGGAAAGGATATTCAACCGCTTCCCAAGCTCGTAAATGGGTCACCCAGCTCAAAGAGCATCAAGCATTTGCCGGAATGGGAATATTATAATGAGTCAGCTTATGAGATTGACTATTATATAAAGGAATGGGAACAATATATACTTGCTTCCGACATAAAGAAAAGTTTGTTTCTGGGAATGCATCCTTCCGCAACCCCTAAACTAAATAAAAATGATTCAAAGAAACTGACCGACGGCACTCACGGTTTACCCGGAGACTATCATTGCGGTTGGGTTATCATTCCGGGAGAAGAATGTACCATCAACCTGCCGGTTAAAGGACTCAATGCATCAGGAACATTCTATATCAGTTCTTTGAATCTTCCCCGCCATCGCATCTATGCTCCACAGCAAGTTCAACTGTTGAAAGACGGAGTAGCCTATAAAACAATAGACTTAAAACCGGAAGACTCCCCAGAAAAAGGAGAAATGATGAAAGCCACCGTTCCGGCAGACTTGAACGGAACAGAACAATTAAGCATAAAAATCAGTTGTTTAAAGAAGCCGGGAACGCAAATGGGTATCGATGAAATTGCATTCATCCCTTAAATGCTGAAAAAGTGATATAACAAAAATAAATGGCAACAATGAATAAATCTATATTCTATATTTTACTACTGACGGCACTTCCGCTCTACTTTACAGGGTGCAGGAAGGAAGTACGTCCCACCAGCATGACGATAAAAGATTCCGTCAGGCACTATTACCCTATCAAGCAAGGTCAGCAACTCGATATCATGTTTACCATCACCAATACGGGAGACGCTCCGTTAATCATTTCAGAAATGCAACCTTCCTGTGGCTGTATCATTCTGGATAAAAGTTCGCATATCATCATTCCCGAAGACGGTATCAGGCAATTCAAAGCAACCTACAACAGCATCAAGAATGTAGGCGAAGTGGTTCACCGCATCCGGATTTTCGGCAATATGCTCCCCAAATGGAAAATCAGAACTAAAATTTGATGTTAACGTAGTCCCCGACGCAGATTATACACGTGATTATGAAGAACTCTATCAGGATTTCAACACTAAAAACGGCATTGTCAGGGAAATGGTAGACGGAAAAGAATCCGAACTAGGATATTATGTAGGAGAACCCTAATAATAAGTATTAAGTATCAAGTATTAAGTATTAAATGACTGGCTAATACTTGATACTTAATACTTGATATTGATACTTATCTCTACGGATGTATTTCTTTGAATGCGGCATTCTCTTCTTTCACATTCTGAATAGTCTGTTTTAACTCCCCAATCGGCAAGTCATATCCATACCAGCCTGTATAGCAATCCACCACATACCATTTCCCGTCAGCCTGCAATTCGAACTCAACACGCAAATCCACTTCGGACTCTTCATAGCCCGCTTCAAAGATTTTGTGTTTCGGTTCATTCAGCGTAAACTTGGAGACATAGATTCCCCCTTCTTCCTGAGTGATACGTTCTTCCTTCATGGTTTCGCTATCCAGCAACGGCCATTTTTCCTTAGTGAAAGGGAACGTCTTTTTCGGTTTCGCCGTCATCTGCCAATAAAGTAATCGGGGTCTTTAATGGGAACTTGACACGAGTATACTGGAAGGCTGCACTGGAAGTAAATTTATCCAGAAATGATTTGAAATCTTCACCGTCTTGCGTAGTCAGTTCACTATCGGCTTTTGCCTTGGAACTATTACCGCAGGAGATAAACGAAACACCTCACAGAGTCGTATGCTTTGTCAGAATGATGTCCGTGGCGAAACCAGTCGGAAGAATGTGTATGTATTTCGATGTTTTTCCCACCCATAAGGCGCCGTCAATCTTTAGTTTCGCGTTGAAAAGTCGGGACCGGCGTTGGGGTTTTGCAGACCGGGGTCAATCACTTCTACCGGTAAGCCGTTGGTGGTTTGCAGTACTTTCAGGGGAAATAATTTATGTTTCCACACGTAGTGGAGAAGATGTTCCATGTTAACAAGACGTTAATGTGCGCTGCAAATGTAATAAAAAATCCTATCTTTGCAACTATTATTTTGAATATAAGTCAGAAAACAATGAAAATAGCACTGATCGGTTACGGAAAGATGGGCAAAGAGATAGAAAAGGTTGCCCGTAGTCGCGGACATGAAATCGTCTGCATCATTGACATCAATAATCAGGATGACTTCGAATCGGAAGCATTCAAATCGGCCGATGTGGCCATTGAGTTTACCAATCCGATGGTAGCTTACAGCAATTATATGAAAGCGTTCAAAGCCGGTGTCAAATTGGTATCGGGCAGTACCGGATGGATGACCGAACACGGCGAAGAGATCAAGAAGCTCTGCACGGAAGAGGGCAAAACACTCTTCTGGTCGTCCAATTTCAGCCTGGGAGTCAGCATCTTCTCCGCTCTCAATAAGTATCTGGCTAAAATCATGAATCAGTTCCCCGGATTATGACGTGACGATGAGCGAGACGCATCATATCCACAAGCTGGATGCGCCCAGCGGAACAGCCATCACATTGGCGGAAGGTATTCTGGAAAAGCTAGACCGTAAAGACAAATGGGTGAAAGGGACTTTCCTTGCACCGGACGGAACCATTAGCGGAACCAACGATTGTGCTCCTAACGAACTTCCTATCAGTTCCATCCGTGAGGGTGAGGTTTTCGGACTTCATACCATCCGTTATGAGTCCGATGTAGACAGCATTTCTATCACGCACGATGCCAAGAGTCGCGGCGGGTTTGTATTGGGAGCCGTATTGGCAGCCGAATATACTGCCACACACGAAGGTTTTTTGGGTATGAGTGATTTATTCCCGTTCTTGAATGACTAAAATATCAGAAGCTAGTTCTAAACAAATATAACATTATGAGACAAGCCACACGCGCACAATGGATCAAATGTGCCACTGCTATTCTACTTTACCTCATCTTCCTAATCTGGGTACGGAGTTGGTGGGGATTAATTGTTGTTCCTTTCATTTTCGATATTTATATCACAAAGAAAATTCCCTGGTCTTTTTGGAAGAAGTCGAAGAATCCGGCTGTCCGCAGTATCATGAGCTGGGTAGACGCCATCGTGTTTGCGTTGGTTGCTGTCTACTTCGTCAATATCTACATCTTCCAGAATTATCAGATTCCTTCTTCTTCATTGGAAAAATCATTGCTGGTGGGCGACTTCCTGTATGTGAGCAAGATGAGTTACGGTCCCCGCGTACCGAACACTCCCCTTTCCATGCCGTTGGCGCAGCATACATTACCTGTCTTCAATACTAAATCATATATCGAGTGGCCACAATGGAAGTACAAACGGGTACCAGGCTTCGGCAAAGTGAAACTGAATGACATTGTTGTCTTCAACTTCCCGGCAGGTGATACGGTAGCAGTGAACTACCAACAGACAACGGACTTCTATACGCTGGCTTACGGTGAGGGACAACGTATCTATTCCAAACAGATTGAAATGGATAGTCTGACACGCGGCTCAGCAACGTGCCATCTATGATTTGTACTATGCTGCCGGACGTAAACAGATTCTAAACAATCCGCGTACTTACGGTGAAGTCCTCTGGCGTCCGGTAGACCGTCGCGAGAATTATGTGAAGCGTTGTGTCGGCCTGCCCGGTGATACCCTTCTTCAGATTGTAGACGGACAGGTGATGATTGACGGTAAAGCGATTGAGAACCCCGAAAACCTGCAATTCAACTATTTCGTACAAACCACTGGTCCGTACATTCCCGAAGATATGCTTCGTGAACTGGGTATCAGCAAGGACGACACCATGCTGATAGAAGACTCCGGCTGGGAAAGCGGACTGCTGGAAATGGGACTGGACAGCCGGAATGCACAGGGCAAACTGAATCCGGTATATCATTTCCCGCTAACCAAGAAGATGTATGAAACGCTTTTGGGCAACAAAAAGCTAATCAGCAAAATAGTAATGGAACCCGAAGATTATGCCGGACAGATGTATCCGCTCAATCTTTATACCAAATGGAACCGCAACAATTACGGTCCGATCTGGATTCCTGCCAAAGGAGCTACCATTACCCTCACAGAAGACAACCTGCCTATCTATGAGCGTTGCATCGTAGCCTACGAAGGCAATAAGCTGGAAGTGAAACCGGACGGTATCTACATCAATGGTGAAAAGACCAACGAGTATACCTTCAAAATGGATTATTACTGGATGATGGGTGACAACCGTCACAACTCCGCCGACTCCCGTTATTGGGGTTTTGTACCCGAAGATCACGTAGTGGGCAAACCGATTGTTGTATGGCTATCGCTTGACAAAGACCGTGGATGGTTCGACGGCAAGATTCGCTGGAACCGCCTCTTCAAGTGGGTAGACTGATAAGTGTACGGATAGAATAGAGTGATAAGGTGATAAAAGTTGATGAACATTCGTAAATTAAAATGGATATTCGCATTCGCCGGAGCAATAGCCGTCGTGCTTCTGCTCCGGGGATTCGCTTTTACATCCTGCCTTATCCCTTCCACCGGTATGGAGAATTCACTTTTTCAGGGTGAACGTATCCTGGTCAACAAATGGAGTTACGGGCTGCGGGTTCCTTTCATGTCGCTGTTCTCATATCACCGCTGGTGCGAGAGTCCTGTGCGTCGGCAAGACATCGTAGTATTCAATAATCCTGCCGGAATCCGGCAACCTGTCATCGACCGTCGGGAAATCTATATCAGCCGCTGTCTCGGAGTTCCGGGAGATACGTTATTGGTCGATTCTCTTTTCTCCGTTATTTCTCCGGAGGCACAGTTTAATCCGGATAAGAAAAGACTTTATTCGTACCCCGCCTCAAAAGAAAATCTGATTACGTCACTCATGCATACTCTTTCCATCACCAACGACGGATTGATGGGAAGTAATGACAGCACCCATGTGCGCAGTTTCAGCCGCTACGAATATTATCTGTTGGAACAGGCCATGAATGGGAAAGAGAGCTTCGTCCAACCTTTGTCAAACAAAGAAGATGCCGAACCAAATCCGCTGATTGTCCCCGGAAAAGGGAAATTTATCCGGGTCTATCTCCTGGAACATGACCTTGCTGCGGAATACCCTCGTGATGCACGAAGGCAAACAGGCAGAAATAAAGAACGACACTCTCTACGTGGACGGAAAACCCACACAACACTGTTATTTCACCAAAGATTACTATTGGATGGGGTCTAACAATACCGTCAACTTCTCCGATTCACGGCTCTTCGGATTTGTCCCGCAAGACCATATCATCGGAAAAAGCCTCCATTATTTGGTTCTCTAAAGAAAAAGAAACAGGGTTGTTTGACGGATATCGATGGAGGCGTTTCTTCAGAACAGTGAAATGATCTTCCGGAACATAAAAGAAATACCCCCTTAATAATATCTTATAATATCCTTATTATAGAGCCTCCTAAACGAATTAAAATGAAAGAAATGAACATCGCTTATTTATCTTCAGCCTATCTCGCTCCCGTTGAATATTATACCAAACTACTGGCTTATGACAAGGTATTTGTAGAACAATACGACCACTATATAAAACAAACCTACCGCAACCGGTGCACCATTGCCGGCCCATCGGGTGAGTTAGCTCTTTCTATCCCAACCGTAAAGCCCGACACATTGAAGTGTCCGATGAAAGATATCCGCATCTCCGACCACGGCAACTGGCGACATCTGCATTGGAATGCCATTGAATCGGCCTACAACCATACTCCTTTCTTTGAATATTACAAAGACGACTTCCGCCCTTTCTATGAAAAGAAATACGAGTTTTTAATCGATTTCAACGAAGAACTCTGCCGGATGGTCTGTGAGTTGATGGATATTCACCCCACCATTGAGCGCACTTCCGAATATAAGATGGAGTTTGCTCCCGGAGAATCCGATTTTCGGGAAGTAATTCATCCGAAAAAGGATTTCAGGGAAGTAGATACAGAATTTGTCCCACAACCTTACTATCAGGTTTTTGAGTCCAAACTGGGTTTCCTGCCTAATTTGAGTATCATAGACCTGTTGTTCAATATGGGACCGGAAAGTCTGTTGGTACTGGGCAAACAATGACCTCACTTTTTCTATCCACAGTAATGCCATTACTGCATTTCTTGTCATTTGTTATCCTTTCTTTATTAAAGACTTTCCTTTTTCAGTCAGGCGATACTTCTGCTTTGGACTTCTCAGTTGCTCCGGAAAATAGGTTCTACCGGCTTTCAATACCACCTCTTAAGTATTCTTTTGAAAAGTAACTACGATTTTTCAAGCCTAAAAGTTCCATCATTTCCTTAACGGAATATGTGCTATACTCAAAACATTTAAATTCAAGTAGAGACTGAACTTGTATGGTACTTATGTGGTGCTTATGTGGTACTTGCACGGTACTTATGTGGTTATCCTCCCCATATCGGAAAACAAGTATCACAAAACCATTAATAACTCAAATTCCGGTTCCGGTAAATTGGCTTTTCGACATTCTTCTGTCATTAAGCTGATACCACGTCCCCCAAGTTTTCCAATAACTTGCGCTTATAGAGCACATTGGCAATTAAAGGATTCTGTGGTTCTGAACAATGTTCGGATTTCATCTTTCCATATCCCAATCACGAGGGAATGTACCCGGATTTTCGATTTCCACACGGTCATCATAAATAGCTATTCCTACAGAGCCGCCTGGAGTCCGGAATTGTCTATGGCAAAGTGAATTGACAATCCCTTCTCGTATAGCTTTATAAGGAATCGTCAAATGCTCTTCTCGCTCCAAACCTTCGGTTGTGCCCGACAGAGAAAGGTGCTTGAATATAAAGGTCATTGCTGAATCAAGCAATTGGAACAGATTACCTTGTACGCGCTGATTATCCATAAAGACCATTTTATCTGTTCCTTTGAAACGCGCCAGCCTTAAAAGACATTGCGGATATTCTATCAGTTCCCGATTGGCAAACAGTACAGCGGCAGCATTGTTTAATACGCCATTCACCAGTAACCCAAATCTCTCTAAAATAACGGCAACATTGTTTCCCCGTGTTCTCTGGCAGACGACCACATTCTATTCCGAGTCTGACCGTTTTCAGAATTTCATTTTCATCCATATCCTGCATAGAGAGTTTAGGGTTTTCAAACAGTTCCCAACGATATTTCGCCTCGTCGCGAATTATCAGCAATTGATTATACACTGCTTGTGGCATGGCGGATGACGTTACACTTTCTACACGATAATAAGGACGACTTTTATAGCAAAACGGACGATTTAACCTTGAATCATCGACATAAAGGGCTATTATCTTTTTATTGCTATCTGAAACAGGTATATAAGAAACTTGCACTGTGGCTGTTGGTTCCAATCTGTTAATAGCTTCCGCAATACACCTTTTAGTTTACATCAGCAACTTCTTGTCCGATTATCTTCCTTTGTCTGTAATGCCGAATAAGACCGTTCCGCCTTCTCCGTTAAGAAAAGCACAAAGCGTTTCCATGCCTCGTTCCAATTGTCCGGTGGTTTCTTTAAATTCCACTTGTTCATTTTCAGTCTGAACAATCAGGTTTTTTATATCTTCAAGATTATCTATTTTCATACCATATATTATTGATTCATTCAAAAGTACTCTTTTTTTGTAAGATAGTAGCATAGAAACAAGTTACTTCCCTACCAAGACAGTTCACACAATAGGTATATTGAAAAATGAAACCACCTTTATCTTCTTAAAAGGTGATTAAGGTTTAGCGATAGCATCATACATCATAATACTATAATCCCGTATCATACTCTCAACTAAACCATAATCACTAAATGAGCTCTATAAAGCTGTTTATACCGCTACTTCTTCACGATTCTTCTCTTCATTAGATTCTGCCGCATCCAACCGATTCAATAAGTATCGTACATTCTGAAGATGTATATTGTTATTCCGATCCATTTTTTTAAATTGCCAACTGTTTTTAGTGGTATTCAGTATACAATTCATTAACGTTCCCACTGCATCAGCACTCTGGAAACGATTGGTATTGGAGATTTGCGTATTCATCATGTGCGCGCCGAATCCTCTAATCACCTCTTTCACACTTATCGACTTATAAGTACGGATGGCTTCAAAGGCCGCCACATTACTATAAAGCGTATTAGCTAAATCCTCCAGTCTCTTTCGGTCTGTTCGTTCCACCAGATAGCTTTCAGGATTCATAAAACGATTGAGAGTCAGATAAAAACATCATTTCATCATCGGATGAAAAGATAACGTGCATGAGTTGCGTCGCGTCCCCGGACGGGCCTGCTGATTGCTTAAAACTTCTTCCATAAGAATTTTAATTAAATGGTGAATAAATTAAGTTTAATGGGGCGATACAGAAAGGTAGTTTTAAGGAATAAAAGAAGCGGTTCCGCCTGTCCCATTGCTCTTCACCATCCACAACAGGCAGTAGGTGCATTAACATCCTACATGGGGGTGCGAAACCGCCATATAGAAAATGGGACAAGCATAAAAAAAGCTTGCCACATTAGATACAGCAGGCTTCCCTGCTGTGGATTTTGATAAAGAGCATTGCAAAGATAGAATATAAAATCAGAAAAGAGAAAAAGAAAATCAGTATTAATTGAAGTTTACAGCCTTTTCCCATCTGTCAGGAAGCAGTTCCCTGTATTTTTCAATTGGTGTGTTCGGTTGCCATTCGGCTGTTCTGTTTATCACATCCGTGAGATACTCAAATAGATTCACTTTATGCATCCTACAAGTGAGTGCTATCGTATAGAGTATGGCGCCTCGTTCGGCCCCCTTATGGCTGCCGAAGAACAATGAGTTTTTTCTTGATAAGGATATGTACCGGTTCATCCGTTCAACCATATTGTTGTCCAGATAAGTGTCACCATAATTAAAGATGTCCACCACTGCATTCCACTCATTGCGAAGATAGGTAATGGCTTCCTGCAGTTCGCTCTTAGGTAACAAATCCCCCGTTCTTCTATTTCATCAAGCACATCTTTTATTTCTCCGAGTATGTCCGGCGCATACTTTTTTCGATGCATAAGATTCTGTTCTACCGTCCATCCCTCAACCCCAACTTTATGCTTATGCTCGTTTTGATAAAGTGCGTTTATCAGCTCCACGATCCTTTTTGCATCCGGGTCCTTCTCACCGCAATCTATAAATTTACGTTTTATATGTTGCAAGCACGGGATGCGTGTGATATTGGGATAAGCATCGCTTTCGAGCTTCCGGTAAGGTGAGTAACCATCGCTTTGTATGATACCTTTGCAACTGCCTAATTCGTTAAGAATAACTCTTTCAGACCGGGAGCCGTCATCATAGAGCAAGTATATCATCCTGGTGTTTATGCCGACAACCACCCAAAGATATCCCTTCCTGACTCCTTTTCCCTTGCTGTTCTTTTCCGGGACGAGTATTTTGTAATAGGTTTCATCGGCTGCCTTATAAGGATCACTCAAAGCTGTCTGCCGGATGCACTTATAAAGATTTTCGAAGAGGTTTGAGGCTTTCTCTATCAACTTATGAGCCGTAGGTTTCTTCAGCGTAAAGCCATGACTCTCGAAGTAGTTGATGATTCTTTCAACAGGTAGCGATTGTATATAACGTAATTCCATCAATCCGGCAATAAATGAACCGTCATAGCTGGAATTCAAGAAGGCCGAAGCCGGTGTTTTTCCCTCAAACAGGCGACCTTCTTGTGTATAGGTGTGTATCTTGTAGACATGCTTGATGAAGCGCATGGGTACACATTCATAGCGGACGCATATTCTGGGAACAGTGGTAAACAACCGGGCCTTATTGATGTCAAAATCGGGATCATCGGGATAAACGACATGTTCTTCTTCCTCCATCTCATAATGCATGTCACGTTTGGCCCCATTGTTCTTTCTTGCTTTACGCTTATCTGCTTTTTCCGCTTCTATCTTCTGTCGCTCCTCTTCGGATATGGCAGATTGGGGAGCCTGTTGCTGTTCGGATGTGTTGGATACAAGTTTGGCGAGTCCCTTAGTAAGGCGCTGTTGCTTGCTAAGAGATTCGCCTTTTTGAAGGAGTGCCTCTTTAAGGGAAGAAACCTCCTTTATCAAAGCATCTATTTGGTCCAAGAGTCTGTTGTTGTCATCTCGTAATCCCTTGATTTGTTCCTTCAATAACTCTATGATCTCATCCTTTTTCATGGCATAAAGATATAAAAAATCAACGAATTGGCCAAATAAACCGGATGATATCTTTAGCACAAATATCTAATAATCAGAATGTTGAATTAGATCCTAAAACGTTTTCTCAACCGTACAGACTTTAATGACACTCCATTTAAGATAAAAGACAAAACCTGATAAGAAATCTCGTAATTACCTGTATTGGGGTTAAATGTCGGTAACTCAAAACTTCCACCTTCGAGGCGCTTGTAGTACAGAAGAAAGCCATCGCCATCCCAACGCAGTATTTTTACACTTTGTCGGTTTTTACCAAAGAATAAAAAGATATCTCCGGAAACGGGAGACAAGTCCTTCATTTCCGATCGTATAATTTTGAATAAACCGTCAATGCCAAGGTTCATACGAACAAAGCCCTGGTACAGATAGTAGCGATTGGCTGATGTTAGAGAATACATGGATCTCCCTCCGTTCTTTCGTAATCGCGTAACATTTTTATAACACCACCGGGTGTGGCCCGTTTGACCGAAATGGTGGTTCCACTGTTAAAGGTGATTGTGATCCCGGAAAGACTAAACTCTTCTTCCGACAACATGGCGGGGGCTATTTGAGTGAACGAAGGAGAGAAAGTTGTCGGTCGGGAGGGTTCAACGCCGCCATAATAATCACAGACCGCATCTGCCTTGACTTGTTTAACGCTATAGCCCCGTCTGGACATCCAGGAACTCATACCTCCAAAAGTGGTATGCTGATCGCGGCAAACATCGGCTA
>VOFI01003740.1_pt1 | contig 27718 bp, 48 predicted proteins | sample 5384131 | NCBI WGS metagenome assembly VOFI01 (sample SAMN12384728, study PRJNA508395) | human gut metagenome | isolation source: healthy gut H | host: Homo sapiens | reverse complement strand
TCTTTCAAAAGAGCAAAAAAGAAATCTTACAAAGCTTTGAATCAACAGCCAATGAAAAAAGGCCAAAAGCGGAAAAGTTTTTCGATAAGATTAAAGACAAATTTGATTAGAGATTTCATAATATAAGCCCACGAATACAAATATAAAGAGATGCAAATAATAGTTGCATCTCTTTTCTTTCTCCTGATAAATTGTTGTTTTATCTAAGTGCTTTTCTGTAAAACTATGTATAATTTAACCTTATTCGTTGGAAAAAGTAGTAAAGTATAAAAAATGCTTTACAAACACTGTGTTTTCTATATAGTTTTACACTCAAGCATTAAAATTTAGGAAAAAGAAGTTGATATATGATGCACATGCACAGACAGTGAATAATTATATTATTATAAATCAAAAATATTTTCCGAGACAAAATATTATTTTAAAAAGAAAGATCCTTTATGGATGAACAAAAGGTTTTTCTATGCTTTCAACAATAGAACTAAAAGATCCCGTGGTAATTTTAATTATTTCTATTTTTTTAGGCGGCTTAGGTGATGATAGATTTATGATTTGGAGATGTGGTTTGGAGTCTTAAGCTGTTGACTTTCAGTGTATTTGGTATTTTTACAATAATAGATTGGTTTTTAATTTCGGGAAGAAAACCAAGGAAAAAAAATTTTAATCAGGTGATGATGTTTTGCTTATTAAAAAGACAAGGCATAAAGTGTGCCTTGTCTTTTTTATACACTATACAAAAATATGTAATGGTGAAAGTCATAAACAGATAGCCAGTCATTGCAATTTCAGAGATTCCTGAAGCAATAACAGATGCAGATGTATTATCCGGAGAAGGCTTCCATACGATAAGTAATTACAATGGTTGCAATAAACATAATTGCAATTAGAATCATAACGAAAATCTGGACAGGTTTTTTGTTCATATCTCCTCGCTGATACTCCTTATGCTTGTAATTATAAAGTAATTGTAATTTATTTTCAATGAATTTTCTGGTGAATGCTGTAATAAAGAACATGCTGCTTTAGCAGCATGTTCTTTTGATAGATTCATTATTCGTCCAGCACCACAGCATTTTTTATATTTTTTACCGCTTCCGCATGGACATGGGTCATTTCTGCCGACTTTTGCAGTTGGTTTTGCAGATGCATTTTCTTCCTCTTCGTCAGGATTGCTGATTTTTTACGGCACCTGCACCGGATTCAACCATCTCTTTTGGTGCTTCTTGTTCGTCAATTACTTGAATTTTAGCAGATAGGAACAAACGGGTAGTATCATCGCGAATGTTGGCAATCATTTGGTCAAACATATCATAACCTTCGTTACGATATTCAACAACAGGATCGCGTTGAGCATAACCACGCAAATGAATTCCGCGTTTTAGTTGCTCCATTGCATCAATGTGATCCATCCATTGAACGTCTACACACTTTAACATAACAACACGTTCCAGTTCACGTGTTACTTGCTCGCCAAATAATTCCTCACGAGATGCACTCAAATCATCTACTTTTGAATCAATTCTGCTTTGATATCATCTTTACTGATGGTTTTTCAGTTCATCTTCATTAAGTACTGTAAGTCCTCTTCGGTCAGAAGCCATCCCATATAGTTATCGCGCAAACCAACAATGTTCCATTCGTCGCGAGTTTCACTGTCAGGTAAGAAAGCATCAACAGTATCTTCTACGGATTGGTGCATCATCTTTTTGTGATTTCATCTTTTATTGTCTCCATCCAGAACTTGGTCGCGTTGTTTTGTAAATCAATTCACCACGCTGACGGTTCATAACATCACGTCATACTGCAGAACGTTCTTTCTGGTTGACCCAAAGTTACGTGCTTCTACTTTACGCTGTGCGTTCTCAATGGTGTTGGTGAGCATATTGTTTTCAATCGGTGTGTTTTCATAATATTCAAACGTCCATAACTGCAGCAATACGTTTACCGCCGAATAAGCGCCAAATCATCTTCCAGAGAAGCAGAAACGGCTTTCACCCGGGTCACCTTGACGACCTGCGTCCGCGGGCTGGTTGTCAATACGACGGGATTAGTAACGCTCTGTACCCATCACAGACCCGTATGCCTGACGTACTTCTTCTGCTTCCTCTTTACTTTGTTCTGTAAAGTGTTCTACCAGTTTCCGGTATTCTTCCTCTGGCTTTCAATACTTGAGTATCTTCTGTTTTGAGCGTAACCAACTGCTTTTCATTGATGACTTCTTCCGGATAACCCTTAAAACGAAGTTGTTGTTTTGCTTTTTAAATTCACCGTTACCGCCAAGCATAATATCAGTACCACGGCCGGCCATGATTTGGTTGCAATGGTAACAGCACCTTTGTGACCTGCTTGTGCAACGATTTCAGCTTCCTGTTCATGGTGTTTTGCGTTCAAAACATTATGTTTGATGCCATGCTCATAAAGTTTACGGCTTAACAGTTCGGACTTTTTCAATAGAAATGGTACCAACCAGAACAGGCTGTCCTTTTTTATTGTGTTCGATGATATCCTCAATGACAGCATTGTATTTGCCTTTTTTTCGGTTTTATAAACCAAGTCAGAGTGGTCAATACGTTTTGGAGGACGGTTTGTAGGAACCTCTACAACGTCCAAATTGTAAATTTCACGGAATTCTTCTTCTTCCGTCATAGCAGTACCTGTCATACCGGACAGTTTGTTATACAAGCGGAAAAAGTTTTGGAAGGTAATGGTTGCCAATGTTTTGCTTTCACGAGCAACGGTAACGCCTTCTTTTGCTTCAATTGCTTGGTGCAAACCTTCATTATAGCGACGTCCGTGCATAATACGGCCGGTAAATTCGTCAACAATAAGAACTTCTCCGCCTTTTACTACGTAGTCGATATCTTTTTGCATAACACCGTGCGCTTTGATAGCCTGGTTAATATGGTGCTGCAATGTAATATTTTCTGAATCAAGCAGGTTTTCAACTTTAAAAATATTCTTCTGCTTTTTACACCGCTTGGGGTTAGGGTAGCAGTTTTTTTGCTTTTTCATCCACCAAAAAGTCTGCTTCGGAATATAATTCGTCGTTGTCTTCTTTTCGGTTTAATTCCGCAACCTTTACCATATTCAGTGTTTTTGCAAAACGGTCTGCTTTTACATATAGGTCGGTTGATTTTTCGCCGGGACCGGAAATGATAAGCGGTGTACGAGCCTCGTCGATTAAAATGGAGTCAACTTCGTCAACGATGGCAAAGTTGTGACCGCGCTGTACTTTATCGTTTTTATAAATTACCATGTTATCGCGCAGATAGTCAAAACCCAATTCATTGTTGGTTCCGTATGTGATATCTGCAAGATATGCTTTTTTTACGATGCTTCTTTTGGTTGTTCATGGGTAATCAAACCAACGGTGAGTCCCATAAAGCGATGAATTTTACCCATCCATTCAGAGTCACGTTTTGCCAAATAATCATTGACGGTAACAACGTGAACGCCTTTTCCTGTTAATGCGTTCAGATAAGAAGGTAAGGTTGCAACCAAAGTTTTACCTTCACCGGTTCTCATCTCACTGATACGGCCTTGGTGCAGTGCAATACCGCCAATAATTTGAACGGGGAAGTGACGCATGCCTAATACACGAGCAGAAGCTTCTCTGCAGGCGGCAAAGGCATCAGGCAAAATATCATCCAATGTTTCACCTTTTGCCAAACGTTCTTTTAATGCGGGAGTTTGCGCTTGCAATTCTGAGTCAGACATTGCCTTATATTTATCTTCCAATGCGAGTACTTGGTCGCAAATAGGTTGTATGCGCTTTTAGTTCGCGTTTGCTGTAATTACCAAACAGCATTTTCATGACGCCCATTTATTTCACCTCAAGAATTTTTAAATTATAGTATATCGATATCATAAGTAAAATTTTGATACAAAGACATATATTGGGTATTATAACATACATCATGCCGAAAATAAAGTTTTTTCAATAGAACTTGGTATGTATTTTTGATTAAAATTTATCGTATCGTCTATTGCGAAACTATGGAAAATTGCTTATAATGAAAGGTACAAAAGCGTTTGACTTAGGAAAAATGAAAAGTGAAAGGAGTACCATTATGAATTATTCCCATGAAGTGGAAAGTATGTGTACTGTTCAAAAGGCCCAAACCATGGACCTGCTCCTATTCCGGAAGAAGGAAGATGGGTAAAAGCCTATGACATTAAAGATATTTCCGGTCTTTCTCATGGTGTTGGCTGGTGTGCGCCACAGCAAAGGTGCATGTAAGCTGACACTGAATGTAAAAGACGGAATTGTAGAAGAAGCTTTAGTAGAAACCATAGGTTGTTCCGGTATGACACATTCCGCTGCAATGGCTGCGGAAATTCTTCCGGGTAAAACTTTATTGGAATGCTTAAATACAGACCTTGTTTGCGATGCAATCAACGTTGCTATGCGTGAATTGTTCCAAACAGTTGTATATGGCAGAAGCCAAACTGCTTTTTCAGAAGATGGTTTGCCCGTAGGCGCAGGTCTTGGAAGATCTTGGTAAAGGATTGCGCAGTCCCAGGTGGGTACGATGTACAGTACCAAAGCAAAAGGCGTGCGTTACATGGAAATGGCGGAAGGTTATGTTACCTCTTTGGCATTGGATGAGAATGACGAGGTGATTGGCTATCGCTTTGTAAAACTTGGAAAAATGCTGGAAGATATTCGTCATGGCGTAACACCAAATGAAGCATATGAGAAAAATATGGGGCAATACGGTCGTTACGACGGTGCGGCAAAAATATATTGACCCGCGTGAAGAATAAAAAGGACCATCATAAGGAGGACAAAATCTATGGCTAACGATGTCATGTTTGAAGGCAAAGAAAGAAGAATTGCCAAAATAGAACAGTGTCTTGCCGAGTATGGCCTTGCCAGTCTCGAAGAGGCGCGCGCCCTTTTGTCAAGAGAAAGGGTTCGACCCATATAAAATTGTAAAAGATGTTCAGCCGATTGCATTTGAGAATGCAAGCTGGGCATATACTTTGGGCAGTGCAATTGCGCTGAAAAAGGTGTCACTTCCGCTTCCGAGGCAGCGGAAGCAATCGGTATCGGACTGGAAGCGTTTTGTGTTCCGGGTTCCGTTGCGGAACAAAGAAAATGTAGGCTTGGGTCACGGTAATCTGGGCGCTATGCTGCTGAGAGAGGAGACAGAATGTTTTGCATTTTTTTGGCAGGCCATGAATCTTTGCGGCTGCTGAAGGTGCAATTGGCATTGCAAGAACTGCAAACAAAGCAAGAAAAAAAACCTTTGCGTGTGATTCTAAACGGTTTAGGAAAAGACGCTGCATATATTATCTCCAGAATTAATGGTTTTTACTTGTGTGGAGACAGAGTATAACTTTAAAACAGGAGAATTAAACGTGGTAAGTGAACGTGCTTTTTCAGATGGAGAACGTGCACTTGTAAAATGCTATGGTGCAGACGATGTTTTTGGAAGGCGTAGCAATTATGAAACACGAGGGTGTAGATGTTTCCATCACAGGTAACTCTACCAATCCAACTCGCTTCCAACATCTGGTTGCCGGCACTTATAAGAAGTGGGCAATTGAAAAATAACAAACGTTATTTCTCTGTTGCTTCCGGCGGTGGTACGGGACGTACTTTGCATCCTGATAATATGGCTGCAGGCCCTGCATCTTACGGTTTGACAGACTCTATGGGTCGTATGCATGGAGACGCTCAGTTTGCAGGTTCTTCTTCTGTTCCTGCTCACGTTGAAATGATGGGACTTATGGGTATGGGTAATAACCCAATGGTTGGTGCAAACCGTTGCTTGCGCGGTTGCAGTGTATGAGTCAATAAAATAATCAAAATAAAAAAGCTGCTCATTTATTATGAGCAGCTTTTTTATTTTATCTGATTTAGATATAAAGAGTTGCCTTGGAATAACATACAGCAGAACCGCCAATATTTACACGATTTCCCAAGTTTTCGCAATATAAAGTGCCGCCTCTGGGAGAAAGTTGTTTTGCAATCATTTGCTTTTTGCAGTCTTTCAGACCAGAAGGGGATGAGAGAACTATGAGAAGAACCGGTTTACAGGGTCTTCTGCCACACCAACGTTTGGCGCAAAAAAGCGTGATACGAAATCACAAGAGATTCCTTTGGCAGTTACCGCAATGCCAACAATATCTTTTATGGTACTCAGTTTGCCGATGTCAGGCTGTATCTTTTTGTACCGTATCTTCGCTTTCTACCACAACAATCAAATCTCGGGACAGATGCGTTTCTAAAACGGAACAGCCCAAAGCGGTTTCCAAACCTGCAGGCGTTATAATCTGTTTCGGCATACGACTGGGAAAATCCATTGTATAAATATCGTCCTTTTTTGTTTACAGTTAATGTTCCGCTCATTGTTTCAAAGGATACAGCGTTGCAATCAGGATTTACCTCATTCATCCAAACAAAAGCTGCTGCCAATGTGGCGTGTCCGCACAAATCAATTTCAGATTTTGGTGTAAACCAACGCAGTCGTAAGAGTTTTTCCTTCCTGAAAACAACAAATGCGGTTTCTGCTAAATTATTTTCGAATGCAATTTGCTGCATGATTTGTTCCGAAAGCGGGGTTTCCAATATGCATACACCTGCAGGATTTCCATGAAACAATCGCTTGGAAAAAGCGTCAATGACGTAATATGATATCATAATAGTACCTCTTTTTTATCCACATATGGTATCTGCAGCTTCCGTCAAACAGCTGCAGATTTTTAAATGAGGATATGCTTTCAAATCCTCAGCTGTATCTGTCCCTGTTGTAACCGCAATCAGTGCAATTCCCGCGCTTTGCGCTGTTTTTGCATCAATAATGCTGTCTCCGATATACACCGTGTTCTCAGGTTTTGATTGAAGTTGCTCCATTGCCTTTAAACAGCCTTCAGGAAAGGGTTTGGCTATGGATACATCTTCGCCGCCGATGACAGCGTCAAGGTATAGCTATGCAATTGAAATTTTTCAATACTTTCGTTAATACGAAAACGATATTTATTCGATACTATGGCAATTTGACAGCCGGTCTGTTTTAATTTTTTTCAGCACAGCAATGGTGTCGTCAAATAAAAACTGTATTCTTCGTCATAATTGCATTGAACTGGTTACAAAAATAGCGGCGAAATTGCTCTTGCAAACGGGGGATCTTGCAGTCCTGTTAATGCAGTAAACGCAGCTTTTAAAGGCATACCGATTGTTTTCTTAATGGAAGCTTCTTCTTTTCGTTCAATATTTAAGCGGTCAAACGCGTAGTGAAAACTGTTAACAATACCTACACTGGTATCTGCAAGTGTATAGTCAAAGTCAAATAATACTGTATGAAAATGCATGCAAAAACCTCCTGATTGGTCATTTTTATTTATTTTTACTATGGAACAGAATGTGTCCAGATTTTTAAAAGTAAATAACTGTAAAAATTCGTGGCATTTTTTATGCAGTTTTGTTGTAAAATATAAAAAATATAAGATTGATTGAGGAGAGGACGGGATTGTTTGTGAATTTGACAGAAGTATTGTACGATAATTTAATGGAAAGCGGCTCACTGGAATTAAGTGAAATGACATTAAAGCGCAAAGCCGAATGTGAAGAACTTCGGAAGAGATTTTCCGTCATGGGGATGAAACGACCAAACAAGCGGTGGTGGCTTATGTAGAGGCTATTCGCAGATATGCCAAAAGCTGCCATAGAGATGGTTTTATGAGCGGATTTCAAGTTGCAGCAAAGGCAGCGGAGGAAGCGTAAAGAGCAGCAAAAAGCAGGGGGTATCTATTTTAGATACCCTGCTTTTATTATTTTATTTACGCCTGACCGTCACAGCCCAATACATTTTTAATTTTATGTGCAACCATTTCTTTAATCGCAGACCAAGATATTGACGTGGGTCAAAGTGTTCCGGATGTTCGTTAAAGTATTTACGGATAGTACCTGTCATTGCCAAACGCAAATCGGAGTCAATGTTAATTTTGCAAACTGCCATTTTAGCAGCTTCACGCAGCATATCTTCCGGAATACCGATTGCTCCCGGCATATTTCCGCCGTTTGCGTTAATCATCTCCACAAATTCGGGGATAACGGAAGAAGCACCGTGCAATACAATTGGAAAACCCGGTAAACGCTCTGATACTTCCTGCAAAATGTCAAAACGCAATTGCGGTTTTTGTCCGGGTTTAAATTTATATGCACCGTGGCTGGTTCCGATGGCAATGGCCAAGGAATCAACGCCTGTACGTTCTACAAAATCTTGTACTTTGTGCAGGGTTGGTATAAGAGGCATCTTCATCGCTTACGTTTACATCATCTTCAATACCTGCCAAACGGCCAAGCTCACCTTCAACCGTTACACCATGTGCATGTGCATACTCAACTACTTTGCGGGTAAGCGCTACATTGTCTTCGTAGTCGTGGTGGGATCCGTCAATCATAACAGAAGTAAAACCACCGTCAACACAATCTTTGCATAGTTCAAAGGTGTCGCCGTGGTCAAGGTGAAGTGCCATTGGAATATGCGGATTTTCCTTTACCGCTGCTTCTACCAATTTAAGCAGATAAGTATGGTTGGCGTATTTGCGTGCGCCTGCGGAAACTTGAAGGATAACAGGTGCGTTTAGTTCACTGCAAGCCTCCGTAATTCCTTGTACAATTTCCATATTATTTACATTAAATGCTCCGATTGCATATCCGTTTGCATATGCAAACATTTCTGTGGTATTTACAAGAGCCACTGGAATCACACTCCTAGTCAATTTATGTTTATATCTATAGTATACCATAGATTTCTGCATAATGGCATACCATTTGTAGAATATTACCATGGCTGAAAAAAATCGTGGGTTTTCACAAATTCGAAATCAATTTTTGGTCAGCAAAGTATTTTTTACAGATTGATTATAACACACCAAAATACTTTGTTAAACATTACGTTATTTAGGAAGGAATTGCGGTTTTGCAAGTGCGCGCATAGTGAAAAATATATTGCTGGGCAATGCCGGCGTACCGACCGAAGTCTGCCGCTGTTTTATTGGGGAACAGAATCGCCATTGCTCGTTTCATCCACACATCCATAGGAAACGCTTCCAAGCGATGTAATCCATATAAAGCTGCACATTCCGCTACTTTTTGGACCTACCCCTTGTATTGTCATTAATTGTTGGCGTACTTCTTCCAGCGGCATTGTTTTCATTGCATCCAATATAATAATTCCCTGAGCAACTTTTTGTGCAGCGTTCAATATATACTTTGCCCGAAATCCACTGCGAAGCGGTGCTAAATCTTCCACTGTGCAGTTTGCAAGAACTTCCGGTGCGGGAAATGCAAAACCGCCAGGTATCTTCTCTCCAAAATGTTCACATAAGCGTGATACAATGCCTTTGATACGAGGAATGTTGTTATTTTGTGAAATAATAAAACAGCATAGCGCCTCCCAAGGGTCCTGCTGTAAAATACGAATTCCCGGTGCATATTGTGCTGCTTTTGCATAAAATAGGATCCAGTTCAGACAAGTCGTCTTTAATAGATTTATAATCCAACTCCAAATCAAAATATGGGACCCATATATGTAAAAAGTCGTCTTCTTCCGTATCGCAGAATAGAATATGCTTGTCCGATTCTTCCAGTTCTAAATATCGACCAAATGCTATGCCGCCAATTCGGTTGGATTTTTCATTACATGGTTCCCAACGGAAGGATTGTCCGCAATCCAGTGTTTGCATCAGGTCGAATTCATTGCTTTTCGGTATCATAATACCTGCCGGTGTTTTTGTATATTCCATAAAAGCCTCCTTTTTTGGATATCTTATAAAAAGTGTCGAAATATCTGATATGGTACTGTTATACTACCATATTTTTATCCATACAGCAAAGAGGAAAATAATAGATGCATACTTTTTTGAAAACGTCAAGTATTATTTTTTTATTGAGAATTTTGCAGAAAGATTTGTTTTCCCGTGAGGTTATACTAAATGTTTTTTTTTTTTACAAAATACTACCATTTTCGGTTTACATAATATTTAACCGAATACAGTTGTTTAAATGTTTAGAATCGCTGTTTTCGCAGTTATTAACATTTTCCACAGAGTTTTCAACAGAACTAACAAAGTTGTTAACAAATATTATGTAAACTATAAAATGTTACAAATTGATTACAAAAAGTATAACAAAATAGTAGTCAAGTAAAGAATAAAAAAAGTTATCTAAAAATAAGATAAAAATATGGCATAAAATTTTACGAATTACTAAATTGCAATTTTACAATAACCAATAAAATTTTAGATGAATTTGTCAGAAAAAGATGAAATAGGAAATGCTGGTATAAATAAAAATAAGATGCCAAAAATAGGAATAGCAGATTCAATATTAAAGAGAAAAAGGAAGTAACAGTATGGTAAGAGGAGTAAGCAGACAAATTATAGAGGTACCAGATACAGGGAATATTTACTATGAAAAGGCATATCTTGTGGTAAAACCGGAATTTTCAGATGCACAGCGCACGTTGTTGGAGAAAGAGGCCAAGCGTGTTTTGCGTGCAATGGATGCGCCTTCAGGTATCAAACGAAAGAATATAAAATGGATGACGGCTCTGCGTTTTTGGCTGCAGCGCTGGTAGGTGCAGGAATTATGGCCGGCTGTTTTTTCTTGTTATTTTAATGGCGGCTTGATACAATGTCTGAATCATTGTATTGGTACTGAAACGATGCACGTTTTTTATGCTGTTAAATAAAAAAATTCTGTTTTTTGTGAGCTATGCAGATACAAATTCTTTACCATTATTACAATTTTGTAATTAAGAGAATCTCACACATTTTTCTTGTGAGACGTAGATTTTGTATTTGATTGTTGAAAATAGATGTGTCTTGTTTATCATGGTATCACATTTATATAATAAAATTGCATAGCGATTTTTTTATGTTATAACAACCTTGCGATAGCAACAAAATTAAAAATTTGGGCTATTGGCAAGAACGTTTTAGCGTTAATCAGTTAGAAATTGCATAGCAATTTCTTTAATGCTATAACAACCTCGTAACAATAACAAAATTAAAATTTTGGTTGTTATGAGAACGTTTTAACATTTATCAGTTAAAATTGCGTAGCAATTTTTTAATGTTATAATAAAACACAATGCAAATAAGGAGTATTGTGAATTATGATAGCTAAAACAAAAAACGAATCTGAAAAAAATACAGGGACAAAAGGTGAGGATATTATCGCAGCCAGAAATGCCGTAAACGAAGCGTTGCGTTCGGGAAGAACCATTGACAGTTTATATGTTGTACGTGGACAAAAAACAGGTTCCTTAACAGCGCTGATTGCAAAAGCCAAACAGAAAGACATTACCATTAAAGAAGCGGATGCAAAAAAAAATTGGATTTTATGTGGAAACGCCAACCATCAGGGTGTTGTGGCAGTAGCGGCAATCAAGGAATATGCTGATTTGGATGATATTTTCCAATTGGCACAGTCTAGGGGAGAGGCTCCGTTTATCATATTGGCAGATGAATTGGAAGACCCTCATAATTTAGGCGCTATTTTGAGAACTGCCGAATGTACGGGGGCACATGGTGTGATTATACCCAAACGCCGTGCAGTTGGATTGACTTATGCGGTTGGAAAATCTTCTGCAGGTGCTGTAGAGTATGTGCCGGTTGTGCGTGTAACCAATATGGCTGCAACCGTAGACTTATTAAAAAGAGAAAGGTCTTTGGATTTATACAACAGACATGAAAGGCGAAACATGGTGTACTTTGGATTATAAAGGACCTGTTGGGCTTGTAATAGGTTCTGAGGGAAGCGGTGTTAGCCGTTTGGTAAAAGAAAAAGCAGATTTTACTGTAACATTGCCAATGGTTGGACATATTAACTCATTGAATGCCTCTGTAGCCTGCGGTGTGCTTTGTTATGAAATTGCGCGCCAAAGACAGGGAATCAAAGCCGATTAAAAGAATCTTGCCCGTCATATTTTCGTCACACATTTATGTTATAACAGTCCCATAACAATAACAAAATTAAAATTTGGCTGTTAAGAGAATGTTTTTAGCGTTTATAGATTAAAAATTGAAAAGCAATTTTTTATACTATAACAACTTCATAACAACAGCAAAACTAAAGTTCTGGCTGTTATGAAAACGTTTTAACGCTTATACATTTAGAAATTGCTTTTCAATTTCTTTTATGTTATAACAGTTTCATTCCTAGAAAATGGGTGTAAAGTTTGGTAAATGCAAGAAAGCTGTAAGAAATCGCGCCGAAAAATTGCGGCGAAATTGTTCTTATGGTATAATATTAACGTATTTTTTTGTAATAATAAGTTAGAAGATATTAAGAAACTGATTAGGAGCGATGAAATAAATGAGTAAAGATAAATATAATGCTCCTCAGGGTTCAGACAGTGAATTTGTAGATGAAATTTTAGCAGAGGCACGCAAGATGCGTGGCAATGTAACAGAAGAGCTGGATGATCAAGATATTCCACTGGCACAGGCAAGACCTGTTGGCAATATGTATAAACAGACGAAAAACCTGCAGAGCCTGTTCCAAAGCCAAAACCGGTGGTAAATCCCCCCACCCCTGAGATGAATCCGCCTGCAATCTCACCGGAAATGCCTCAGCAACCTGCCCCACAGCCTGGCAGCAACGTCATAAATCAAGAAGATGCCGGTACAAAAAAGAAAAAGAAACGTTTTGGTAAAAAAATCGTCAGGAAGTAACTGCCGGTGAAGATGATATTTATTTTGGATTAAAATTAAAAAACAGTTGAGGAAGTAAAGGCGCAGCGTCGCGAAGAATTAAATAAGGAAGGCTATTCGGGAGGCCCTTTACAAGTATCGTCCCCAACTTCAACATTCGCACATTTATTTGAAGATAACGAACCCGATACCAGTCCTGAATTTGAAGAAAAATTCCGTCAGCTGCACCGTCAAAGGCAGGAGCGTGTAAAAAGAGCTGCACAGGAAGCAGGAGAAGAAGTAGAGGATGTATTTTCTCTTTATGAAGAATCAAAAGAAGCAGAACCGGTCTATTCTGACTTAAAAATTCCGGAACCCGAGTCTCCCGAAAAAATTGTGGAAGAATTGGTCAGCGACACATTCCGCAAACAGGAGCAGCCCGCTATATCAGCAAAGCGAAATGATGATGTGATTGAACATCAACTGTATGAAGAAGACTTGCAGGCAGAAAAGCAAAATGCAGAGCTGCGACAATTGATTGATGATGTTTTGGCAAAAGAGACAGTTGTGGAGGTAGATCCTCCGTTACATACGGAATCTATATTTGGTTTGGTTGCCAAAGAACGTACACAGGATACCGTCAATGCGGAAATCGCTGAAGAAGAGAAACGAAAAGAGGTCCCTCAGCCTGTTGAGATAGAGAAGGAAGAGATGCAGGAATCGAGTGCCGAATCATTTGAGCCTGTTGCTCAGGTTGAACAAGAGGACGAACTGGATATTCCTAATTTTGTATCTTATCCTTCTTCCAAAACAGCACCTGTTCATGAGACGCCAAAGAAAGAACATGCGCATCAGAATGCCCAAACTGCAGAAATTGTCGAAGAATCGGATGTGATTTCTGAGGAGCAATCCGCGAAAGTTGTTGTTGAACCGATGCAAGAGGAGCCGTCTCAAGAACATCTTTCTGCTGAGATACAATCGGAAACATTTGAGGAGCCATTGTCTGCAGAACAGACAGAAACAGCGCAGAAAATAGAGCAACCAATAGAAATGTCTGAGGTGGCCAAGGAAACAACAGATGCTGTCCAGAATGAGACATCTCAAGCAGAACAGCTGTCTGACGATGTACCATTGGAACAACCGGTAGAGATGCCGCAAGCGTCATTGTCGCAAGCATCAAAAGCACAGGAAGCAGAGTCATTGGAAAGAGAGGCCGCAACAGAGGCAGACTCTCAAAATGTTGAACAGACAGAACCATCTCAAGAGGAACAGCAAACGGTAGCGGCTGCTGAAGTTGTCGAAGAAAAAGACATAGATTTAGTAACTAAGCCGGTACAATATGTATTTAATAAAAAGACCTGTTCGCACATTTTCCATACATGGTATTGGGGATGTTTTAGCACAGGAAGCAGAGCAATTTACGCAATTGCTTCATCCTGAAACTATGACGAAAAAGAGCAAGCAGCAATTCCTGCGGAACCAAAAGTGACGCAAGTGAAAGAAGATAAACCGAAGGAAGCGCATCCGCAGGAGTCTGCTAAAAACGAGACTTCAAACCACAGAAAAAAGAGGATTCTCATCAAGAGTCTGCTCGTAAACCTTCCGGTCCCAGAATCATTCGAACCGCTCGTTTCCAAATTATTGATAAAACCAATGCAGGACAACCTGATGAGGTTTCCAATATAGAGCACATTGAGCCGCAAGAATCAAATACTTCCGTACCGTCAGATTCAAATATGGAAACAGACGTTGCTGAGCAGAAATCAGAAATCCCTGAGGTAAAAGATAACAAAGCATCATCTGCTGACCAAAATACGAAAATTGTCAATTTACAGGATATCAAAGCGAAAAAACAACAACCTCCGATTGACTTAAATCATATGGAGCAAGTGCCGGAATATGTTCCAAAAAAGAAAAAAACATATTCAGAAGAGAAAAAAATCAATCTGTTCACTGATATCGAAGATGAAGAGGAAATCATTCCGGAAGAAGCACAAGAAGAACAGCCGGAATTGGAGGACTTTACATCAAAAGAAGATGCACGTTCCATTGCGGGTGAATTACGCAAAAATATTCGTACCTTGTTCCTACGTTCCGTAGTAACAGGCATTTGCACAGCAGTTTTGCTTATTTTTGGTTTCTTTGCGGAGTACCATATTTTTGGTGCTGATATCAGTCCTGTTGCATATGCAGCCACCAGCTTGGTATTTTTTGGCAATTGCAATCGGTGCATGTGCAACCACGGTTTTTAACGGGTTAAAAGCGCTGGTCAAGCTTCGTGCAAATGCTGATTCTGCCATTGCAATAGCAACAGTTGTAATTGCGATTCAATCTGTGGTACTGCTATTTATGCAGGATGCCTTGGCTGCTGGAGAGGTACACATTTATTCTGCGTTGATTACAGGCGGGTTACTGTTAAATACACTGGGGAAACTTACCATGGTACGCCGTATCAAACAAAACTTCAACTTTGTTGTTTCCAGTGCAGATAAAAATACGGTTGAGTTAATTGAAAATGCTGAAATAGCAGCTCAAATGGCCAAAGATTGTGTTGCCGGTATCCCTGTTGTTGCATATCAGAAAAAATCTAAATTTTTCAGCAATTTCCTGAGGAATTCTTATGCGCAAGATTGCAGTGAGCTGACTTCTCAAATCATCGCGCCGTTAGGGATTTATTTCATCTTTGGTACTGTTCATTGTAAGTATGATTATCAGCAAAAATGTAGGTACAGGATTTACTGCATTTGCAGCTTCTATGTGTATCTGTGTTCCTATGGCAAATATGCTGTGTGTTCATTTACCTGTTTCCCGTCTATGCAAACTAGCCAGAAAGAATGGCGGTATGCTGGTGGGTTATGAAGCAGTAGATAAATTTTCAGATACCAACGTCATTATGATTGAAGCAGATGATTTGTTCCCAAAAGGCACTGTTGAGCTAAAGGGTATTAAAACATTTGGAGAACAAAGAATTGATAAAGTATTGTTAGATGCTGCCTCATTAATGGCCCAAGTTGGCGGACCTTTAAGCGAAGTGTTCTTAGAGGTGGTCAAAAATCATGAAGACATTTTACCTCATGTAGAAAATGTAGCTTATGAAGATGAATGCGGAGTCATCGGCTGGGTGTCCGGTCGCCGTATTCTTGTGGGAAACCGAGACTTAATGAATCATTACAGCGTGGATGTTCCTGCTGTACAAATTGATAGAGAGCACGGACATCAATTGGTATATTTGGCAGCAGGCAATGAAGTGGTGGGTGCATTTGTGCTTGCTTATCACGTAAGCAGTGAGAAGAAACAAGAAATGCAGCGTATGGCCAAAAATGGAATCGGGATTATTGTAAAAACAACAGATCCTTCCGTTACTGCTGAGTTCATTTCTCAGCAATTTGGTATTGATATTCATGCCATTACGGTACTTTCAGGACCGTTGGTACATACCTATAACGAGCTAACAAACCAAGTAGAAGAAACAAGCAATGCAATGTTTGCCACAAAAGGAAAAAGCAACTTGCATGATGCGCGTGATTACTGCATGTGTCCGCGAAAAAAGCAATATTTCTATTGTTCGTTTGTTGCAAAATATTTCTATTATTTTAGGGTTTGTGCTGGTAGCATTTTTAGTGTGCTTCTCAGGTTTAAAACAAATCAGTACGCTTGCAATGGTAATTTATGAAGTATTTTGGTTGGTTGTACTGTTAATCCTTCCAAAAATAAGGCGTTCTTAATTTTATAGCGATAAAAAAGCTGTGATGTAAATAAACATCACAGCTTTTTCTATGGTAAAATTCGACAAAAAAGTATGCTGGATTCTATTGTATGATGTTTCTATATTCAGCAGAGATTCTTTTTAGCAAATTTATATACATAAATTTTATTTACTTTTTTATGAATAGTGTAGAACTTCAATCAAATTGTTGTATTGTATGTACAAACGGTATATAATTGTAATATATTATTGAAATAAATTGTAATGTTTACCTAAAGAAAGGGAGTCTTATTGTTGAAACAATATCATGCAAAGCAAATTTTAAATATTGCGTTGGCAGGTCACAGCAGCTCCGGTAAAACTACAGTTGCAGAAGCAATGCTATTCTTGTCCGGTGGATTGGAACGTTTGGGAAGAGTTTCTGAAGGTACTGCTACCTTGATTTTGACCCGGAGGAAATCAAAAGAAAAACATCCGTCACCACGGCAGTTGCACCTGTGGAATGGAAGAATTACAAAATTAATTTTAATTGACACACCCGGATTATTTGACTTTGAGGGAAGCGTATGTGAAGCAGTGCGTGCTGCAGACACGATGTTAATTGCGGTATCGGCAAAAAAAGCGGTGTTAGTGTTGGTACGGAAAAGGCAGTGGCAGCAGCGAATCAAAATGATTTGGCAAAAGTCTTTTGTCAATGGCCTTTGTGATGAAAGCGCTGACTTTACAAAGTATTCCAAGATTTAAAAACATATTTTGGACCCGCTGTTTGTCCGTTGGTTGTGCCGTTTATAGTAGATGGCAAAAGTGGATTGTTACATAAACCTGTTGGAATATAAAGCGCATCGTTACGAAAGCGGCACTATGAAAGACGTACCTATGCCTGATATGGGAACACGATTGGACGGTTTGCGCACGGCTATCTATGAGGCCGTTGCGGAAACAAGCGATGAAATGTTTGAAAAGTATTTTTTCAGGTGAAAAATTTACGCCGGAAGAAGTCATTTTTAGGTATCAGCAAAGGTGTAAAGGAAGGTAAAATCTATCCTGTTTTTTGTGGTGACGCTCAATTAACCGACGGTGTAGACCAATTGCTCAACGGTCTTATTTGGTTGGCGCCTACCGTTGCTGATTATGGTTCTGAAATAGGGTAGACATAGAAGGCAATCCTGTAGAAATTGCGTAGTGAATGAGGATGCTGCCACAGCAGCGATTGTATTTAAAACAGTAGTGGATCCCTTTTATAGGGAAAATTAACATTTGTAAAAGTTGTTGCGGGTAAATTAACAGCAGATTCTCCTGTGATAAATATGCGCACAGGCGAGCAGGAACGCATGATTAAAATGTATTATATGTGCGGCAAAAAACAGGAAGAGACAAAATGTATTTGTGCGGGAGATATTGGGCAATTCCAAAATTACAGCACACCAATACAGGCGATACGTTGTGTTCTCCGACCAGAAAAGTTGTTTTGAAGGAGTGACATATCCGAGCCGGTATTGTCTATGGCAATCTGCCAAAGCAAAAGGGAGAAGAAGATAAAGTAGCGCAAGGCGTTTTGCGGTTACTTGAGGAAGATCCTACGTTAAAGTTTGTCAATAACGCAGAAACACATCAAATGATTCTTTCTGGATTAGGAGAACAGCATTTAGATGTTGTAGTTTCAAAATTAAAAGGTAAATTTGGTTTGATGTCACACTGGAAAAACCAAAAGTTGCTTACCGTGAGACGATACGGAAAAAAGTGCAGGCACAAGGAAAACATAAAAAACAAACTGGCGGACATGGTCAATTTGGCGATGTTTGGATTGAGTTTGAACCAAGTGATAGTGAGGGATTGGAATTTGAAGCACGAGTGGTAGGCGGTGCTGTTCCAAAAGGATTCTTCCCTGCAGTAGAAAAAGGGATTGCGCGAAAGCATGCAAAAAGGTGTTCTTGCAGGATATCCCGTGGTAGGATTAAAGGCTACTTTGTATGATGGGTCATATCATCCTGTAGATTCCTCTGAGATGGCCTTTAAAATGGCTGCTGCCGCTGCTTATAAAGCCGGTATGCCCAATGCTTCTCCGGTATTGTTAGAGCCGGTGGGTAACTTAATGGCAACTGTTCCCGATGAAAATATGGGCGATGTAATGGGAGAAATCAATAAACGCCGCGGTAGAGTTTTAGGGATGCATCCTGCCAATACAGGTTATCAAACAATTAATGCAGAAGTACCTGTTGCCGAAATGCATGACTTTTCTACATATATCCGACAGAATACCCATGGAAGAGGCAACTATCTGTTTTCTTTTGTAAAGTATGAAGAGGTACCTACACACATTGTTCAAAAACATTTTAAAGGAAAATCAAGATAAGGAATAGTGAAAATGGCAAAACAATTTGTTTTGCCATTTTTTATGTGAATATATAAACAAAACTATCGTTTAGGATGAAAAAATAAATGATGTATTGTGATAAGAATCACTAGACCTCATTGTTGTATTTACCGATTCTCTTATTTTAGTGCCAATTATGAAGTCATAAAAACAGCTCTACAAATATAACTTAGATGTTATTTTATTTAGTACACTGAAACAATGCAGCTGTGGTAAGTTAACATTTGCAGCGATATTTTGAAAAAAATGATTTCATTTATTTGAAGGAATACCAAACAATGTCCACTTCTATTTTATTACAGGGGGCGTAAGTAATATTTATAAAAATAGTTTGATATTTGCTTAAAAGGGTATATGAATGCCTAAAGATATTGTGAAAAAATATATGCTTTAGAACCGTTTATCATAAAAGGCAGCTATCAAATGGCTGCCTTTTATGATTCTGATAATATTGTTTTCAAATAAATTATGATTCATTGGCAATATTAAAAATGTGTCTGTTTTTCTTTTTTTTGCGTATTGCACAGTGTAGGCAGTGCCACCGGTTTGATTTGCCAGGTAACAAATACAGTATAAGCTATTATCCACCATATAGTGATTACGCATATGCATACATCCGCTGTGATGTTCCTGAGACATATAAATAATTTGATTGGCTTGTTTTAAAATAGACTGATATACTGCAATATCGTTTGAGCTCCATCCGTTTGTTTGTTGTGGAGATGGCAATGCCAGAATCAACTGTATATGCGGATAAATAGAACGTATCTTTAATACAGCCAATGCTGCAAGTGTATCAAAACCCAATGCTCCCCCGCAAATAAAAGTATTCACGCCAATATGAATTAGTTTTAAAATATGTTTTACCAATAAATTGTGTATATGTAATGTTTCTTGTTTGGGCAAATGTCTATGCCCGCTAAAACAGCATGTTTGTTCATTCATATGCATCTTCCTTTTTACATATTTATTATTTTACCACATATTTTGATTTTGTAAACTCATTTTGGGGTTAGCAAATGGAAAAAATAAGTTAATCTTAAACAAGTGGAAATTAATTAGAGAGGTTGCATATGAACGTTGGTCAAGCAGTAAGAGAAAGAATTGCAGAGCTGTGTGAAGAAAAACATATTACTATTAATAAACTGGCTAATATCAGCGGAATTACACAATCTACTTTAAACAACATTATGAGTGGAAGAAATAACAGTACCACCATATCAACCATTCAAAAAATTTGTGATGGTTTGGAAATTACAGTGACCGACTTTTTCGACAGTCCGTTGTTTTTTTGGGAATAGAACAAGAGATTAAATAATGAAAAAAAGAGAGCCTTTCCAAGTGAGAGACTCTCTTTTATTGCCTTTGTTAAAAAAACTTATTTTTTTATATCCATTTCAATATCACCGTTGTTGGTAAACACTTTTAATATTTTGTTACCTCCGGCCTTAGATTCAGGTAAGCTATTTTCCCCTTTTTAGCAAAACTTTCAATGGTAAAATCATCATAACTGCCCAATACGGTTCCTTTTATATTGCCATTCTTCGTTTCTAATGTAATGGTGTTGCCAGCATCTAATGTATCAAATTGATATTCCCATGATTTACATAAATTGAAACAGAATCAGGTACAGTAAGTGACGGCAGTGTAATATCCTCATTTGTTGTTTTAACAGTTAATGAAGATAGTAGATTTTGAGGAATGCGTAAGCGGATGGTACGATTCTGCAAGGGAGCGCTAAAGCCAATATAATCTGTCCATTGCTTTTCAGTATTGTATGACATGGTAAGGGTATGGCCATCAGAAACTGCAATGTTAAAAAATTCTTGTTCACTTTCATAATAATCAATATATATTTGATTATCGTCAGATAGTTCAATGTCAATATTTCTGTCAATGGCGTCAATGTTAATGGTTTGAATTTGTGAGCTGTCTGCAGTATAGTTCTTTTCTGTAAAGTTATTTTGTTCAGTAGAACAACCCGATAAGATGGCAATACTGATACACAATAATCCAATCATAGAAATTATTTTTTTTTCATGGTTCCTCCTAGTAATGTTTATTCACTTGATTTATCTTAATTTTTAAATATAATACAAATATAAACCTTTGTGCAACACAAAAAAGTCAAGAGGTGTAAAATGGAAAGCTATTTTTCTATCAGTGAAGCAGCCAAAATAGTTGGTTTAACCAGTGAAACACTGCGGCACTATGACAGGATTGATTTGGTAAAGACCATGCAAAAAAGATCAATGGTCAGGTTATAGATATTATTCTGAGCAAGAAATTGTTCGCTTAAATACAATACAAGCATTACGCTGTATGGACTTGTCTTTAAAAAGAAATAAAAAAGTGCTGGAATATGATAATTTGGAAGAAATTGTTGAATTTTTTAAAACGAGCAGAGCAAAAGGCAAATCAAAAAAATAGAACAATTAAAATATGCAAAATCAAAAATACAATTGGCAAGGGCAGATTATGAAAAGAAACAGAATGGCAAACAGATGCATCATGATATTTTTTATCAGCAAATAGATGAACGAGTTATTTTATTGTCAAATTCTATGCAAGAGCCTACATTAAGTAATTTATGGAACTATCACAGCCATTTTTTATCAGCAGACCAATGATTTGCAAAAAGCAAAATTATTTATTTGAAGATTTAGCCGGTATTTATACAAAAGACGGTAAATCTTCTTTATTTGCAGTTTGTATAGAATATCCGAATAAAAAAGATTTGGTAGTTCTGCCATCAGGTACCTATATTTGTGCTTAATTGCAGCGAGGAAATATATGACAGGAGGATATTTTAAAGAAGCTACTGAATACCATAAAACAAAAGTACGAAAAAGAGCCTGAATTTATTGTACAGATGGTTGTTATTTCCGGAATTTTGCAGTGGAACTACCAAATACAAATATTTTTGGGAGAAGTAGAAGAAATAGACAATTAAAATTGAAATGCAAAAAGAGGAGGTTTTCAAATGAGAAAACCTCCTCTTTTTATTCTTTTTAAAACTTCTTTATGAGTTAATAGTTTGAAATCATGATTCGTTAAAACGTCAATCGCAGCAGATGTGTTTCCACACGCAATATGATAATGGCCTCGCCGATTTTACGGCTTGTAAATGCATAAATATATTCCATACTAATATGTTGCTTTGCCAACAATTCAATCACAGTGGATAATCCGCCTGCATTGTCCTGTATTGCAACCTCCATTACTTTTGTCAAAGAAACTGTAAATTTGGCCTTTTCCAGTTCTTCCATAGCCTTTGCTGGTTTATCCACAATCATACGTAAAATACCATATTCGTTAGAATCTGCCACACAAAGCGCCAAAATATCAATGTCAGCTTCTTTTAGTATCTGAGTAACACGAGATAAACGTCCGGATTTATTTTCCAGAAATACAGAAATTTGTTTTTAATTGCATATGACAATTCCTCTTTTCTTTGCTTATCAATAGAAGGGATATGCTTACCGCAAAGCGGCTGGGTATCTGTAATGAACCATTATGTTAAATGGCGCTTATCAATCACGCGTTTTGCTTTTCCCTCTGAACGCGGTATTGATTTTGGTTCCAACAAGCGTACTTTTGCAGAAATATTTAGTATGGATTGCAATGCAGATGCAATTTTTCTTTCAATTTCCGTTAAGCTTTTCAATGTGTCTTGGAACATGTCGGCTGTCATTTCTACTTGTACCTCTAAACTATCCGTATTATTGGCACGGTCTACTACAATTTGATAGTTGGGGTCCATATTAAGGGATAAAAGTACAGCTTCAATTTGAGATGGAAAAACATTGATACCACGAATAATTAACATATCGTCTGTTCTGCCTTTTGGTTTGCACATCTTTACCAATGTTCTGCCACTAAGAGCACGTACCACGCCCAATTTACAAATATCACGTGTACGATAGCGAATTAAGGGTAATGCTTTACCGATGCAGGTAAATACTAACTCTCCAAATTCTCCGTCTGGAAGAACTTCTTCCGTATCAGGATTAATAATTTCGGGATAGAAAAATCTTCGTTAATATGCATACCTTGTTGTGCCGGACATTCAAATGCTACGCCGGGACCTGCAATTTCAGACAGACCGTAAATATCATATGCCTTGATATTTAAAATTGCCTCCAGCTCCTGACGCATGTGTTCTGTCCAAGGTTCAGCGCCAAAAAGCCTGCGCGTACAGGAAGCTGCTTTGTATCAATTCCCATATCTCTTGCAGTTTCTCCAATATACATAGCGTAAGAAGGTGTACAGCATAAAATATTAGAACCGTAATCCTGTAAAATTTGTACTTGGCGCTTTGTATTTCCTGAAGAAACCGGAATTGCGGTTGCACCCATGTATTCCGCTCCATAGTGCAGCCCCAATCCTCCCGTAAATAGGCCATAACCATAAGAAACATGGACATAATCAGATTTTGTAGTTCCAATGCTGGTAAGCGCACGCGCAACAGAGCGTGACCATACGTCAATGTCATTTTTGGTATAACCTACAACAGTTTGTTTTCCCGTAGTACCGGAAGATGCATGAATTCGTACCCAATTCTTCTTTGGAACAGCGAACATGCCAAAAGGATACGTATTTCTCAAATCATCTTTTACCGTAAACGGTAGTTTATGCAGGTCATCAATAGAATGAATATCGTCGGGAGATACCCCCATAGCATCCATTCGTTCTTGATATAGAGGCACGTTTTCGTATGCATGTTTGACCATGTGTTTCAAACGTTCGGTCTGAAGTTGAAGCATTTCATCAGTAGATGCACACTCTATTTCAGGGATCTAAATATTGTTTTGGTACAGACATTCCAAGTTCCCCTTTGATTCACTTATTATTGTTACTATGATATTAGGAGTTATAACCTAATAAAAATGCTTTTTCATTCATTTCAATAAATTTAGCAGGTACAGTTGCTTTGATGGTATCCAGCCAAACTTGTTTGTCAATATCCAGATGTTTGGCCATTGCTCCAAGCAAAACTACGTTGACTGCTTTACAGAGCCTGCTTGCTGCGCTAATTTTAAAAGCATCGAATGCAAGTAAATGTGCACCTTTATCTGCAATTTGTTTTTCTAAATGCTCAGGATAAGAGGCTGCGCCTGTAATGACAGGCATAGGGTCAATTTGTTGGGTATTGGCAATGATAACACCGCCTTTTTTCAACCATGGCAAGTATCTTCCCGCTTCCAATAACTCAAAAGCCAAAATCACATCAGCTTCTCCTTGTTCAATTACAGGTGAATACACTTTATCTCCATAACGTACATAAGTAACCACAGAGCCGCCGCGTTGGCTCATTCCATGCACCTCTGACATTTTTACATCATAGCCTTGATTTAACATAGCCGCACCAAGCACTCGACTGGCCAGCAGTGTGCCTTGACCGCCAACGCCTACAATCACAACGCTTTTTTACATTTTGTTTCATGATACTACCTCCTGCTTGCCAATGGCTTTGACGCCGCATAGTCCAACGCATACGCCGCAGCCTACACATTGAGTAGCGTCAATGACAGCCTTTTTATTTTTCATACTGATAGCAGGACAGCCAATCACCCAGACATGCACGGCATCCAACGCATTTTTCGGGATTGATGAAAAGAGGAGGATTATGTTTAACAGTTTTCAGCAGTGCACAGGGGCGACGCGCGATAATTACAGATGGTTCTTCCGCAGCCAGTTCTTCTTTTAAAACAGTGCACCTGCTTTAAATTGAAAGGGTCTACTACGGTAACACGTTGCACACCCACAGCTTTGCATAGTGCTTCCAAGTCTACAGCGGCAGCCGGTTCGTTATAAATATTTTTTTCGGTAGTCGGGTTTTGCTGATGACCAGTCATACCGGTAGTAGAGTTGTTCCAGGATAATAACAACGGAATTGCTCTTTTGTTATAGGCAATGTCAATCAGGCCGGTGATACCGGAATGCATAAAAAGGTGGAATCTCCGATGACAGCAACTGATTTTTTCTCCCTGTACCGCGTGCCTTGTTAAATCCGTGCAGACCGGATACAGAACCGCCCATGCATAAACAAGTATCCATTGCATTTAACGGGGCAGAAGCGCCCAATGTATAACAAACAATATCTCCGCTTACAAATACGTTTAGCGCTTTCTTTAACTCATAAAGACTTCTGTGTGGGCAACCGCAGCACATCACAGGAGGACGTACAGGAGTTGGCCTCATCTAATGACAACACTTCGTCTTCCTGGTGAAGCATGAGTTTTTTGATGAGTTTTTGGGAAAGTTCTCCGCAGATTGGAAATAATTCTTTTCCCTATAACATTTACGCCAATTCGGTTACAGTGTCTCAATGATTGGATCAAGTTCTTTCGATAACGTATGTAGTTTCCACCATGTTCGCAAAATTGCGTATCAAATCTACAGGCAAAGGGGTGTACCATACCCAGTTTTAAATAGGAAAACGGTATCGCCAAGTGCTTCTTTTGCGTATTGATAAGTCGCGCCTGAAACAATCACACCAATTTTTGCGTGGTTGTCTTCCACACGATTGATGTCATAGTTTTCTGCCCATTGAGATAATTTTTTAGTTCTTTCTTCTACAAGAGGGTGTTTGGCTCTTTTGCAAAGCAGGAAGAACAACATATTTGCTTGGCTGTTTTTCATATGGTTTTAAATCTATTTCTTTTTCTGTCCTGTGTATCTACAATACTGCAAGAGTGAGAAATTCTGGTGGAAAGATGGATGATAACCGGAGTATCATACTCCTCTGAAAGTGAATAAGCCAGCTTTGTAAAATCCCGGCATTCCGCAGAATCGGAAGGTTCCAGCATAGGAACTTTAGATGCAATTGCATGGTGACGGGAATCTTGTTCATTCTGTGAAGAGTGCATACTGGTCATCTGCAACGGCAATTACCATACCGCCGTTTATCCCCTGTGTAAGAGATGGTATATAAAAGGTCTGCTGCCACGTTTAAAACCAACATGTTTCATAGCACAAAAGAACGAGCACCGGCAATGGATGCACCTGCAGCAACTTTCGGCTGCGACTTTTTCATTGGGAGCCCATTCACAATATATTTCTTCAAATTTGGGCTGCTTCGTAATTTCGGTACTGGGCGTACGGGATAATTGAACTACGCGCACGCCGGCTTCATATAACCCGCGTGCTACAGCCTCATTGCCTAATAATAGCTGTTTCATGATATACCTCCGTGCGGACAAAAACCGCTCGTACATTCATTTTTTTCTGTTTCCTGTTATTTTAGTGTATTTTCATACATATTCAACAGTATTTTACTATGTTTCTATATTGAATGCAAGGCATATTTCCCAGCTGTTCCCGTTTTTGGGGGTGATAAAATACAATGCTTTATTATGGCAAAAAACAAATATGGATTTTACTCTATACAATACTATGCTTTTGTATACCAAGTTCATTTTCTCTTATGCTATAATCGTAAATACATGTAAACGTGATATCATAACGGTTGAAAAGGAGGATGCTACCATGCTATTGCTTTCTGCAGAAAAAAATAGAAAAGTTACGGCATCAAACCTTTGAAGTTAGAAGGTGCCTCTCTTTATTTGAGTCGAGGTAAAGTGTGGTGTAGGCTTGAATGGAATGGGAAAATCTACACTACTTAAAATCATTGCAGGTGTGGAGCAATACGATAGCGGAGTATTGGCTAAAAAATACCTCATCTGGTCATTCATTATTTGCCTCAACAGCCTGATATGCAAGCTGGAAATACAGTGTTGCAACAAGTATTTTTTAGGCGCTTCAGAAGAATGCGCCAAATGAAAGAATATGAGGCAAAGTCTATATTAACAAAATTGGGCATTTCTTGATTTTCAGCAGGATGTTTCCACATTGTCAGGCGGACAGAAAAAAACGGGTAAAGCAATTGCAAGCGCTTTAGCTACTCCGTGTGATTTATTGATTTTAGATGAACCTACCAACCATTTGGACCATCATATGGTGGCCCTGGTTAGAGCAAACCTTTACAGAAATTTAGAGGCGCATTGCTTATGATTACCCACGACCGTTATTTTCTTTGATCGGGTTTCCAATAAAACTCCTAGAGGTAAACAACGGTCAAATTTATCAATATGAAAGCAATTATTCCGGTTATTTGGAGAGCAAAGCACAGCGTGAGGAGATGGCGCTCAGTTCTGAAGAAAACGTCAAAAGCGTACTGAGGAAAGAATTACAATGGATTCAAAAGAGGAGTGAAAGCGAGAGGAACAAAGAGTCGTTCCGTGTAGAACGTTTTGAAGCACTGAGAGAAAAGACACCGGAGCTGCCTCAACAAATTAGAGATTAGTTCAGTGGGTACACGACTGGGAAAAAAAAGACCATGGGGTAAAATCATATTTCCAAGTCCTATGGAGATAAGGTGTTTGATTCAAGATTTTTCCTATATTGTTCCTCACAATGGAAGAATCAGATTATAGGGGAGAACGGATGCGGAAAATCAACTTTGCTGCAATTGTTAAGTGGAAAATATGGATGAACAAATTGATTAATCAAAGACGGCGCGGAATGGATTGAAACAATCAACGGTAAATTAAGCGCGGCGCAAATGCTGGAAACTTTTTATTCCGCGGCGATATGCAATGGAATTATATCAATAAGCTTTCAGGAGGAGAGCGTCGTTTTATATTTATTGCGTGTACCAATGGAGGCGCCGAATGTACTGCTTTTTGGACGAACCCCACAATGATTTGGATATTGAAACACCCAAATTTTAGAGGGATTATCTGGAAACATTTTCAGGTGCTGTTATTAGTTGTTTCATGACCGTTATTTTCTGGATACAGCAACAGAATATTTTTGAATTTTGAAGAAACGGAACCTAAAGCAATTTTTAGGGGGCTATTCTGATTAACACTGCAAAAAACAGATTTACGCGTGAAAAAAAGAAAAAAAGAAATCAAACTGTCTTCCAATGAACAAGGGCAGTCTCAATCAGCAAAGAAACAAAAAAATTAAAAATTTTTCTT
>VOFI01003473.1_pt1 | contig 27721 bp, 61 predicted proteins | sample 5384131 | NCBI WGS metagenome assembly VOFI01 (sample SAMN12384728, study PRJNA508395) | human gut metagenome | isolation source: healthy gut H | host: Homo sapiens | reverse complement strand
GCTGGAAAATCATCCGTGGTTTGAGGTAGTAACACTGGTGCAAGCCCGCGTTCCGCAGGAAAGACATATGAAGAAGCAGTCGGAGACCGCTGGAAAATGGACACTCCGATGCCGGAAGCAGTCAAGAAGATCGTTGTACATAATGTCAACGAGGTAGAAGAAGTTGCAAAGACAGTTGACTTTGTATTCAGTGCAGTTGATATGTCAAAAAGATGAGATTCGTGCGATCGAGGAAGCATACGCAAAGACAGAGACACCGGTTGTATCTAATAACAGTGCCCACAGATGGACACCGGATGTACCGATGGTAATCCCGGAAGTAAACCCGGAACATTTTGCAGTCATCGAAGACCAGAAAAAAGCGTCTTGGAACCACAAGAGGATTTATCGCAGTAAAACCAAACTGTTCGATCCAGAGCTATGCGCCTTGCCTTGCAAAGCATGGAAAGAATTCGGACCAAAAGAACTGGTTGTTACAACCTACCAGGCAATTTCAGGTGCAGGAAAGACCTTTAAAGACTGGCCGGAAATGGTAGAAAACATCATCCCATTCATCGGTGGCGAAGAAGAAAAAGAGCGAGCAGGAACCGCTTCGTGTTCTCGGCAGAGTTGAAAATGGACAGATCGTAAAAGCAGATTCTCCGAAGATCACATGCCAGTGTGTACGTGTACCGGTTCTTAACGGACATACCGCTGCCGTATTTATCAATTTTGAAAAGAAACCAACCAAAGAGCGCTGATCGAAAAACTGGAAAGTTTCAAAGGCTTCCCTGCAGGAAGCAGAGCTTCCGAGTGCACCGAAGCAGTTCATCCGCTATATGACAGAAGACAACCGTCCGCAGGTGAAACTGGATGTAGATTATGAGAACGGAATGGGAATTTCTATCGGACGACTCAGAGAAGATTCCCTTTACGATTATAAATTTATCGGACTTTCCCACAATACAGTCCGCGGTGCGGCAGAGGAGCTGTTCTCTGTGCTGAGACACTGACTGCAAAAGGCTTTATCACAAAGAAATAGCTTTTTGCAGGAAAGTTTAAAAAAAAGTTAACTTTTCTTTCTTCTGATTCAGTGGTAGAATGAAATTATACCAGTGTAAAGGAAGAGTGAAGGTGGGCTAATATGAAAAAAGAAATGCAGAACTATACACAGAACAGAGAACTGTCCTGGCTGAAGTTCAATCAGAGGGTACTGGAGGAAGCAAAGGATTCTTCAGTACCCCTTCTTGAAAGAATGAAGTTTGTATCCATTTTTACAAGCAACCTGGATGAATTTTTTATGATCCGCGTAGGAAGCCTGTATGATATGTCGCTTACGGATAACAGCACGATCGACAGCCGTTCGGGGGATGAATCCGAAAGAAGCAGCTGGATGCAATCTTTGCGGCTGTAGCACCATTGTATAAAAAGAGCGGGACAAGACTTACTCGGAAATCAAGAAGCCTGCTGAATCCATACGGTGTCTGTGGACTATCGATAAAAAGAGCTGGAGCGACAGAGGAAAAGAAGTATGTGAAAAAGTACTTCAAAGACCAGATCCTACCGATCCTGTCTCCACAGATCGTGGATGCCAATCATCCATTCCCACATCTGCTCAATAAGGAACTGTATGTGATCGCAAGTCTGAAGCAGAATGGAACTTCCATGATTGGAATCGTACCGGTTCCACAGTTTGTGTCAGATATTTTATATCTTCCGGGCCATGATATCCGTTATATCCGTATGGAAAAGGTGATCATGGAATATCTGGGATGTGGTGTTCGACAAATACGAGGTATCGAACAAGAATTATATCTGCGTGACAAGGAATGCAGATGTGTCGCCGGACGATGAGGCGCTGGAGATCAATGACGATTTCCGCCTGCTGATGCAGGAAACCCTTCACAAGCGCCGCAGAATGGCAGTGGTCCGCATGGAGACAGCGGAGCCGCTGGATAAGGAACTGGAAAAGTATTTCTGTGACAAATTTAAGATCACACCGGCACAGATCTACCGGATAAAGATGCCGATGAAGCTGGATTATATTTTTCGATTATGGATAAGGTTCCGGCATCGCTGAAACGTTCTCTGATCGACGAACCGTTTACTCCGCAGACCGTCCCGCTATCTGACGGATGGAAAAGTGATTCCGCAGGTAAAGAAAAAAGATATACTTCTTTCTTATCCGTATGAGAGTATGGATCCGTTTCTGCGTATGATCAAGGAAGCGGCTTATGATCCGACCGTTCTTACGATCAGGATCACAATCTACCGTCTGGCAAAGAAGGCACGGCTGGTAGAGTACTTATGTGCGCGGCCGAGAACGGCAAAAAGAGGTTACGGTTTTGATCGAGCTGAGAGCCAGATTCGATGAACAGAACAATATTGACTGGTCCGAACGTCTGGAAGAAGCAGGATGCCGTGTGATTTATGGATTTGAAGGTTATAAGGTGCATTCCAAGATCTGTCTGATCACTTACCGGAACCGCAACAATATCGAGTACATTACGCAGGTGGGAACCGGAAACTACAATGAAAAGACAGCGACGATGTATACGGATGTGTCGCTGATCACAGCGGATAAGGGAATCGGAGAGGATGCAGCCGTCTTCTTCAAGAATATGTCCATTGGCAATCTCAATGGAAGATATCAGCATATTATTGTTTCACCGACCAGTCTGAAACCAAAGGTGCTTTCGCTGATGGACGAGGAGATCAAAAGGGAACGAACGGACGGATCATCATGAAGATGAATTCTGTGACGGATGTAGATTTTATCCAGAAGGTTTCCGAGGCATCAAATGCAGGGGTGAAGGTGGATCTGATCGTCCGTGGGATTTGCTGTATTCTTCCGGGAGTCAAAGGGTACACGGAGAATCTCCGTGTGACCAGTATTGTCGGACGTTATCTTGAGCATCCGCGTATTTTCCTTTTGGAACCGGAGCGGATCAGAAAATCTATATCGGTTCCGCAGATATGATGACGCGTAATACGGAAAAACGCGTGGAAGTGGCATGTCCGGTTTACGATGAAACTATCAGGAAACAGCTGACACATATGCTGAAGATCATGCTTGCGGACAATGTAAAAGCGCGGGAATTAAAGAGTGACGGCAAATATTACATGAAAGAAAAAGGAACTTCAAAAGTCAATTCCCAGGAATATTTTATGCGTGAAGCAATCACCGTCAGACATCCGGAAGGACGGACAAAACAAAGCTTCGTTGATAAAATTCGGAAGATTTTTCGAAGAAAATAATTTGTTTTATGTTCTGAATAGGATATGATAAAAAGTGGAGCTGGTATCAGCTTCACTTTTTAAACGCTGTGAGAGTTGCTATAGCGTGAAAATACAGGAGTACAAAATTATTATATGGGTAAATCGGTATATATTGCAGAAAAGCCGAGTGTGGCACAGGAATTTGCCAAGGCACTGCATTTGAATTTGAAAAGAAAAGACGGATATCTGGAATCTGATGAGGCGATCGTAACCTGGTGTGTTGGTCATCTTGTCACGATGAGTTATCCGGAAATATATGATGAAAAGTATAAGAGATGGTCTTTGCAGACACTGCCATTCATTCCGCAGGAATTTCTCTATGAGGTGATACCGGGAGTAAAGAAGCAGTTTGAGATCGTAAAAGGAATACTGACCAGGAAGGACGTAGATCGGATTTATGTCTGTACCGACTCCGGAAGAGAGGGAGAATACATCTATCGTCTGGTGGAGCAGATGGCAGGCGTAAAAGGGAAAGAACGCCGGCGTGTGTGGATCGATTCCCAGACGGAGGAAGAGATCCTCAGAGGAATCCGTGAGGCGAAGGATCTGTCAGAATACGATAATCTGTCAGCTTCGGCTTATCTCCGTGCGAAGGAAGATTATCTGATGGGGAATCAACTTTTCCAGACTTCTGACACTGAAATATGGAAACAGCATTTCAAATTATCTTGGGAATAAATACACGGTTGTATCTGTCGGACGTGTCATGACCTGTGTCCTTGGAATGGTCGTAAGGCGGGAACAGGAGATCCGTGAATTTGTTAAAACGCCGTTCTATCGTGTGATCGAATCGGTAAATGTAGACGGACATACTTTTACCGGTGAGTGGCGTGCAGTGAAAGGTTCGGCTTATTTTGAGTCTCCAAAGCTCTACAAAGAGAATGGATTTAAAGAGAAAGAGGAGGCCAAAAAGCTGATAGCTGTTTTGAAAGAGGGAACATCCCCTCTTACCTGCCGGATTGTATCCATCGAAAAGAAAAAAGAGAAAAAGAATCCGCCACTTCTGTTTAACCTTGCAGAACTTCAGAACGAATGCTCCAAACGGTTCAAGATCAGTCCGGATGAAACCCTGCGCATTGTGCAGGAGCTTTATGAAAAGAAGCTTGTCACCTATCCGAGAACAGACGCCAGAGTGCTTTCGACGGCAGTATCAAAGGAGATCACAAAGAACCTGAACGGGCTGAGTAAATACCAGATGGCTGCACCATATATGCAGGATATTCTGCATTATGGAGCATATAAAATCTGGCAAAGACGCGTTATGTCAATGACAAGCAGATAACGGACCATTATGCGATCATCCCGACAGGTCAGGGACTTTCAGCATTGAATTCGGTATCTGCAACGGCTCATCATGTGTATGATGTGATCGTCCGGAGGTTTCTGAGTATCTTCTATCCTCCGGCAGTTTATCAGAAAGTGGCGTTGATAACACAGATCGGAAAAAGAACAGTTTTTCTCCAACTTCCGTGTACTTGCGGAAGAAGGATATCTGAAGGTGGCAGGGGTCCCTGTCCCAAAGAAAATGCAAATGGAAATGACGCGGAAGGAGATGGAAGTGATAACAATGTGGATCTGGATGCCGCATTTTTTGCATCCATCCAGAAGTTAAAAAAGGTGATATCCTGGATGTGAAATCACTGGATATTAAAGAGGAGAAACTTCACCGCCGAAGAGATACAATTCCGGTTCCATGATCCTTGCCATGGAAAATGCAGGACAGCTGATCGAGGATGAGGAGCTTCGTGCGCAGATCAAAGGAAGCGGGATCGGAACCAGTGCGACCAGGGCGGAGATCCTGAAAAAGCTCTTCAATATCAAATATCTGGCACTGAATAAAAAAGACGCAGGTGATCACACCGACGCTTCTTGGAGAAATGATCTATGATGTGGTGTTGAATTCTATCCGTTCACTTCTGAATCCGGAGCTGACGGCAAGCTGGGAAAAGGGGCTTAACTATGTGGCAGAGGGAGAAATTACATCGGATGAATATATGACAAAACTGGATCATTTTATTGTCAGCAGAACCAACGGAGTACTGGGACTGAATAACCAGTATCAGTTAAGAAGCTGCTATGACAGGGTAGCAAAGATTTTATAAAAAAAAGAAACCAAAGGCAGAGCATCGAAAGGAAAGAAAGAATGAAAGAAATGACGGTTAAAGAAATGTATACGCTGGAAGAGACAATCGCAAAGGATTTGTTTGAAGGAGTGACCTACCCGTGGGAAGTACTTCCGAAAATCAGCAGTTTTATCCTGAACTGGGTGCGTCTCTTCCGGAAGAAGAGTATGAAAAAACGTGGAGAAAATGTGTGGGTTGCCAGATCCGCAAAGGGTGCACCGACTGCATTTATCGGCGGTCCGGCGATCATCGGAAAGGACGCAGAGGTAAGACACTGTGCGTTTATCCGTGGAAATGCGATCGTAGGAGAAGGTGCAGTTGTCGGAAATTCTACCGAACTGAAAAATGTGTCCTCTTCAATAAAGTACAGGTTCCGCATTATAACTATGTGGGGGATTCAATCCTTGGATACAAGTCACATATGGGAGCAGGTTCTATCACATCTAATGTGAAATCCGATAAAAAACTGGTGGTTGTAAAGACGCCGGAAGGAAATATCGAGACCGGTATGAAAAAGTTCGGCGCGATGCTGGGTGACCATGTAGAAGTTGGATGTGGAACCATTCTGAACCCGGGAAGTGTAGTAGGACGCGCATACCAATATTTATCCACTTTCTTCGGTGAGAGGATTTGTGCCGGGAGGAAGTATTTACAAATGTGCAGGTGAAGTAGTTGAAATGAGACAGGAGTAATGTCGGATGAAGCTTACAATACTTGGAACGGGAAATGCAACAGTAACGGAATGCTATAATACATGTTTTGCCCTCTCGGATGGAAACAGGCATTTTCTGGTGGATACCGGCGGCGGAAACCGTATTTTAAAGGTGTTAAAAGACACCGGGATCCAGCTGGAAGACATTCACGATATTTTTTATTACCCATGAACATATCGATCATCTTCTGGGCGTGATCTGGCTGATACGGATGATCGGGCAGAAGAAGATCGGCCAGGGAAAATATGAGGGGAATCTGCGGATCTACTGCCATGAAGAGCTGGCAAGATCAATCCGCATGATCGCAGAGCTTACAATCCAGAAAAAGGTGACGAAATATTTTGATGACCGGATTCTTTTTGTGCCGGTGCATCACGGAGAGACAAAGGAAATCCTTGGCTGTCCGGTCACCTTTTTCGATATTTTTTCCACGAAGGCAAAGCAGTTCGGATTTACGATGCTTTGCTTCCGGACGGAGTGAAGTTTACCTGCTTGCGGTGACGAACCGTACAATGAGAAAGATTATGAATTTGTGAAAGGCGCGACTGGCTGACCCATGAGGCGTTCTGCCTGTATGGAGAAGCAGATAAGTTCAAGCCTTATGAAAAGCACCACAGTACTGTGAAAGAAGCATGTCAGCTTGCCGAGGAGCTTCAGATTCCGCATCTGATCCTGTATCATACGGAAGAGATGCATCTTAAGGAGAGGAAAGAGCTTTATACGCGAGAAGGACAGGGAGTACTATCACGGGAAGTTGTTTGTACCGGATGATCTTGAGGTGTTTGAGCTTTAGATTGCAGGACGGGCGGTCTGCGGGAAAATAGAAGACGGACGCGCTTTTAATAAAATAAACCGGACAGATTTAGTTGTGCAGGGCATTCCGATGAGCCTCCGAATGCGAAAATTATGTCAGCAATGGCTTCCGAGAAGAAGTGTTCTGGTTGTGGGGAAGGGGGAGATGTGGTATGATGGGGGAGTCAGAAGCTTTGAGGATCTGGGCGAGAAAGATTTTCTGGAGGGGTTCGGTTTCTTCTCCGAGGAAGGTGAGACGTGTGGATCTGATTTAAAAATGTAGTTGACAAACCAGAACATATGTACTAATATAGAACCAGAACAAACATTCGTTCGATGGAGAGCGTGGGCGAAGAATCTGGGATAAGGAGATTAATGATGGCGAATAATACAATGAATGATGAGAATAAAAAAGAAAGCATTAGACGCAAAGAATTGCAAAAGCTTGAGAAAGATTTTGGTAAGGGAGCAGTTATGAAGCTGGGTGATCCGGCGGCACAGGTGCATGTTGAGACGGTTCCGACCGGTTCTCTGAGTCTGGATCTGGCACTTGGTGTTGGCGGCGTTCCGAAAGGACGTATTATTGAAATTTATGACCTGAATCAAGTGGTAAGACGACAGTTGCATTACATATGATCGCAGAAGTACAGAAAAGAGGGCGGCATTGCGGGATTTATCGATGCAGAGCATGCACTGGATCCGGTCTATGCAAAGAATATCGGCGTAGACATTGATAATCTTTACATTTCACAGCCAGACAGCGGAGATCAGGCATTGGAGATCACTGAGACAATGGTACGTTCCGGTGCGATTGACATTATCGTAGTCGATTCTGTTGCGAAAGACTTGTTCCGAAGCAGGAGATTGAGGGTGATATGGGTGATTCCCATGTGGGCCTTCAGGCGAGATTGATGTCCCAGGCTCTTAGAAAACTGACGGCGGTAATCAGTAAGTCCAACTGTGTTGTTATCTTCATCAACCAGCTTTGCGTGAGAAGGTTGGCGTTATGTTCGGTAACCCGGAGACAACAACGGGTGGACGGGCACTGAAGTTCTATTCTTCTGTACGTATGGATGTCCGCAGAACTGAGACTCTGAAGCAGGGCGGAGAGATGGTTGGTAACCATGTCCGCGTGAAGATCGTGAAGAATAAAATTGCACCTCCATTCAAAGAAGCAGAATTTGATATCATGTTTGGTCAGAGGAATTTCCAGAGAAGGAGATATTCTGGATCTTGCGACGAAGATTGATCTGGTCAATAAGAGTGGTGCATGGTATGCATACAACGGAGAAAAAGATCGGTCAGGGACGTGAGAATGCAAAGTCTTATCTGACAGCACATCCGGAGATTATGGAAGAGATTGAAGAAAAAGTCCGTGCGCATTACGGAATCGGTGCAGAAGGGCAGGAAGCAGAAGAACCGGCACAGCACAGGCTGCTCCGGCAGATGCTGAAGAAGTGATGGATGAGGAAGAATAAAAAACATATGATGAGAATTACCCGAATCGAGCCAGTTACAAAGACAAAGTATCGGGTATCTGTTGATGAGCAGTTCGCCTTTGTGGTTTACAAAGGCGAACTGTCCCGTTTTCACCTGAAAGAAGAGTGTGAATTGACAGAGGATACTTATGCAAAGATCAAAGAAGTTCTTTTGAAGCGGGCAAAGCTTCGTGCGATGCACCTGCTGAATGACATGGCAAAGAACTGAATCCCAGCTCAGAGATAAATTAAAGCTGGGCGGCTATCCATCGGAGATCACCGAAGCGGCGATTGCTTATGTGAAATCATTTGGATATATCAATGATGACGCCTACATTCGGAACTTTATAGACAGCAGGAAAGATAAAAAAAGAGCAGACGGGAGATTTATGCCCTTCTGAGACAGAAGGGCGTGGATATGAACCGGGCAGAAGAGATCATGGAAGAGATGTATGAAGAGCATTCCGATCAGGAAGCAATCCGGGAGCTTCTTCGCAAAAAGCACTGGGACTTTGCCTGTACAGATCCGAAAGAAAAGCAGAAAATATATGGATATTTGGTGCGGAAAGGATTTCGTTACGAAGATATCCGTCAAGTAATACAAGTTTGCGATTGGAATGCTTGACATATTTGTGAAAACAGTATAGAATTTAAGTGTGGTATTTGTACAATGAAAACTAAATAAGGAGGTGCTCCTGTGCTGATACCTATAATTATTGCTGTAGTTGTTACGCTTATAGTAGTAATGCCGGTTACTCATTTTGTTACTGTTTCCAAGTTGAAGAACGATGCAAATTCTAAAATTGGGAACGCTGATGTAAAAAGCAAGAGAAATTATTGATGATGCTTTGAAGACAGCAGAGACAAAGAAGAAAGGAAGCACTTTTGGAAGTAAAGGAAGAGTCCATCAAGACAAAGAATGAACTTGAAAAAGAGACTAAGGAACGCAGAGCTGAACTTCAGCGTTATGAAAAGCGTGTACTTTCAAAAAAGAAGAATCTCTGGATAAGAGATCTGCGGCAATTGAGCAGAGAGAGACTGCATTTACTGCAAAAGAGACAGCGATGAACAACGCGGGAGGCTGAAGTTGAAGAACTCAGCCAGAAAAAGAGTACAGGAACTAGAAAGAATCTCAGGACTTACCTCCGAACAGGCAAAGGATTATCTATTAAAAACTGTTGAAGAAGATGTGAAACATGACACTGCCAAGATGGTGAAAGAGCTTGAAACACGTGCAAAGGAAGAGGCTGACAAGAAGGCGAAAAGAGTATGTTGTCACCGCAATCCAGAGATGTGCGGCAAGATCATGTGGCTGAAACTACGATCTCGGTAGTTCAGCTTCCAAGTGACGAGATGAAGGGTGGAATTATCGGACGAGAGGGACGGAATATCCGTACTCTTGAGACACTGACAGGAGTAGAGCTTTATTATTGATGATACTCCGGAGGCAGTTGTTCTTTCCGGATTTGATCCAATCCGAAGAGAAGTGGCAAGAATTGCACTGGAGCGTTTGATCGTAGATGGACGAATCCATCCTGCAAGAATCGAAGAGATGGTTGAAAAAAGCGCAGAAAGAAGTAGAGACTATGATGCGCGAAGAAGGAGAGGCAGCAGCACTTGAAGTTGGTGTACACGGCATCCATCCAGAACTGATTCGTCTTCTTGGACGTATGAAGTTCAGAACGAGCTACGGTCAGAATGCACTGAAGCATTCAATCGAGGTTGCTCAGCTATCCGGATTGCTTGCGGGCGAGATCGGACTGATGTCCGTATCGCAAAGCGTGCAGGTCTTTTACATGACATCGGTAAATCGATCGATCACGATGTAGAAGGTTCACATGTTCAGATTGGTGTAGACCTTTGTAGAAAATACAAAGAGTCGCCGCTATTATCAACGCGGTAGAAGCACATCATGGTGATGTAGAACCACAGTCTCTGATTGCAGGCGTTGTTCAGGCAAAGCAGATGCGATTTCTGCTGCAAGACCAGGTGCAAGAAGAGAAACAATTGAAACATACACAAACAGATTGAAACAATTAGAAGAAATATCAAACCAGTTTAAAGGTGTTGAAAAGTCTTTTGCTATTCAAGCGGGTAGAGAGATTCGAGTTATGGTAGTTCCAGAACAAGTATCTGATGCAGACATGGTACTTATGGCTAGAGAAATTGCGAAGCAGATTGAGTTTGAGCTAGAATATCCTGGACAGATTAAAGTCAATGTAATTCGCGAATCGCGTGTTACGGATTATGCTAAATAACACGATAATCAGAAAACGACAGCCGTCCAAAAGATTCAATCTTTTGGATGGCTGTATTTAATTTACGCGAGCAACGAGCCAAAGTCCGTGCTTGCACGAGGCCTTGGCGACTGCCGCGATAACTTGAAACTCGCGGAGCGTGTTCTCATAGTTGTGTGAAAAGGAAGTGGAAAACGGATGAAAAAAGAAATCAAACGTGTAAAAAGAGAAAGGGTATATCAGGGAACAATTGTTGATCTATACAAAGATTATATGGAGTTTTCCAATGGAAATCATGAGGTGTGGGACTATATCCACCACAAAGGGGTTGCTACATGTGATCCCTGTGATGGATGACGGCAGACTCCTGATGGTAAGACAGTACCGGAATGCACTGAATGCTTTTTACACTGGAGCTTCCAGCAGGAGGGCTGGACCAAAGCAGATGAACCGGGACGAGACTGTTCGGCAAGAGAATTGGAAGAAGAGACCGGATATCACAGTGATGATCTGGAATGGCTGATCACGCTTCGAACAACTGTAGCACTTTGCAACGAAAAATCGAAGTTTATGTGGCACGAAACCTGATCCGTACCCATCAGCATCTGGATGAGAATGAATTTGTGAATGTAGAGGCACATACGGTTGAAGAATTGAAGCAGATGATCTTTGAAGGAAAGATTGAAGATTCCAAGACTGTAGCCGCTATCCTTGCCTATGATGCAAAGTATAACAGATAAAGTGAACGCATAATTGACAACTCCGGTCATATAATGAACTATGTGAAATTATTGGAGGCCGGAATGTGGAAGTTTATCGGAAGAAATATCAGCCGCCCATGCTATATCTGATCGGTTTTGGAACGGGGATCTTATATGCTAATTTTATTGCGAAAAATTATGTTACGATGACTGGAATTTTCCATGAATATTTTTCTGAATCAGTATACACAGGTGAAAATCATAAATGAAGATTACCTGTGGTACCTGCTCAGATGGAGAGTGATGCCTTTGGCGTTAGCGGTCTGTGTGGCAAATCTGGGATTTCGCAGACTGACAGCAGCCGGAATCCTCCTTTGGACAGGCTTTTGCGGCAGAGGGATACTGTCTGTGGCGAAGTTTTAAGGATTTCGCCTTTGCGGAATGCTGCTGTGTATTGCCGGTATTTTCCCGCAATATATTTTTTTATGTACCGGCATATCTTCTATTGATCCGGTATTATTATCGCTATCCGCAAAGTGAATGGAATGGAACAAAAACAGGATTTACTGTTATGATGATCGTGGCGGGAATTTTGTCTGAGGTGTATTTAAACCCTGGGATTGTCCGTTGGTTTGTGAAGGTTCTTACATAGCAGGAATGTGTTCAGCCACATTTTAGCGTCAGGTGATAGAAAATGGCAGAAAGCCCTCTTACTGAACAATTCGGTAAAGAGGACTTTCTGCCGTTTTTTTATCGCCCTTGTTTTATCAGGAGAAACATGCAGCAGCCAAATGTAAGAAGCTGGCTTGCAAGCAATGCCCACAGATAGCCAAGAATCCCGAACTGCGGAATCAGAAACAGAACACTACAGATTCGTACTGCCAGGGTGAACAGATTGATCAGAAAAGTTTTTCCGGCAAGATCCAGACCATTTAACACACTGATCAGTGCGGTGTTACTATAGAGAAAAGGACAGATAAATGCTAGTGTTAAGATATAATTTCCGGCTTCTGGTGTATGAAAGATCCGTCTGCTGATAAAGCCGGATGCGGTAAAGAAAAAATAGCAGGCAGGCAAAACCAAGAAACAGGCAGAAAAAATAACTTTCCGTAAAAGCTGCGGAAGAGCATGCTTTTTCTGAGCATCCGGCATACTGGCAACTTCGGGGAGGAGCATTGTGGAGATGGAATTGGTGAGGGCAGATGGAAATAAAATGCAGGGAAGGGCAATTCCGGTCAGAATTCCGTAGGTGCTAAGAGAAGCGGAGATACTCATTCCATACTTTTGCAGGGCAAGAGGAATAGAAATTGCTTCTAGACTCTGAAAAAGATTCAGAAGGACTCTGCTTGCGGTCAGTGGAAGGGCAGAAAAAAGCAGGGGAGGAACAGCAGAAAGAGCCGGCTCCCGGTGTGGGGAGAAAGGTTGCCCGGCAGTTCTGAGCTTATGGATGCAAAGAAAAGCGGTTGCAATTTCACCACCGACAATTCCGAGGACAGCAATTGCGACAGATGGTGTAAAAGCGGTATGAACATCGGCTGTATAGAGGAGGATAACAAAAAAGATCCGGACCAGCTGTTCAAATAATTGGGAGAGGGCAGGAAGCCGGATCTGCTTGAGCCCCAGAAAGTAACCACAGCTGCAACTGTGCAGAGCTGCAAATGGAAGTGCATATGCTATCAGGAAGATGAGAGAGGCGCATCGGGGATTACCAAGTATGACTGTGGTGAGGAAAACAGCATTTTTCTGCAACAGAAAAAAGACAGCAGATGGAAAGGAAAAGAGAACAAAGCAGTCTTTGCTTTCAGGTAAGAATAAGCTTTTGCAGACTGCTTTTTTGCAGAAGAGGCGGCAACCAGGCGCGCCAGAGCCGTCTCGATCCCTGCTGAAGTTGCAGCATAAGCAAGTGTGTAGACAGGGAAAATCAGTTGATACAGACCGATTTCTTCTGCAGGGAAAGATCTGCTGAGAAAAATACGGTAAAAAATCCCATTACACGGGTGAGAATGCCGACTACAGTAAGGATAAAAGTTCCTTTCAGGAGAAAATGTTTTTGTGACATAGCGACTCCAAAGGCATTTTTGTTTTAAAATATATGCAAGAAAGAGCCTTGACAGAACATAACAGAGGTGATATTCTCAATTTGCAAGAAATCCTAGTAAAACAGTGGGATATAAAAAATAAAGAGAAGGTGATGGATTGAAGATCTCAACGAAGGGTCGTTATGGTTTTACGCGCCTTTATCGATCTTGCGTGTTATGGCGCAGAAGAACCGGTTTCCATCAGCAGTATATCAGCCAGGCAGGAGATATCGGAACGATATCTGGAACAGCTCATGGCGAAGCTGAAAAAGGCAGGTCTCGTCAAGAGTATCCGTGGAGCGGGAGGAGGATATCGGCTGGCAAAGGATGCGGCGGAAGTTTCTGTTGGTGATGTACTCAGAGCACTTGAAGGAGACTTGGAACCTGCGACTTGTGCAAAGCACTTCATTCGGAAGACAGTTGCGAGATCCAGGGAAGCTGTATCACGAAATATGTCTGGAAGAAAGTCAATGAAAGCATGGCACAGACGGTAGACAGTATTATGATAAATACCCTTGTGGAAATGAATAAAGAAGTAAAGAAAGAAGGACAAAAAGATGAGTAAATTAATTTATTTGGATAACGCAAAGAACAACAAAAACTGCACCTGAACGGACATCCGACAGACCGTCTGCCAAATAACGCAAACTTCTGCTTCCGTTTCATTGAGGGCGAATCTATGCTGATCCGTCTTGATATGGCAGGAATTTGTGGATCCAGTGGATCTGCATGTACATCCGGATCTCTTGATCCATCCCATGTACTTCTTGCAATCGGACTGCCGCACGAGATTGCGCATGGATCTCTGCGCCTGACTCTGAATGAAGAGATCACAAAAGAAGACATTGATTATGTAGTAGATCAGCTTAAGACAATCGTAAAGCGATTTACGCGGAATGTCACCGCTTTATGAAGATTTTGCAAAAAACAGAATAAATAATACGATAGAAAATACAGCTTTAGGAGGAATTTACAATGTATACAGAGAAAGTAATGGATCATTTTCAGCATCCACGTAATATGGGAGAAATCGAGAACGCAAGCGGAGTGGGGTACTGTTGGTAACGCCAAATGTGGTGATATCATGAGAATCTACCTTGATATTGATGATAACGGAATTATTAATGATGTAAAATTTAAGACATTCGGATGTGGCGCGGCTGTTGCAACAAGCAGTATGGCGACAGAACTTGTAAAGGGAAAACATATTTCAGAAGCAATGCAGGTAACAAACAAAGCCGTTATGGAAGCGCTTGACGGACTGCCGCCGGTTAAGGTACACTGTTCTTTACTGGCAGAGGAGGCAATCCATGCGCGCTGTGGGATTATGCAGAGAAGCACGGGATCAAGATCGAAGGACTCCAGAAGCCGAAGAACGATATCAGTGAAGGTGAAGAAGCAGAAGAGGAAGAGTATTAGAATTTTCTGCAGGAGAAAAGAGAATGGCAAAAAAGAAGGTTGTAGTCGGAATGTCAGGTGGTGTCGACTCATCGGTAGCGGCATATCTTCTAAAAAGAACAGGGATATGATGTGATCGGCGTCACGATGCAGATCTGGCAGGACGAAGAATCGAAAATACAGGAAGAAAACGGCGGATGCTGTGGACTCAGCGCGGTAGATGATGCCAGAAAAGTTGCGGCACAGATCGGCATTCCGTATTATGTGATGAATTTCAAGAAGGATTTTCAGGAGAAGGTAATCGATTATTTTGTGGATGAATATACGCATGGGCGTACGCCGAATCCGTGCATTGCGTGTAACCGTTATGTGAAATGGGAATCTCTTCTTACACGGAGCATGGAGATCGGAGCAGACTATATTGCAACAGGTCACTATGCGAGAGTAGAACAGTTGCCGAACGGACGCTATGCGATCCGGCATTCGGCAACCTGGTCAAAAGACCAGACCTATGCGCTTTATAATCTTACCCAGGATCAGCTGAGAAGAACGCTGATGCCTGTCGGTGAATACGAAAAAGACCAGATCCGCGAGATCGCAAAAGAGATCGGATTGCAGATTGCGAACAAACCGGACAGTCAGGATATCTGTTTTGTATCCGATGACGATTATGCATCTTTTATTGAAGAAGAAAGTGACCAGAAAAATCCCGGAAGGTAATTTTGTAACACCGGATGGAAAGATCCTGGGACGGCATAAAGGAATCATCCACTATACGATCGGACAGAGAAAAGGACTTGACTTTCTCTTGGGTATCCGGCATTCGTGCTTGAGATCCGTCCGGATACGAATGAAGTTGTGATAGGGACGAATGAAGATCTGATGACGACGCGGGTCCGTGCAAATAAGCTGAACTTTTATGACAGTAGAGGATCTGGAAGGTGAGATGCGCGTATTTGCCAAAATCAGATACAATCATAAAGGGGACTGGTGCACAGTCCGCAAAACGGGAGAAGATGAGATAGAGTGCATCTTTGAGACACCGCAGAGAGCGGTTACACCGGGGCAGGCATTGGTACTGTATGATGGAGATTATGTACTTTGGGAGGCGGAACAATTCTGGGATAGCTCAGAATTGTTCCGTTTTTTGGTATATTGGGACCGTACTGCAATCCAACAAATGATTTGCGGGAAAGCCGGGTGGATTTACACATGAAGAATGACAAGGAGGGCAAAATATGAGAGCGGACTGCCATATGCACACTTATTTTTCCGGAGATTCAGAGGCAAAACCGGAAGAGATGGTCCTTGCAAAGAATCGATAAAGGACTGGAAGCAATCTGTTTTACGGATCATGAAGATATTGATTATTTTTGTGATGATATTGAATTTGTGTTTGATCCGAAACCTATTTTAAAGAGCTTGGAGCACTGAAGGAAAAGTATAAAGAGAAGCTGGATATCCGGATCGGTGTGGAGTTTGGACTTCAGCCACACCTTGCGAAGAAAGCAAAAGCATTTACCGCGGAAATCCGTATGATTTTGTGATCGGATCCATGCATGTGGTTGGTGGGAAGGATCCGTATTATCCTGAGTTCTTTGAGGGGATTTCGGATGAAGAGGCCTACCGGATGGCACTTCGGGAGACAATAGCCGATATCAGGGCTGTGGCGGATTTTGATGTGCTCGGACATCTGATTATGTGGTACGTTATGGAAAACATCGGGAACAGGAATATTCTTACGGCAGATTTGCGGATGAAATAGATGAAATCCTGCGGTATCTTATTGAACACGGAAAAGGACTGGAAGTCAATACGGCAGGACTGAAGTATGGCCTTCCTTTTGCACACCCGCATCCGGATGTGTTAAAAAAGATACAAAAAGCTGGGGGAGAGATCATCACCGTCGGCGCAGATGCACATAAACCAGAGCATGTAGGGTATGATTTTAACATAGTTGACAATATTCTCGAAGCATGTGGTTTTAAATATTATGCAGAATTCATAAAAAAGCCCGGTTTTCAGAAAAATAAAGTGAAAAAAGGGGATTGAATTTTTGTTCTGAATTTAGTACAATAAATTACAGTTGATAAATCTTAAACAATGATAAGATTTATCAAGAAAAATGTAACTGTTATATACAGTAATACAATTTTATCTTTAGGAGGACTAAATCATGGCAGTAAAAGTAGCAATCAATGGATTTGGACGTATTGGACGTCTTGCATTCAGACAGATGTGGAGCAGAGGGATTTGAGATCGTAGCAATCAACGACCTTACATCTCCTAAGATGCTGGCTCACTTATTAAAATATGATTTCAACACAGGGAAAATATGAATTAGCTGATAAAGTATCTGCTGGAGAAGACTCCATCACAGTAGACGGAAAAAGAAATCAAAATCTACGCTAAAGCTAATGCAGCTGAACTTCCATGGGGAGAAATCGGAGTAGATGTAGTTCTTGAATGTACAGGATTCTACACATCTAAAGCAAAAGCTCAGGCACATATCGATGCAGGTGCTAAACACGTTATCATTTCTGCACCGGCAGGAAATGACCTTCCTACAATCGTTTACAATGTAAACCATACACAGCTTACAAAAAGATGACGCAATCATTTCTGCAGCTTCTTGTACAACAAACTGTCTTGCACCAATGGCTAAGGCTCTTAATGATCTTGTACCGATCAAATCTGGTATCATGTGCACAATCCATGCTTACACAGGTGATCAGATGACTCTTGACGGACCACAGAGAAAAGGTGATCTGAGAAGATCTCGTGCAAGCAGCAGTAAACATCGTTCCTAACAGCACAGGGAGCAGCCTAAAGCAATCGGACTTGTTATTCCGGAACTTAACGGAAAACTTATCGGAGCATCATCGTGCACACTGCTCTAACGTTGGTGTTACCAAATATGTGGACACAGCAGTTGTAGGATATTTAATGCAGAAAGAGATCGATTTCCTTGGAAATGCAGTAAACAACCCGGAGAGACCTTTCGTAGCAATCCTCGGTGGAGCAAAGGTATCTAGCAAGATTTCTGTAATTGAGAACTTGATCGATAAAGTTGACACACTGATCATTGGTGGTGGTATGTCTTACACATTCAGTAAAGCTCAGGGCGGTACAGTTGGAAATTCTCTTCTTGAAGAAGATTACTGTGAATATGCACTGAACATGATTCAGAAAGCTAAAGACAAAGGCGTAAAACTCCTTCTTCCGGTAGACAACGTAATTGCAGATGATTTTTCAAATGATGCTAACAGCAAAGTGGTAAATGCTGGTGAGATTCCGGAAGGTTGGGAAGGTCTTGATATCGGACCAGAGACAATCAAGATCTATGCTGACGCTGTAAAGGCTGCAAAGACAGTTGTATGGAACGGACCTATGGGTGCATTCGAGATGCCGAACTTTGCAAAAGGAACAGAAGAAGTCGCAAAAGCACTTGCTGAGACAGATGCAGTAACAATCATCGGTGGTGGTGATTCGGCAGCAGCAGTTAACCAGCTCGGATACGGCGACAAGATGACTCACATCTCTACGGGTGGCGGAGCTTCCCTGAAATTCCTTGAAGGTAAGGAACTGCCAGGTGTAGCAGCAGCTAACGATAAATAACGATTCGAGCGTCTGTAATTAAGATAAAATAAGGAGATTATTGCAATGGCAAGAAAGAAAATTATTGCAGGTAACTGGAAGATGAATATGACACCTTCAGAGGCAGTAGAGCTTGTGAATACACTCAAATCTCTGGTTGTGACAGAAGAGGCTGACGTGGTATTCTGCGTACCGGCAATCGATATCATTCCGGTTGTAGAAGCAAAGAAAAGGAAGCAACATCCAGGTTGGAGCAGAGAATATGTACTTTGAAGAAAAAGGTGTACACAGGAGAAATCTCTCCGAACATGCTTACAGATGCTGGTGTTAAATATGTTGTTCTCGGACACTCTGAAAGAAGAGAATACTTCGCAGAGACAAACGAGACTGTGAACAAAAAAGATGCTGAAGGCTTTTGAACACGGACTGACACCGATTATCTGCTGTGGAGAAACTCTTGAACAGCGTGAACAGGGTGTGACAATGGACTTCATCCGTCAGCAGGTTAAGATCGGATTCCAGACTGTAACAGCAGATCAGGCAAAAGCAGCTGTTATCGCTTACGAGCCGATCTGGGCTATCGGAACCGGCAAGACTGCTACAACAGAGCAGGCTCAGGAAGTATGCGCAGCAATCCGTGCGTGTATCGCAGAAGTATACGATGACGCTACAGCAGCAGAGATCCGTATCCAGTACGGCGGATCTGTAAATGCAGCTACAGCACCGGAATTATTCGCTCAGCCGGATATCGATGGTGGACTTGTAGGTGGTGCTTCTTTAAACCGGATTTTGGTAAGATTGTAAACTGGAAATAGTCAATTATACCAAGGCGCAGGCAGAAATGCCTGCGTTTTTCGACTGTCAAAGTTTTAACAAGTGCTTGCAAGCATATATAAAATCATGTACAATATTTAACTGAAAGAGAAATCAAACGCTTTAAGACAAAATGAAGGAGTGTAAGACGATGAGTAAAAAAACCAACAGTTTTGATGATCTTAGACGGTTACGGTCTGAGAGATGAAAAGAAAGGCAACGGTATTGCAGAGGCAAACACACCGGTTATGGATAAACTGATGGCTGAGTATCCGTTTGTAAAAGGAAATGCAAGTGGAATGGCAGTCGGACTTCCGGAAGGTCAGATGGGAAACTCTGAGGTAGGACATCTGAACATGGGCGCAGGACGCATCATTTACCAGGAACTGACAAAGATCACAAAAGCGATCGAAGATGGCGATTTCTTTGAAAATAAGGCACTTCTTGCGCCCTAAGAACGGTACAGCTCTTCATCTGATGGGACTGGTATCTGATGGTGGTGTACACAGTCACATTACACATATTTATGGAATTTTGGAACTTGCAAAGAGACAGGGGCTGGACAAAGTATATGTTCACTGCTTCCTTGACGGACGTGATACACCTCCGGCATCTGGGAAAGAATATGTTGAACAGTTAGAAGCAAAGATGAAAGAAATCGGTGTAGGTGAAGTTGCTACTGTTTCCGGACGTTACTATGCAATGGACAGAGATAACCGTTGGGACCGTGTAGAAAAGCATACGCAAAGACTTACACGCGGGAAGGTGACACAGCAAAGATCAGCAACAGAAGGAATCCAGGCTTCTTACGACAAAGAAGTAACTGACGAATTCGTAGTACCATTTGTAGTGACAAAAACGGTACACCGGTTGCAACTGTAAAAGACGGAGATTCTGTGATCTTCTTTAATTTCCGCCCGGATCGAGCAAGAGAAATCACCAGAACATTCTGTGCGGATGATTTTGACGGATTTTGACAGAGGAGAACGTATCAAGACTACTTATGTATGTTTTACAGAGTATGATGAGACAATTCCAAATAAAATGGTTGCATTTGTAAAAGAAGGCATCACGAATACATTTGGCGAATTTCTTTTGCAAAGAAACAATATGACACAGGCAAGAATCGCCGAGACAGAGAAATATGCACATGTTACATTCTTCTTTAATGGTGGAGAGAAGAACCGAACAAGGGAGAGGACAGAACCCTTGTCAAATCGCCTAAGGTTGCAACTTACGATCTGAAGCCGGAGATGAGTGCATATGAAGTATGTGACAAGCTTGTAGACGCAATCAAAGCTGATAAGTACGATGTGATCGTAATTAACTTTTGCAAACCCGGATATGGTTGGTCATACCGGTGTAGAAGCGTAAGTGATCAAAGCAATTGAAGCTGTTGATGAATGTGTAGGAAAAAGCAGTTGATGCAGTGAAAGAAGTTGGTGGACAGATGTTTATCTGCGCTGACCACGGAAATGCAGAACAGCTGATCGATGAAGAGACAGGAGAACCATTTACCGCTCATACAACGAACCCGGTTCCGTTCATTCTTGTAAATGCAGATCCTGCATATAAGCTTCGTGAAGGCGGATGCCTTGCAGACATCGCTCCGACGCTGATCGAGCTGATGGGAATGCAAAGCAACCCAGCAGATATGACTGGAAAATCATTATTAGTAAAATAGTAAATATATTTGCCCGGAATCATGAAAATGGTTCCGGGTGTTTTGTTGTCAGAAGAGCAAAACATACTGCATATAAATCTGATCTACTCTTTTTGAAAAGCGTTGAAATGGAAAAATGCATGAAATGAAAAACAAAAATTCAAAAAATCACATTTAAATCAACAAAAATCACGATATATCATATTTATATGCAAGAATTGGTTGACGAAAAATCATTTTTCCTATATACTTACTACTTGTAGTGAGTTTTGATGTTGTCAAAACAGCTGAAAGAAACTGCAGATGGCAGATTTCGGAAGTATAAAGTACGGCAGGAAACACACAATGATTAGTTGATGATTATGGGAGGTTTTCAAGATGACTGCATATAGAGATATGAGTAGAGAAGAACTGCTTGAATTAAAGAGCAGACTGGAAAAAGAATTTGAAGATGTTAAAGGAAAAGGTCTGAAACTGGATATGTCCAGAGGTAAACCGTCCAAAGCACAGCTTGATCTTTCTATGGGGATGATGGATGTACTTAAGAGCACATCAGATCTTGTCTGCGAAGAAGGAGTAGATTGCCGTAACTATGGGAGTGATCGATGGAATCAAAGAAGCAAAACAGCTGCTTTCAGATATGATGGAAGTACCGAAGGACAATATCGTTATCTTTGGTAACTCCAGCCTGAACGTAATGTATGATACTGTTGCAAGAGCGATGACACATGGTATCATGGGAAGCACCCCTTGGGGCAAAGCTTGACAAGGTAAAATTCCTCTGCCCGGTACCTGGGATATGACAGACATTTTGCAATCACTGAACATTTTTGGAATTGAGATGATCAATATTCCAATGACGTCGGATGGACGGATATGGATCTGGTAGAGCAGTATGTGAGAATGATCCGGCTGTAAAAGGTATCTGGTGTGTACCGAAATATTCTAACCCACAGGGAATCACTTATTCTGATGAAGCCGTACACCGTTTTGCGAAATTAAATCCAGCGGCAGAAGATTTCCGTATTTTCTGGGATAATGCATATGGAATCCATCATTTGTATGAGGATAAACAGGATTATCTGATCTGAATGTAAAAAGAAGGAGATTTTTACAAATTCGATGGAAATGTCCGATGAAAACCTTGCGGAAATCCGCAAGGACCGTATCCATGAAAATTAAACATGACATGTTTCTTCGGTGATATCCATGGAATGGTTCAGCATATGAAGAAACATTCTTAAGACCGAAATTTGACACCGTATTAAGTGTATGGAAAGTGAGCACTTGAGATTGGTTCTGGATGGCACCGCGAGGAGGATACTTCATTTCCTTCGATGCGTTGGATGGATGTGCAAAAAGCAATCGTTGCAAAAAGCTAAAGAAGCCGGACTGATCTTGACAAAGATGGAAAGGATCCTTCCGGAATTGCACCGTCCTTCCCGACACCAGAAGAACTGGAAGTTGCGGCAAAACTATTCGTACTCAGGTAAAACTGGTATTGATAAAATTCTTGGCGAAAAGTAGAAGTTGAAGAAGCTTAATATATATGAGAAAACAGTGGATTTTCCAGAAGGAGAATTCACTGTTTTTTTTGGCGGTGTAAAGGTTGTGGTGGCCGATTGTACAAAAGAAAGTCCTCAATTCCATTGTGCAAACCATTCCGATGAGCCTCTTAGAGCGGAAATCATGTTCAGCAAAGGCTCCCATGATTTCTGAGTTTCATCTCCATTGCACAAAAGTGAATTGCAGGAATTTCTTTTGTAAAATCGACCGTTTAACTGTACTGGTGAAAATGACGGTGCCGAATTTGGAGAGAAGAAACTGTAAAGAAAGATATTACACTAATCTTCCCTTCCGACTGCAATTCCCTAAATCTTAGTCCTCACCACCCAAAAAACTTTCGCATATGTAAAACAAAGTTACCAATATACAGACCAGAGGAAACAAAGTACTCCCTCACATGAATTTGCACTACGGAGTTCAAGACTCAGGAATCGTGGAAGCCTTTGCTGAACACGAGGGAGTACTTTGTTTCCTCTGGTCGTCTTATTGCAACCAAATATATTTTACATATCCTAAAATTCTACATCTTCTTCTGCGCAGTCGAAAGCATCAGTTTGATGCGGTTCAGCTGGTTTACTTCGCTTGCTCCCGGATCATAATCGATTGCAACGATGTTGGATTCCGGATGACGGCGGCGCAGTTCTTTAATAACACCTTTCCCGACTACGTGGTTTGGCAGACAGGCGAAAGGCTGTGTGCAGACAATGTTTGGTGCACCGCTGTGGATCAGCTCCAGCATTTCTCCGGTAAGGAACCATCCTTCACCGGTCTGGTTTCCAAGAGAAACACTTTCTTTTTGCCATCGAAGCCAGGTGTTCAATATGTGATGGTGGCTCGAAGCGTTTACTTGATTTTAATGCATCAACGGCAGGCTTGCGGAACCATTCCAGAGCTTTGATTCCGAGATTACCCATGCGGGCGGTTGATTTCTTCATGCCGAGATGTTCTGCTTTAAAGTTTGTATTGTAGAAGCAGTAGAGTAGGAAGTCGGTCAGATCCGGAACCACGGCTTCGGCACCTTCCTGTTCAAGACGATCTACCAGGTAGTTATTGGCGGCTGGAAGGAATTTAACAAGGATTTCTCCGACAACTCCGACACGTGGCTTTTTTTACATCTTTTAATGGAAGAGAATCAAAATCTTCTACAATCTGGCGGCAGAGACGCTTAAACTCGTGTCTGCTTGGATAGCCTTTCTTGATAAATTCGATAACTGTCTTTTCCCATTTCTTATGCATGGTATTGGCAGAGCCTGGAACAGCTTCATATGGGCGGACACGGTACAGGCAAGCGCATGAAGAGATCACCAAATATCAGACCATACACACCTTTCAGTACAAGTGGAAGGGTGATCTTGAATCCAGGATTGCTTTCAAGCCCGCTTAAGTTGATTGAAATAACAGGGATATGTCCGTAACCGGCTTTTTTAAGAGCACGCCGGATAAATCCGATATAGTTGGAAGCACGGCATCCGCCACCGGTCTGCGAAATAATGACAGCCAGGTGGTCGGTGTCATATTTGCCGGAAAGGATAGCCTCCATGATCTGTCCGACTACCATCAGAGACGGGTAGCAGGCATCATTGTTTACATATTTAAGGCCCATGTCAACTGCATGCTTGTTATCATTTTTCAGTACTTCCAGTTTGTAGCCTGCTTCCTGGAAGGCTGGCTCAATCAGTGAAAAGTGGATCGGTGACATCTGTGGACACAAAATGGTATAGGTTTCCTTCATTTCCTTTGTAAAAAGGAATTTTTTCGATATTTGCCGGACGAATGGTGCGCTCCATATGCTTCTGCTCGCGGACGCGGATGGCGGCGAGAAGAGAACGGATACGGATACGTGCAGCACCCAGGTTATTAACCTCATCAATCTTAAGAGAGGTATAAATCTTGTCGGAACCGGTTAGAATATCTGCAACAGCATCGGTTGTTACGGCATCAAGACCGCATCCGAAAGAGTTCAGCTGGATCAGATCCAGATCATCTCTTGTCTTTACAAAATTGGCTGCCGCGTACAGTCGGGGAATGATACATCCACTGATCCATAACAATCAGCGGACGTTCTACCGGATTCAGATGGGAGATAGAATCTTCCGTCAGAACGGCAAGTCCGTAGGAGGTGATCATCTCCGGGATACCGTGGTTGACCTCCGGATCGTAATGGTATGGACGACCGGCAAGTACAATGCCGCGGGTTCCTGTCTTTTCCCATGTAAGCGAGTGTTTCTTCACCTTTTTTGCGGATGTCCTGACGGCATGCGGCAAGTTCTTCCCATGCAGATGAGCGGCATTTTTGATTTCTTCTGCTGGAAGATTCTTTGCAGAAGTAAATTCACACCAGTCCGTCTGTGATTGTCTTTTTCGCTTGTGAGGGCGAGGAATGGATTCATGAAATCTACTTCACCGTGTACGATCGGATCCATATTGTTCTTGATGTTCTCCGCGTATGAGGTGACGATCGGGCAGTTATAATGATTGTCGGCATCGGCAAATTCACCACGTTCGTATGGTATACAAGGGTAGAAGATAAAGTCTGCACCCTGGTTGATCAGCCACTGTACATGTCCGTGCGCCAGCTTTGCCGGATAACACTCGGATTCGCTCGGAATAGATTCAATACCAAGTTCATAAATCTTATGTGTAGAAGCAGGAGAGAGTAACACATGATATCCCAGTTTTGTGAAGAAAGTAAACCAGAACGGATAGTTCTCATACATGTTGAGAACTCTTGGAATACCAACCGTTCCACGTTTTGCTTCGGATGGATCTAATGGCGTGTAACCAAAATAACGTTCATTTTTATAAGCGAAAAGGTTTGGCACATCACTCTTTGCTTTCTCTTTTCAAGACCGCGCTCACAACGGTTTCCGGAAATAAAACGACGTCCGCCACTGAATTTGTTGATGGTCAGACGGCAGTTGTTGGTACAGCCGTTACATTTTGCCATTGAGGTTGTATAGGTAAGTTCATTGATTTCATCAATGGAAAGCATGGTTGTATTTTTTACATTCTTTGAAACCATAGCGTTCTCTTGCAATCAGTGCGACCCCAAAAGCACCCATGATTCCTGCAATATCCGGACGGATTGCCTGACATCCGGCGATGGTCTCAAAGCTTCTGAGTACGGCATCATTGTAGAATGTACCACCCTGTACAACAATCTTCTTACCAAGCTCAGATGCATCGGATACCTTGATAACCTTGAAAAGAGCATTTTTGATAACCGAATAAGCAAGTCCGGCTGAAATATCGGATACTTCAGCACCTTCTTTTTGCGCCTGTTTTACCTTTGAGTTCATAAATACGGTACAACGGGTACCGAGGTCAATCGGATGTTTCGCAAAAAGTGCTGCTTTTGCAAAGTCCTGTACTGTGTAGTTCAGAGATTTTGCAAAGGTTTCGATAAAGGAACCGCAGCCTGAGGAACATGCTTCGTTGAGCTGTACACTGTCAACAGTCTGATTCTTGATCTTGATACACTTCATATCCTGACCACCGATATCGAGGATACAGTCTACATCCGGTTCGAAGAAAGCAGCTGCGTAATAATGGGAAACGGTTTCGACTTCACCTTCGTCAAGAAGAAGTGCCGCTTTGATCAGGGCTTCGCCGTAACCGGTTGAGCAGGAGTGAACGATCTGTACGCCTTCCGGAAGCTGGCTGTAAATATCCTTGATCGCACCGATGGTCGTACCAAGAGGATCACCGTCATTGCCATGGTAGAAGGAATACAAAAAGAGTACCGTCTTCTCCGACCAGAGCGGCTTTCGTGGTGGTAGAACCGGCATCGATTCCAAGGTAGGCATTACCGCGGTAGCTGGCAAGATCACCAACCGGCACCTGATGCTTTGCATGGCGGTTCTTAAATTCATTGTAATCTGCTTCGCTGGAAAAAGCGGTACCGCATACGCTCAACTTCAAAGTCCATTTCAATATGGGCATCCAGCTTTTTCTGCATCTCACCAAGAGAGGTGACTACATCCTTTTTAGAGTTCAGCGCAGAGCCGACGGCCGCAAACAGATGGGAATACTTTGGTGCGATAATGTGTTCGTCATCCAGCTTCAAAGTACGGATAAAGGATTCTCTCAGTTCGGACAGGAAGTGAAGCGGACCCCCAGGAATGCAACATGTCCCGCGGATTGGTTTTCCGCAGGCAAGACCACTGATGGTCTGGTTGACAACAGCCTGGAAAATAGAAGCAGACAGGTCTTCTTTGGTAGCACCGTCATTGATCAGCGGCTGGATATCTGTCTTGGCAAATACGCCACAGCGGGTGCAATCGTATAAAGTGCTTTGTAATCTTTGGCATATTCATTCAGACCTGTGGCATCTGTCTGGAGAAGAGAAGCCATCTGGTCGATGAAAGAACCGGTGCCACCTGCACAGATTCCGTTCATACGCTGCTCAATATTTCCATTTTCAAAATAGATGATCTTGGCATCGCTACATCGGTCTGTGGTGCATAATCCTGAAGAGCGGTGGAAACGGCAACTACCTCCTGGACAAAAGGTACGCCAAGATGTTTCCTGAATATTGGCGAAGTGACGCTCGTAATCAGAGAAAAGCACTTCGTTCTCGTTGTCCAGAATGGCAATCTTAACGGTCGTGGAGCCAATATCGATTCCCAAAGTATAGAGTTCTTTTGAATTCATGTTACTATCCCCAATCTTTCGTAATGGTCTATGATATATGTATGAGTTACTTCTTATTAAATGCGTTTACAGATTCGCAATACATAACATTATACGACATCCGAAGGAAAAGACAATTGTAATTGTTGTTCATGATTCTGAAATATTCAAAATAACTTGGCCAAATCTTAAAAAAATAATAACATTGGTTTGACAAAATAAAGCCCGGACGGTACAATGACTGATGTATGGTAGAAGAACAATTTTGGTAAAAAAGGAGTTAATGTATTGAACTGGCTTTGACAAATTAGAAAAAGAAAATTCGGACGTTATGCGATTCCAAACCCTGACGGTTTATCTGTTGGCAGGATATGTCATCGGGTTTGCGGTTTATTATCTTGGCACCGAATCTGCTTAGATATCTTTTACACTAGAACCGTATTATATCCTGCACGGGCAGATCTGGAGGATTATTTCATGGTACTGATTCCACCGACGGGAAAGTCTCTTTTCGCTTTTCTTTTTAGTACTTTTGTACTATTCACTGGGGACAGCCCTGAGCGGACATGGGGACATTCCGGTATAATGTCTATATTTTTCCTGTATTTTCTTTACTGTGATCGCTGTATTTATTTTATACGGAGTATTTTATCTATTTATGGAGTTGCACTT
>VOFI01003939.1_pt1 | contig 27724 bp, 30 predicted proteins | sample 5384131 | NCBI WGS metagenome assembly VOFI01 (sample SAMN12384728, study PRJNA508395) | human gut metagenome | isolation source: healthy gut H | host: Homo sapiens | reverse complement strand
GGAAACAAACAGGTATGTTTGTGGAAAAATTTGCAATGCCTGAACTTAAATATGTTGGAGAGATTCTTCCATTAGGAAATACGGATTTGCTAATAGCTCGAATTGATGAATTGAATGGTAGAAAACCTCCTAAGGCCATTGATTCGGATCGGGCTGTAGCGGAGTTGCTTGAACCTATAAAGGATAAAATAGATCCACTTTATTTGGAAGCTCCATCAGACAATGCTCAAGTAGAGGCGATTTCCGATGTAATGCTCCGAGTGGAGGGATTGGAATATGATAAATGGAAGGCTCTTTCTTTTTTTGATAAACGGATGGGTGTATTACAGCAATTAGAAAATGAAGTTGCCAAAATCGCTCATCGACCATCATGTGTTGTTGTATCTCAAAGTTTGGGAGAGGGGCATTTGGGGGTATTATGAGCAAGGAAGCAATTGTATCACAATTAATAAAGATTATGTAGAATCAACAGAGTCTTATGAGGCGGTCTTGGACACATTGATTCATGAGGGGCGTCATGCTTACCAAGATTATAACTTGAATGTACGTGAGACGCATCCTCGTCATGGAGAGGTCTCCAATTGGAACTTGAACGAACTTCACGGTTATCAAGATGTGGAACATTGTGGCTTCAAAAGCATATCAATTGCAACCTTTGGAATCAGATGCACGGGCTTTGCGGAAGATGTTGTAAAATCATATCAAGATAAATTAACATGAAAGAAGAAATAACAAAAATTCTAATAGAACGTGGTTATCCTAAAAACAGGCGTTATCGGTTGCCTGTGATTTACAGGAAATGGATAATCTGTTTCAAACAGCTTTTCAATGTTGGTTGAATACGGAAGAAGAACAAGATTTTCAGATAGAAGGTTTTAAATTGTCCGAGCTAAAACAAAAATTTAGTATGACCTATCCTGCCGCTTTATTGACAATGGATTGGTTGATTAAAGAACCGGAGTTGGCGAAGGAGTGTATAAACAGAGGAATAAGATAATAGAATTATGTCAACATTTGTATTAACCCCCCAAATGTAACATCCCGCTTAGTCACGGGATGAAGATAGAAAAAGGAACAGTTCCTTTTATAGTGGAAATTCCGTTCGGACATTTGCCCTTTGATTCCATAGCGTCAAAGAATATGGTGAAAAACTGTCTATTGGCTAGAGGCATTGACATATCCGGTCATGAGAGTATATTGAGTGGTGCCTTTTTAATTTTAAGAAGATGTAAGGATGGATTTAATCGCTAGCTTTCTGCGATCCGATTGGATTAAAAAGCTGCATATTATGCTTATAATCCCAAGCGGCTGAAGGCTTTTTGGTCCTTCGGCTTGGGATTTATTTGTCGAAGAAGGGACCTACTCGATTGAAAGAGCAGACAAAGTTGTTATATAGCTACCTGAAAGATGTGTCAACAGGAAAGTATAAGGATTATCATACGAACAGCCTGATCTTTATCATTTCGACCGTGATTTATTTGATTACTCCGGTTGACTTTGTTTCGATATGCTCCCTTTGGGGGTTGATGGATGATTTGATGATTATTTCTGGGCCTTGAATGTGACATCGGATGAGTTGAAACGATATAGGTTAACCAATAAGACAGATAAAAATCTCTCGGGCTCAGACAAGATATGACAGATTATCTGATTTATATTTGTTGTGTCTATTTGATGTAGGTGTAGTGACAATGTGTATCGTCAATGGATTAAAACGTTTGAATTATGGATATTTTAGCAAGACAAGTAAATGACTACTTGTAGAACGAGTATGAATTGAACTTTCAGTATGATGAGAGGAGAAAGGAGAGAGTTTTACTTTTCAATCGACATGAATCATGTTTGTTTGGATGTGAGGATTATTTGTAGGGAAGAGGATAAACAGGTGCTTTTATTGGCGTATGTACCCATAAAAATACAAGAAAGCCAATATACATCTGTGTTTCGTTTTATCAATAAGATACAGATGGATAATTTTGATTCGGTCAGCCTGTTTATTAATGAGGAATGCAACAAGCTAATGTCTCAATCTGCATTGAATGTTGGAAGTGATTTTCGTATAAATAAGGACGTGTTCCGGTTTGCATTTTGCCCTTTACTGAATATATTGGACGACCATTTTGCGGAATTACTCAGAATCCTATCTTGCGAAGACGAAAATCAAAATAAACCGGATGAAATCTCGATCTCATTTCATTATCGGAACAAAATGATCCGGAAGCGCAATATTTGTTGGGTATCAAGTATTACAAGGGGGGGAGATGTGGCGCAAGACATGGAAAGGGCGATCTACCTTTTGGGGAGCTTCTGTTGACAACGGACGTGAAGCAACAAAAGTTACGTTGCAAGATTGTATAGAAAACCTTTGACGCAAAAGGTAAAAAGAGACTTCGGATGCGCAAGATTATGAGAAGGCTTCTTTTTCAGGCATTGATCAATAAATGCGATGATCTACTGAATACTTATAAAAAGAAAATGACAAATCTTTGCATTGCTGGCACTTTTCAATCCATCAATAAGATAAGAATTTATAGTATATTTTAATGGAATATAGGAATTATGAAAATAGACGCAGATGACCTTCTGATGACCGGACTGATTGTCGGTAGAATAATATGTGCCCCGTTTCTCGCTGTGTACTATGGATGCAAGTGGCTTTATAACCATACTCCTTGGGAGTTGAAAAAGAAAAAAGAAATTGGATAAGGAAATTCATTTACTGGAAGAGAAGTTAGATTGTATGGTAGAAATAATAGGGCACTGCATTATGACTCTATTACTATAAAAATATGGATTGGTACAGGGAAGACTACTTGAACGACTTGGAAAAGAAAGTAGAGAAATCTTATCAAAGTCCGACATCATACTTGCCATAAAGGAAATAGAAGGGGGAATAGCATACTCCATAGAATACTCGGGTAAGTGTCAGGTATTGATGTTGGCAAATAAGAATATCTATGATCCACATAGAGGTACATCTGCATTTTCGATTTTTCCAATGCTGAGACGTATTTCAAGGGATTCTACAATTTTATACGCTGCTTTAGTGATTTACAAGGACGGTTATATACACTTACCGAATGTGGAGACATGAAAACTATTTCGTAGTGAAAATTCCCGGAGAGTTTGAATGCAGGGAAGTTAGTATGGAAAATGAGAAAATCAAACTATTTGTAGAAAATTTCAAGAAGAATTATAAAAAGGAAGGTGCAAATCATTTTCTTTGTCAGTAACTTAAATAAAATTATATCATGTATAGAGGAAAAAATGTTTTCAGATGTACCCAATGTGGTAAAATCTTTGTAGCATCCGATTTTGAATATGCTGCTACGACCTATTCTGTTCCATAACCCTGTAAACGATGTGGAAGTATAAGAACGTTACCTGTTTATCATATACTACTCAAATCATTTTATAAAAATATTTGGGAAACATGGAAAAAAGAAAGAATAAAGGAGTCAAAAATAAGTCGGTTATGCATCTTAGCACAAAACGTTTCAGCAACAGACACTATTCCATGCAAGTAGCGTTCTATGAGCATAATATGGCTGTTGCAGATATTGCTTACAAGAAACGTGGTGTTGTATTAGGATATTGCAGGGTTTCGTTTGACGAATGCAAGGTGAAAAGTATGTACGACTATTTCGAATGCTTGGATGGACTTGCTAAAGATAAAGTGGCAAGAAGATGGTTCGCCCAGTGTAATTTGAGTTTTATGTATGAGCATGGCATTGGAAGTCTGACCATGGAAGCTACCTGGAGACCCGATTTGATAAATTATGCTTTAGTTGCTGATGGATGAAATTTCCAAGATAAACCACGTCTTATGAATGTGAACTGCCGATTTAAAAGATTTATATATCAAGCATGGAAAATCCTCTATACCTTTTCTTGTATTGTTAGAACAGAAACTGAAGAAATGATGTTTGTAACGATTATATAGGATTATGACTAAGTTTTACAAATGTGAGAAATATGAAAAAATTACATATCAACATTAATAAAGAAATCAATGAAGGTATATGGGAAAAAGAACATATATTTTCATTATCGCTACTTTGTTGCATAGCTGGTGAAAGCTTATATTTCTTTTTAGGCCCTCCCAAAACAGCAAAAAGTATGATAGCCAGAAGACTGAAAAAGATTTTTAAAGAGAAAAAGTCTTTTGAATATTTAATGTCACGGTTCAGTACACCCGATGAGATTTTCGGTCCTGTATCTATCTCCAAATTAAAGGATGAAGATACTTACGAGCGTTGTGTGGAAGGCTATCTTCCTTCGGCTACCGTTGTATTTCTTGATCAAATTTGGAAAGCAGGACCGGCCATACAGAACTCATTGCTTACGGTTATAAATGAAAAGATTTACCGAAACGGCAATCAAACAATTCATTTACCAATGAAAGTTCTGATTGCTGCATCTAATGAATTGCCGGAAGAAGATGAAGGGCTGGAAGCATTATGGGATAGATTTGTGGTGCGAACTGTTTCTAACTGTATATCTAATGAAAAGACTTTTTATAAGATGCTACGCCAAAAACATGAAGTTGAAATTGACATTCCTGATGAACTTTGTATTTCAAATGAACAATATATGAATTGGCAACAGATGATTCCTGATATTGAAATACCTGATGAGATATTGGAAATCATTACTATAGTCAGAGGAAAATTAAAAGAAATTGGAAAATCGGAAGACAGGGAACTGTTAGATTATTACATATCAGATAGACGTTGGAAAAAGATTGTCCATCTTTTTACAAACCTCCGCATTTTTAAATGGCAGAAACTGTATCAATCATAGCGATTTGTGCTTGTTGTGCCACACGTTATGGAATAAAGTAGAATGTATCCCAAAGTGTATTAAAGATAGTCAGTTCCAGCTTATTTGCCGATCTTGACAAACGATTGGAAAAACATCAAGAAAAAATTGGATTCAAACATTAAAAGTATATTGCCAACAGAGGTTGTTGATGAGCTGTCTTGTTTAAAGACATATAATTATTTCTATTTCAAGTTGAAGGACTATCCTAAAACAATTGCTATATTTTTATATCCGATTATAAGCATTTAGATGTATCGTGTTATACGGATGGAGTAATTTATTGGGACGAGAGGCAAAAAGCATATCAAATTCGGATACTTGATCTCACCCGTCCTTTTGCAACATCCAATATAACCACTTCAAAAATAGAAAAAATAAAGGTCAAAAGAATTATTGGTGGATTGGAAGCGGATGGCTGCAATTATAAGCTCGAAGTCAATTCTGCCCCCAATAATACATTTCAAAACGATTTTTACCATTTGATGGTAATAAACATTTGGAAGATGAATTATATAAGAATATAAAATCCTTCAAGAATGATTTGAATGAAAGGCTTGAAAACATGAGTAAATCGCAAAAATCTTTTTTATTTCATCAGATGATGTAAAGTGGATGAAGAAGGAAGCCTTGTCTCTAGGAAAACAGATTGAACAAATTGAAATAAAGGCGACAGGATTATTTAAACCAATAAAGAATGAGTGTGAATAAAGGATATTGAAGCCCGGCTAAACAATTACGCTGAAGCCTTTGAGTACTATCTTGAAAAGGAAACTCTTCCAGAAAAGTTATCAGATGATTTATTAGGAAACTATATGAAAACAGTTTTTGGATGATCCTGTCAACCGAAACCTTTGCTTGCACGATTTGACTTGGAAAGAACTGATAATGACTTCCCTTTTAGATTTTTTCCGTATGATGTTATTTCAACTGGATGAATTAGAAAAAGAAAGGTCAGAAGAGATTAAATATATTGATAACTTTTATCGGGGTGATATAAATTTGAAAAGACAATTATGGCAGGACATCATGAAACATATTGCGGAACATTATTCCCTTTCTGAAATAAATATAAACGGATATATATATTTGATGCAACACAATGTTTATCCCAAAGATGACATTTTTTAAAAGTATGGTAAATGACTGGAAAGAAGTATGTAACAACAGAATTGACCATAAAAAAGCACGCTTGTTTAGAGAAATATCGAAAAAGATTTGAAGAATGGACGATACAAGCCGGTCAAAATGACTATAAGGCAATTAATAAAACAGAAGAAATTTTATACAAATATCCTCAATTAAAGGAGATTCTTCAAATAATGGGTCGGGAGAAAAAACAAGAACCTGAGAAAACGGATGCAACTATAACACGATATGTTCCGATTTTACTATCACATAATACTTCCATGAGAAATCAGTGGAGTAAAAACAGGGGATGATTTGAAGATGTTGCTTCCTAATGAGATGGCTTTGTTGAGTAATCCGACAACAACTTCCACGTTTTATCGAAAATATTTATACAAGCAGTTGCAATCATTCGCATATAAACCACCGATAAAAAAGAAAGAAAAACCGAAAGGAATTTACATAACCCTCGTTTGCTGTTAGGACCGATAATAGTCAGCGTAGATACAAGTAGTTCAATGACTGGAAAACCGGAAAAAATCGCTAAATCACTATTAATGCAAATTCTGCGAATGGCAAAAAAGAAAAAAGCGAAAGTGTTTTCTTATTACCTTTTCCATACATACTTGTGTCTTGATATATCCAAAGCGACTAATTGGCGTAAAGTTAGAGAGTTTATGAAAAAAGTTTTACAGGCGGAACATGTGGAGAATTTATGTTGAATGATATATTAAAAGCATTAAAAAAAAAACTATTCAATGGCGGATGTCTTGATAATAAGCGATTTTCAGTTTGATTCTCCATTAAATAAAACCAAAGAAACTATAATAAAAGAACAGGAAAAAGGAACATGTTTTTATGGCTTACAAATAGGTAAAGGAAATAATGTATATAAAACTATTTTGGATAAGGTGTGGAAAATTTAAATAACGTGATTTTCAACTTGCCCACGCACTAGGATATAAATCTTGTTGCGTTATTTTTTTGCCCTCTTTTTAAATTGCGTTTTTTAAGCCATTTTCACAGCCTCACTGCCTAATATCTGAAAATATAAATCGCATTTTAATGTTTACAGATTTTATCAACAGAATATTAGGTGCCGAGCCAAGATTATCGGTTTCTAATCGCTTGGAAAATGATGCTGTGCCAAGTGTTATCATAAAAAAGACAGCAGCCCAAAACAACCTATCCCTGAAAAGTATAAGAAAGACGTAGCATTACTCCAGAGCAAGTATGGGGATGCTTTTAAAACTGGATTCTGTATTAATCTTACACTTCAGGAGGCTTTATCGGTCATGCCGAGAGATCGTAAGAGATAGATTCTATACAGGACTAATATCTTATCTAAAAAAGAACAGGGAATTACACTAACTATTAAATCACAAAAAACTAAATCTAAATCATTATGAAGAATTATTTTATAGCAAACGGAGAAGTGCTCAATACAAATATGAGCGCTGAGGAGATTGAATTACGGGTACAGGAATCATTGGACGAGAGCACTTCAGGCATGGCACAGTTCAGGATCAAGGAGAACAGCGAAGGAAGTCAGAATGTTCTTTTTATCAAGGGATTTTCGACTGCGACCCTGATAAACCAATTATTTTTGACGCGGACATGGCCCCTTGATAAAGGGGTGGGAATAGGAGCATTCCAGCTACAGGCTGGAAGTCGGTGGATACCCGATGATACATCCATTAAAATTTGCCGGGAAGAACTTCTATTCCGATATCTACAAGCTTCATCAGGTTCTATAAATTCCAGCTGTTTGAAGAGACAGGGGCAGACAGTGGGAAACACATTGGCCTGAGATGTTATTCGGATCGGATCTTAATGCGATAATATTTTAAAGCTACGAAAGATAGAACTTGGCAAAAAGGTGTATTCTACTGACCTTATAGACCGGGGCTATAGTATCGGTGGTGTTGATTTCCTGAAAGCTACCGAAAAATCTTCATGGGGCTATCATTACCAACCCTCCTTATAAGATAGCCCTGGAATTTATAGAGAAAGCCTTGGATATATCCGATGAAGGAACTAAGATTGCCGTGTTCCTGAAACTGCATTCCTGAAAGGGAAAAGGCGTAAACCGTTCTTCCAGGACAATCCGCCACGAAAAATCCATGTCTTTTCTTCCCGCGCTTCTGTTACCAAAGATGGAAATTTACAGCCATCCCAAACAACGGAAATGCAATCGCCTATGCCTGGTTTGTATGGGAAAAAGGTTATAAGGGGAGACTGTTGTGGATTGGATAAACTGATACAATAACAAAGAGAAATTTAAAACCAGTTCTTGTTTAATATCAACTAATATTGATATGATAGTGAGTTATAATATCATAAATCAAAATAAAAAACAATTCTTCTATCTTGTTTTTGTGAACCAGTATATTCTAATTATATTTGCAATATAACTGTAAAATCAAAAATGAAAGTTGTATTCATAATTGGAAATGGATTTTGATATAAATCTTGGATTACCAACACGATATGAAGATTTTTATAAATTTTATTTAGATTAGATTCTTCTAATGATAGTATTCAAGTGAAAAAAATTGAAAGAGCACCTGAAAAACGATCAAGATAAAGAAAGTAGATATCAATACTGGTCTGACCTTGAAATCGGTATGGGGAACTATACTGTAAACTTTTCTGACGTAAAAGAACTCAAAGAAGCATATTATGATCTTAACGATAGGATGCAAAAGAGTATATAGAGGTAATTGATAAAAAAGACTTGCCCACTTCTATAAATACTCAAAAAATGATACGTGATTTATCTTATCTGATCGATATTTACGTCCTTTATTTAAAAATGAAATTTATGATTTTCTAAAAGTGGGAAAAAAGTACGTATGAAACTCATATTATATCATTCAATTACACAAATGTATTTGAAAAAATTCTGAAAATAAAAGAGAATGATAATATGAAACTCTCAATTCCCGTTTTGGAAATAGTAATACATTATATCCAATAATTCATATTCATGGAAAAACAGATGCTCCATTAATAGGTTTAAAATGACAAAAGTCAAATCAAAAATGAATTATTAAGAGAAATGAAGAAGTACAAGAATGCATTATTAAGTTTAAACTAAAACAAAATGTTAGCACATTTAGTTGATGTTAAAGTGGATAACCATATAAGAACAGCAAACTTGATTTGCATTTTTGGACATTCATTAGGTGACACAGACAAACTATGGTGGAATTTGATGGGAGAAAGATTAAAAACAGATTGTAGAATTATTTATTTTGCATATAATCCTAAAGAACTGCTAAGACCCTCAGAGTTGAATAATATAAGACGAAGATATAAAAATCTATTGCTATCAAAAACAAATTTAACTGAATCTGAAAAAAAGGAGGTAGCAAATAAAATCTATATTGCATTAAACACTGACATGTTTAAACTTACATTGAACGATGGATAATAACAATTTCCTTTCGAGTGAAGGGTTTCATAACCCCCAAAAAGGAAACTGAGACTGATAAAGGTTTCGGTTTCCTTCTTTTTTCTTCTGGTCTTAAAAAAATAGAGTTGTGATGGGAAATACAAGGGAGTAGTTTGAGGTTACTGGATAGAAGAATAGAAGATCCATTGATTCAGAAAATCAGATACTTGGATAAGTTGGTTGATGAATTGGCTAAAGGGAAAACTATGGAAAAAGATTTTAATTCAGTATCTATAGATAGGCCTGACAAACGATCTTATATCCAAGGGTTAGTCAAAGACAGGAGTACAGACAAATTAGAGTAGGTACATAACCGTAGGATGGAATAATTATCTGCATAAATGCTTATTATTTAAGTTTTTGTACATAAATTGTAAATATTTTTTTATTCCACTTTGTCTTAGTTATGTATTCCATTCCACTACGTTTCATATTTCCGGCTCTGCCAAGCTCCTGATTATTGATAGGTCTATTAAGGAGAACAAATTATGGCAGCAGAAAAACACTCTTATCCTATCCGAATATTTTTCTGGTATTGATGAAATTCAATACCTTTGCAATCCAAAAACAGATAAGATTATGACTAAAGCAGCAATTGTAAATGAGATATTCCTAAAAATGGGAACAGACAGAAAAGAAGTACTTCGATAGTGGAAGGATTCATGGAGAGTGTTAAAAAGTCACTGGTCAACGGAGAAAATGTATACCTGAGAGGGTTCGGTTCCTTTACATTGAAACACCGTGCTGAGAAAGTGGCCCGGAATATTGCAAAGAATACTACCATAATTGTTCCGGCCCATGATATTCCCCATTTCAAACCGTCCAAAGACTTTTTCTTTAGATTAATTAATTGATCTATGAAAATAGTTTCGGTGGATAACTCATTGCTTGTTTGGGGTCGTGGAATAGGGCAAGTGATGTTCCAGAATAATGCGTTGTCCGGTCTGTTGATGCTGATCGGGATATTCCTGAATTCATGGGAAATGGGAATATTGGCTTTGGGTGGTAATATAATAAGTACATTGACAGCTTATTTCTCTGGCTATGGACGTGATGATATAAAGAATGGACTGTATGGTTTTAACGGTACATTGGTAGGAATAGCAGTCGGAGTTTTCATGGAATTGTCGATTGGTTCCTTATTATTGATGGCAGTGGATTCATGTATTTCAACCTGGATAGTACGACTTTTTAGCTTTCAACGTTCACTTCCCTGAATTTACAGCACCCTTTATCCTTTCTGTATGGGGGATTATTGGGACTTTGCGCCTGGATAATGCCTGATATTCTATTGGTTTCTGATAAGGTTACTGATACTACACAAGGGATCAATTACTTTCAGGTCCTCAGTTTGGGTATCGGTCAGGTCATGTTTCAAGGGAATATATGGACTGGACTGTTTTTCTTGATTGGTATTCTTGTCAATTCACGGACTGCTGCTTTTTATACTATATTGGGAGCACTTCTTCCTCTTCCGCTGGCTATCTTGCTGGGGATAGATGCTGAAACTTTGAATATGGGCTTGATGGGTTATAATGGTGTATTATGTGCCATAGCTTTAGGGAGATAAAAAGTTGGGAAGGTCTTGTATGGGCTTCGTGTTCTGTCTTGCTATCTGTTATATTACAAAATTATAGGGATGAACTTGGGGATTACCACTCTGACCGCACCTTTTGTCGTATCTGTATGGGTGATAATGGGAATACAGAAGTTGGTAAGCCTTAGAACTGTGAAATAAACAATACCCATGCAGTAGATTCTATTAATTTTTGATATACGTAATCCAAATATTTATTGCTGTAAGTATCAATGATATTACTGAAATTACAATGGCAATCCAGCTTTTCTTAGCATTTTTGAGAGTCTGTATTTTCAACTCCTCTTCTATTTTTTTGTTTGAATGTTCTCTTGTATAACCTCCATTTTGGATATACTTTATTCCCAAATCTGTTATTTCTGGCAAATCTAAATCTTCTTTCCTTTTTAAATTCGATTAGTCCATCTGATAATAACCTTCTTTGTAGAAACTCGGTTTCCCAATCTTCATGTTCTCCTTCTTTAAACAATGCTTTGCAAATGAAGTCCATTGTTAGTCTTTGGTCATCTTCTCCATTATTTCTAATCCTAGTAGAGATACGAGATAATAAACCATATAAGATTTTTATCTAATTTTTCATCATGTGTCATAATCACTCTTATTCATATAGCTCACTTAATTTTTTTCAAACCAGCCTTTTATTTCTTCAAAAGCATTTAGTTGTACTAACATTTCTTTTGTTAATCGTTTTACTAAACATCTATTTACAATGGACTTAATATCTCCTTTGTTTTAATCCTGTTTTTAGAAGCAAAAATGTAGGCAGGTCTTCGTTATCCCAATCTGAAATGGAATTACAATCTACTGCATTGAAATATTCATTATAGATTTCTTTTGGAATGTAGTTCTCAAATTCTTTTTTTTGTTAATACGGCAAAGGATTTATCTGGACGGCTATTAATCTTCTCAGCTTGTTCTTTATATTGTTCAGTGTTCTTCCCTGAGTTTGAATCTCTATCATAGATATGGAACTCTATGACATTTGAATCTTTTTAGATAATATCTTTCTACCCAATTTTTTAGATTACCTCCTATCATGGGAATAATGCTTATCTGTTTTTCTTCTAAAATCAATAATAGACTTTAATTCTGGAATATTTTGATTAATATTCTTCAAGAAGCTAATGTCATATTCTCCCTCTACACATATAACAAGTTTTTTGTTAAGTATGGCATTATTCTAACGTTTCACGTATATCTGACAATTTATTATTTTCTTCAGAAACAATATCAGGTTTCCCTAATGAGTCTTTTTGATGAGAATAAGATTCTCATTTTCTGCTATTTTTGCAATCTCTGGGCTGTGAGTAGTAATAATAACTTGTCGGTTTTCGTCATTGGCGAGTTTAATTAACGAATCTATTAATATTTTCTGATATTCTGGATGCTGAGAGGTTTCAGGCTCTTCAAGAGCATATGACCCCTTTGAACTTCCGGCTCTTTCTTCTGCCTCTGCTCTAAAATAGTTTAGTAGTATTAATCTTCTAACGCCACTTCCTCTTTTGTTCATTGGAATCCTCCATCACCAGTAAATGAGAAACTAAAAAGAGTATCCCAATTTTTTTTTTAACGTTAGATAGAGCGTTTTTGGCTATTTCGGAATTCATTTCAGATAGTTTTTCTATTGTTCGCTTTCCTTTTTCAATGGCTCTCGTTCTATTTCTTCAACTACTGATTTTAATTGAACTTCAACCTCTGCAATAGCCTGTTTGGTTATAACTTTTAAGGGGTCTTGAACTTCTTTGTCTGAATCTTTTATTTTGTCTATCTGATTGAAATATGGCAAAATAAGAGAAATTCAGAGCTTATACTATCATATATTCTTTTTATATCTTCTTTGTCTATTGGAATAAGAGTTAATTGTTTTCTTTATTCTGAATAGAGTTATATATCGCTTTTCTGAAATCTGATAGAACTCGTTTATCTGGAACGTTTGCATCAAGTCCCTTTGCTGTACATATTTTCTTTAAATCTGTTATTCTCAATGCAACAAGAGGTTCTTCTGAAAATTCCTTTAAATAATTGGCAACGATATAACTTGTTAAACTTTTTTGCTGTTAGTGACTTTGTGCAATCCCATATTTTTCTTATTTCAGTAAACCATCTTCATTCAATAAATATTCTGCTTCCAATGATGTTTTTCTTTCTGGGTCTATAAGATATTCTTTATTCTTATCAATTTGAAATGCTACACCTATAACAATTTGCGGAGCTGCCCCAATCCTTAAGTCTTCGATTTCGATTTTCACTGTTTCATTATTGAAGAAAATTTCAAGTGCCTCTAATATCGTTGATTTACCAACATCATTTTTACCAATAATAACATTTAGATTATTATTAAATGGGATTGTTATTTTTTCGTATCCACGAAAGTTCTCAACGTATAATTTTTTTTAGAATCACAACATTATTCTTTTTGATTGGTGTTTGTATTGGTAAATAATATAGCGAAAGTAACTCAATTTCTGGGAGTTTCAAACTATTTATGGACTTTCTTAATTTGAAAATTCTATTTAGATGCTGAATTTCATCGTTTACCTTCGATTAGCAGGGGCTTTTGTCTTCAAAATAACAAAACTGGGAGGAAGAATGTCATAGAGGTATAAAGTGTGGTAAAATAGAGAATGTCAAAATTGAAAAATGATTCACCGGATGGAATACAAAAATATATCTTTGCTGATTTCAATGAAAACATAACGATGCCTATCTATTGGATATATTGTATATAAAGAATAAGGAGACCGGACAATAAAGTTCAGTCTCCTCTTTCTTTTATAACTTAAATCCATCAGGTAGAATCAGGTTTACTTTCTTCCGTACTCCACTGCTATAACGGTATTCCTCCAATTGTTTCTGGCATAATGAAGATTCAGTAAAACCGGATTGAGTGATTAGCCGTTTTCTACCTTCAAGTACCCAGTTCATAATTCCGGGTAATTCTGTAGAAATTATCTTCTCAGCCAGTTTCGGATCCACTTCTGATTTGGGTATCTGGACTTTGAAGGGAACGATAAGAAATAAAAGGAGACCAAGCAATTAAGTTCAGTCCCCCTTTTCATTTTTTAATTAATGGTAATTTATTAGTTCCAGCATTTTGCATTGAATTTGACTTCCATCTTCGTAAATTCTCCAAGTTCAGCAATCAACGCCTATACCTCATTTCTGATTGCTTCGGTAATGGTGATTTTCTTAAAGTTGATAAATGAGTTATTTTGTTCTCGATTTATACTTTCTACGTTCACATCCGAAAGTATTATGGGAGTAGGCGTATTCAATTATTTCAGTAATATCATAATCCGGAATAAGCTCTTCGATGAATGATTTGGCTCTGTCTTTCTCTACTCCTGCCTTACATAGAACACCAGCATAAGACATCGCCGTATTGTTTCTCCCGTTGGCTATTGATTTTCCGGTCCAGATAGTTCCAAGAATACGAATTATACTGTCATCGGAAACAACTTGTCTGCTCAGAGTGTTCAGGAAATTGGCTACGTAAGATTCATCCTCGGTTATCATTTCATTTCCGGCTTCATCCTTTATTACGGTTTCTGTAACTGTTTCGGGTATAATTGGTTCAGGGGTGGATGGAACAAAGTGGAAAGGTTGAGGTTTCGGATTTTTCCATAGGTTCGGATCATAACTCAGAAAATTACCTCTGGCTAAATCCACCGTACTCGTATCTTTTTCTGGGCAATCAAACAACTTCAAGAGCTGATTATACAAGTCATAGTGGTAAAGCGGCTCATAGTTATCATGGAGGAATAATCGCTTTATAACCCTTACCGCTTGGAGTAACGTAATAGGCATAGACACATGGAAAACTTTGTAACCATTTCCCAAACTCATCCATCTTCTCCGGCTGAATATGGTCGAAATCCAGAGCGGTGAATGAAGAATAGTGAATCAAATCGCTTCTGTTCTTCGTCTTGAAAGTTCCGTTCCATGTTACAGCCGGAAGTTTCATCTTGGCTTTCTCTTTTTCTTCCTTGGTCTTGGCTTTCCTTACCGCATCAACTTTCCCGGCTACATGATAATAGCTGTCGGTCTTGATTATATCCAGTACCTTGTCTATATCATATTCTTCAGGGGTGATTGATATCTGTAATCCTGCCGAACAATGATATTTTTTTCGGATATGGGATGCTATCTTTAATACAGCTACCTTTTTACCTTCCATTCGATTGGTCCTGTCCTCACAAGTCAAGTAATCGGAAATATCAGAAGCACTTGGATTACCGGGAATATCGAGTTTGGAATATATGTTTTGAAAATTCCTTGACCTCCGCTTTCGTATAGTCCTTTCCAACCCTCAGCACTTTTATCAGTTCCTCCGCTATTTTATCTTTAGGAAGTCTATCAAAAGGAGCAGGTTCAATGGCTTGTCTGATATAGTCCTCTCTCCAATGCAATGCTTCAAATCCTTCCTTTCCGAGAGCATCATAATAGGTCTTGAATTTCTTCTCTATAAAGGTACATCCGTCCAACAAATCGGGGAGAGTTTCATGGAGTTCGCAATACATTTTTGCTTTTCTGAGAATTGCCCGTCCTTATTCCACTCGCTGAATAATTTCTGTATCTCAGGATTGTCACTGTCTGTTGCTCTGATAACATTTACACCGGAACTTAAAGCCCTGTACATGGAAAAGTCACTCCGATAAATCCGGTCTGAAACTTCCCAGGCTCTCCGTTCCGCTATTTCAAGGATTTCATTTTTGCCTATCCTTACGTTATTGTCCTTATCTTTCATGATACAGCAATAATGATCCTTATGCCCTTGTTGTCTGATTGTATTCTCCATTACCTCCAACTGTTCGTTCTTGTTGGGGACAGCTTCATAATTTTCGATTTGTCGGTTGGTCCTGTCGTTCTTCTCCCTGATTGATTTCTCCAAAGCCTCTTTCGTTACCTTTGCTTCCGTGTATTATAATATAAGGTGGCCGAGTTACGGAAAGGGTTCTCTTCCAGTCTGCCTTCCTATGATTTTGTTGAAGATCCACAGAGACATCTATCGTCATGCTGCTTACTTTAGGATTGGCGAAAATATAGGAATAGGCATTGGTTGAATAGAAGTCGGCTCCTACATAGACGGTTGAGGTGCAGAAGGTAAACATCTTATGTGGCTCTCCCTTACCCGGAATCTCTTCTATCCTGAACTTCATTCCGGTCTGCCTTGATAATTCATCCAGTTTCTTTATATTGTCACTCTTGGAAGAACAGATGATAGTGGTCTCTTCCGGTTTCAATCCGGACTTCTTGATAATCTTCTTAATCTCGGAAACAGAATTGATATAGAAAACGACTTCCTTCGCTATAAACTCTTCACCGTTTACCATCGTACTTCTACCATTTCCTGAACGATATTTCTCTATCAATCCCTTACATAGTTCCAATACTGATTTTCTGGACTTTATTACCTCTACATCAGGGTAACTTTGTCATATTCTCCGGCCAAAGTAATTCATAGACGGGCAGAGACTTGAACTGTTCCGTCATATCCAGATAAGATTCAAGAAAAGGAGTAGCGGAGAGATAGGTTCTTGGGTAAACCTTTGTAATACTTCCGACAATTCATACTGGTCGTAGGTTTGAAATGGCAGTCGTAGAAGATAACCTGGAACTCATCAACTACGACGTCCATTCACTCAGTTTTCTTCCCTAAGCCAACCAATACTTCACGATTTTTCCCAAAAAACTGAGTCTGGTCTTCAAGCATCTTGTTCCCTCCATGTTTGATATATTCAGCAAGACCATCATTAAAGCCAGATATCTCTTTTTCACTACCTGTCTTACTTTCAAAAATACTTCTTTTGTCTCCCTGAAAACGGTAAAGATGAAGGTGGTCGGAAAGATGCTGGGAATACTTGTTATACAGCAGATGTTTCCTTGGACCGGCCAGGATTACTTTTTGTCGGAACGGATATACATTTCAGTGGCACCACAACCACAAATCCGTTTATTGAGGATGAAAGGCTGGTCATCGGGTAGTAAATTCTCTAGTTCATCCCAATCCGATAAATACTTGATACCGGACGGAACATCTAATTTTATTTTCTTCATTATTCTATAGGTTTTGTATTAGTGGGGGTTGGTCAGAGACAGAAGCCTATATAGTATGAATATAGTACATAACCCCGAAGGGATGGAATAATTTATCTACATAAATGCTTACTCTTTAAGCTTTTGTACATGATTTGCAACATTTTTTTTATTCCACCTTGTCTTACAGTTATGTATTACATTCCACTTACGTTCCATGCTCTTGTCTCCGACCAACCCTGATTATTCATTTATTGATTGTCAGGTAACTTGAAATTGGGATTATTCCAGTTTAGTTCTTTGTTCAGCTTATCCATATCCTCTTTCTTCCTTTCCATATACTCTTGATATTCAGGACTGCTTTCTTCCACCCATTTAAGATTTAAGGCATGAAAATCCTTGTAATCCATGTTCTTATGAAGTACCCTTGGCCTTTTCATTGTAGATTTATCCCCATCTACATATTCTGCCGCAGCCATCAGATCATCAACATCCGCAGTCTTATCTTCATAGTTTCCCCACTTATTCTTTCGCCTATAGGAAACATAGGGATGCTCTATTGCCTTCATCGAATCTGTGTCGCTGTCTCCGATTTCTTTCACAATAGGTAATGCTTTTTTCTTATCAAGTATTGTTCCATCAACTTTCACTTCCAAACCGTTATCTAATTTACGTTTGGTGGCTGTTGGTTTATACTTCCTGACCTCTTTCCATTCAAGATTATTGGCTTGACAGTTTCCTAAGTCGCCATCTTTATGAATCAGAATATATTTCTTTTTCCGTCTTTAGGCATGGGGTTATAAGCATCGGCCACTAATTCATCCAACGGAACATTCTTAGGTTTGACATTCAGAAATTTGGATCCGTCAGCATTGGTGTGAATCTGTAGAAATCGGTTCCAGTCAGTTGTATTATACTCTTTATAAACACGAGTGCCGGCCCAATTTACTCGAATACCGTATTTCTTGCTAATTCTCAATGTTACGTCACTCACTACTATATCAAGTGCTATCTTTTTTATTACTTTTGCCATTTTTCTTATTGGTTTTAATGATCAATATTATGTTTCTCTCTTCTCTCAGGTAGTTGACTAAAGCATTATAGGCTTCAGTTCGTCGTCGTTTTCTTGGAATTACAGCAAGAAGTTCACTCAATGTAACTTCAATGTTGAGACCTGGGATAAAATGTTCCTCACCGATATATGCTTCCAGTGCTTCAACATCATCTTTGAATTTTTCCGGAGTTATACTTTTACTTTTTGGACGATAACATCAGGAGCAGTATTTTCCTGACGATCCAATGAAGATTCTGAACCTCCAATGGATATATTTTTTATTTTTAAAATCATTTCAGGAGTAAGGATTAGAGGGTTACGGAAGAGTGTTTTAGCGGTTTGAAGCGGATTATGGCTCCCTCAGGTTAAGAAGGAGCTATATTAATCATTAAAGGCTCCAAACATCATCCATCAGTTCTTCTATCCTTTCATCCGTCAGTTCTTCTCCTTGATATTTCATTTTGTCAGAAAACTCATTGAATACATAATACATACAATACTTATGACCGAATACAACTCCTTTCGAGGATAACCACCTTACTTCCCTGAATCGGATTCGAAGAAGTACCCATTCTTACAAATATCCAGGAAGAAGAGATCTTTCCCCGAATTTTGTAGAATCAGAGAAATCCTCAAAAAATATCTTTGTGAAAAAAGCGGGAATTTTCCCTTCCAGGTTATCAGGATATATCATTCAGCGTCATGTCATCACCCCCATATTCAAGAACAAACTCTTTGGTCAGACAAGGAATTAAAAACATCTTTCATTTCCGGCCAGTTCATGCCGATATAAGCGATATAATAATCATCTCCCAGGTTAAAGAAGGAAAAGCATGAGTATGTGAACCTATATCTGAATGGTCTGATTTTGAATAATTCCTCATACAGATTGTTATTATCCCTTATCTTTTGACTGATTTCATTCATAAGACAGGCATTGTTCTCAAATACTCATACATACATTACTTCACATAATGATTCATATCCTTTTACTTGAATTGGCAATCTATAGGATGGAAATAAATTGCCGTTGTTACAATTAAATTGTACCATGATTCTTGATTTTAATTGATTATTAACTTGTTATACTTTATTTCTGTGGTATTCTCAGGCATAGGAGGTCCTGTAATGAAAAAATATCTTATTTCCATCATCTTATTTTTTTTAATAAATTTTACTTGTAAGAAAGTAAGCAGGCGCCATACTTACTTCATAATTAGAATTTCATATATCTGCCGGGAATCGTTTCAATATTTATTTCCTCATCTCTTAACAGCAGATTGTTGTAAAAGCGTACCAAAGGTTCTAGGTCGCTACTTACAACAACCAGTTTTTCCAAACCGTTATCAAGGGAAGTTATAAGATCACCGTTCCCATCAACTCATAGACACTCTACGTATCAGATAATCACTTTGACCGGAATAACATGTACTATGACATTATCTTGTAGGACACATTAGCTGACATTGTAGCTTGTTGATAATTCCGGTATCAAGTTTGGGCTTTTGGGGAGACAGATACTATATCCATCCTCCTTAAATTGTTTCAATGTTTTCATCTTCACTGAGCATTGTTAAAGAGAATCCCCATCACCTCTCACATGATGGGGAAACCGGGATTAGTGTTTAAGATTGAAATCAGCAAATAATTCGTTCAGCTTGGTGATAATCATGTTATCCTTGCTCTGATTGGCACTCTTCTTCATCTGGCTTATTTCCTGTGCATTGGTAAGCTCTATGCCTTCAAGAAATGCAAACCAACAGATTCATGGCCTCACTCCGTTTCATATCCCTTTTTATCAAGGAGTCAGTTGCTTGTAAATCCATTCCGGTACATTTTCCGAACCGAGAACCTTGGCTGAATTCCCTTCAAAAGACTTGGCGGCTGCTTCATAAAGCTTCTTGTCTTCTTCAAATGATGTAGTATCAGCCAGCTCCTCCCAGTTTTTGATCATTGGTTGAAGCCTTGATGCAGACTTCTCTTTTGAATTGGTTTTTGCCACCATTTACCCAAGACCATGCAGCCGGAATCAGATCCGGTTTTGGCTTTCTCCTTACCCACTCAATTTTTCAGTTGATATACCTTTTTTCTTTGGCGGTGGCAAAGAAGTTGTGTCACCCAATCCATACCGTCCCAAGGGTTCGTTGCTGAATTGGCCTCTCTCAACAACGTGGAACGTCATACTCGCTTATAAGAGGAAGATAGACATAACCCTCATATTCCGTCTTACCCTCTTTCTTTAGTTTCTTGTTCAACTGCCTGAGAGCCTCCATGCGGTGCTGCCGTCAATTACAATAAGGATAAGATCGAGGTTCGGGGTATCCTCTGTGATTGGATTTCCGTTTTCGTCTTCCAGTTCCAGCCCCGCTTTTAGGCAAACAATGGCAGGTACGACAAGGAATGGAGATATGATACCTTTGCGGCCAGAATGGAAGCTATTTTTTTCTTGACCTGTTTTCGCATCAATATCACGGTTAATCTTGATACGCCCGAAAGTATAACCCGTTTCGGAGTAGTCCAAATATGGTTGCAGATCATTCCCTTTTTGTCAGCTTCATCAATTTTTTACTTCTGGGGCTTCATCTTTGTTTCTTCTGAATTAGTTTGTTGTGCATCACCAGCAGATGCACCTGCCTGTAAATCCTTATCCTCTACAGTGGATTCTTTCATCATTTGACCCTTGCAGATCCAGTGTGGAAACTGCTTCCATCAATTAGATTCTTTTCCATTGTACTTTTAACTTTTAACGTTAAACTTGTTTTTTCTTGTCACTCCGTAGGATTTCAATTACTTTTAGGTAAAGTTCAAAGATCACTTACCTTCCAGGGGTTATATCAACGAGAACCAAACCAACGGTTGACTGTTGAAACGGAAGTACCAAAGCAGCAAGTCCCTTTACCCCTCATTAATTGGGGATACCGAACAAACCTCTTTCGGAGACGCTTCATCCCTTTGATTTGTTTTTATTACTCCCAGCTCCAGGCCAGCCATCCAAAAATCTGCAACAGTTGCTTGGAACATCGCTTTTTCCAACAGCGATTGTACTTCATTTTTTTGCTGTGCCATCTTTTTAAAATTTTAGTTCGTTATACTTTTGTCTTAATGACATAGCAAAGGTAAGATGGGAAATAAAGGGATATTGATTTACTTGGGACAGCCACAAACTCATATGCTTATTATATAAAGCATTGTTTAAATTATTTTTTATTATTTTTTTTTACAAAAAAATATTGGGATTCTGGGAACATTCTGGGAACACTTTTGGGAATAAAAGTGTATCATGGTGTATATTCCAATGGAGAAGAAACAGACGTTATGTTCAAATGGTATTTAAAACGTCTTTGAGTGATGTTGAAAAAGCGAACGGAAAAAGATAATTTGGATAGTAACGAAAGGTGGCTGTGTCCATGCCGAAAACATTACGAGCGATTTTGGGACATATTCTTCACAGCCTTTAACAGGAACAGGTTAAATGAGTATAAAAGACCGGGGGAGTAAAGGGGGAGTATCAGAAAAAAGAAAACCCTCCGAGATATTGATTCCTCAGAGGCTTATTTTATCACTTGTTTTCCTTAAAGCGGTGCGTACGGGACTCGAAAACCCGTGACCCCATGCGTGACAGGCATATTGTTCTAATAGCAACTGAACTAACGCACCATCATTTCTGTTTTTATCGTTGCTATCTTCTCGATTGCAAGCAGCTGGAATTCCAGTTTGAAAGAAAAATTTTTTCAACACTCATTGATTATAAGAGATTTATGTTATCTTTGCAGACAGACAAAAAAAAATAGAAACTATGGAAAATACCCTATTGCACGTGAACTAATCGATAAAAAAAAACCATCGAAAATTTTATATTACTGATTTTTGCAAAAAAGCCACTATCCGCGAATGAGCTATTGCAGCAGCAGTATGACTCCGGTGTAGGGTATAAAAATGGAAATGGGAGTTCGGACTCCCACCTCCTCTGTGGGTGTAAAAGGCAGAGCAGCTCGAATCGCTGCACAAAAGAGGAATAGCAAGCCTGTGGTCCGGATATTAACTGGCTTGCCTGCATTGAAAGAAGAAGCATCCCTGCTTTATCAAGGCATTCGTCAATGCAGACAGTGCCGGAAGCGATGCGTACCCGTTAGCAGGTTCCATGCAAAGGAACTTTTTGCCTCTTTCCTCACATGCAGCCAATGTGACGAGAAAGACACAATCCTGTTTATCGACCCCGGTTTTCCTCATAAAAAGCAACAATTGGTTGTAATGGGACAAAAATATGAAACTTTCGATGTGTATGACTATCGTGGCTGCAAACTGAGCTATGTTGGAAAGCTATTCTCATATGTCGCTATTGTCTACTATAATCCACAATCCCAGCTGGATATGCTGAAAAGTTTCCATGCGCCCTACCAACCATCCAGCCCATTACACCTTAATTCATTACATACTGCCTATATCGGTTCCAAAGCATTCAGTTATGCAGGACAACGCATCGGGGGCTGTATCTCGAAAACTTTTTATCATCGGGCATATCCGGGACTGACACAACGTTACGGCGGCGGTACATTCGGCTGGCTGTTTATCCATCGTGTCCCTGTACGCCCTTTCTTCCGGAACCAGCCACTCCGGCGCAATACGCACTTGCAGCCATGCTGAAAGCCGCCAATGAAGACAAAATACAACTTCCTGGATGAAGTAAAAGTATATGGCGAACGTGCACGGCGACTGAAAGAGATTTTCCTGCGTCATGGTTTCCATCTGGTATACGACAACGACCTCGAGAGCCAGCCGACGGATTTTTACTTTACCGTAAGGTTATCCGGGCATGAGTAGCCCCGGTAACTTGCAAAGAGCTGATGTACTATGGGAAAGCGCTATCTCACACGGTAACCCGGAAGCCACGAGGAAGGATTGCGGGCTTGCACCTCATTCCATCCAAGACCATCAATACGCCCAATTGGACGAACGCATGGCCAAGTGTCTTTTGGCAGAAAATCATCCTGTCAGATAGGGACATATATATTACAGAGAATGAATGCCAAACTCTGACGACGCTTCATTCTTTCGTAAAACTTAAAACTCCCGAAAGACTCTCCGGTAAAAATTGGAAACAGACCCCATGAAAAAAGAGAAAGATAATTTGCTCCTTTATAGAAAAGGTCTGTTGCTTTACTGGCAGACCATACGCAAGATTTAACCATGGGACTTTGTAATGAACAAGCCGTTACCTCTCTGTTTCAATGATTTACTAAGCGAAATCAACTGGGTCGGAAAGATATCCCTATTATAAAGGGACCGATGAGCAACTCGATACCCTTTTCTATTTGCACATTGGAAAAAGAAACAGACTTCGCTCCCCCATAACCAACGGCTTCGCCCTGAACGGTGACGACCGCTATCAAGCAATTTTATAACAGAGGGTAATTCCATCAAAGGAAGAATTTCGGTCAAACCGACAACCGAAAAAAGGAAATAGAAGAGTAACACTGGGAAGGTTATTCCTTTCTGCTCATGATGAAAAGCCTGCAGAAACTTTGTAGCGGAAAGATGCACTTAGCAACTTTGATGAGGTCACGAAATGTGGTCATTGCTTTCCGCAACTTCACTTTGAACTGACAGTAACCGGACAATCATCCTGATTTACCTACCATCCTCCACCGCCCCACACAACATCAAGGCGAATACATTGCATCAAGACAACGTCCAACAAATCTCTGCCGCCTGCAAACCAACCATTCCTTCAACAATCCGCACGTACAAAGCCGCAGAGCAAACAAGCGCAAGCCACATGCACAACCAACTGTTTCAGAAATAAAAGCCGAAAGCATAATCGCACAATGTACCGAGAGAAGTTTCAGACATCCACGCTGCGGTTACCTTCATGGCATATTATTCAAATTCCGGCTCCAGCCCAATGCCACTACAAATGCAAAGCGTCATTTTCGCGTACCCACAACCGATTTCACCGGTACCGGTATATGAAGTCAAGGTACTAAAGCGCAAAAAGTTAATCTCCTTGGCATTTGTTAATAAAAGCGAAATCCTGCTACCGTTGCGCAAGCAGAGCCAGGCGCACCCCCACTCACAAAGACCAGCCATCCGTAATGGCAACGACATCTATCTTTCTTGGTCAGTATCCATGAAAACAGCTTCAAGGAAACAGGCACCAACACAGCAGTAAGCAAAATCGTGACAGCCTGCAAAATAAAGTGGGCACGCACGTCTCCCCTGCATAGGCAATCTTACCATTTTCCTGCCAGCAGCCAGAAATATGGTTACAAACATCATTTTTGTGTGGGCCAACCTGCTTATCTTTTCTTTCCATACACCTCTGCAGCCTCTTAAAGCATATCACACCGCACCTGTAACGGTAGAGTACGGTTTGCCAAAGGTGTCCAAGCGTCACCTCGTCTCGCATATTCCAGTTCATCTCCCCACAGAGATGCCGCGCGCTATTGGCACAGCCTCACCCCAGCTTCTCTCCGCAGTTTGCAACATGCCGGTCAATACCTTCCATGAAATTTATGGCAACACAACTTCACCCGCAGCCACCTCTGCACCACAGACTCTCTATCTTCAGGTGGTCGTTGGGGCCTATTCCGTCCATCGGCAGGAACACCCCGCCCAGCACATGGTAAAGCCTGCGGAATTGCTGCGTCGCTTCCACCGCCAACATCGCGGTTATCTCCACAAATTAACGGAAGAGTCGCGCTGAGGGTTGGAACAGACGCTTAATAAAGCCCTCCGTATCAGAAATATTATGACACACCTTTGCAGTATTTCACCTCTCTCCTCCACTGTTAAGCAATGCACTAAAACAATTTACATTTGAAATAAAAAACAAGCACAAATGGAGATAACAAAAGCGCCGAATTCGTCATCAAAGCACACAGACGTTAAAAATGCCCCCTCGGTGAACATTCCTCTGAATATGCCTTCTTTACTGAATGCTGGAAAATTCAGTCTTCATCAACATGCTGACGGGACGCAACTACCTCTTGACAAGAACTGGCACATCGTCGACCTCTGGGTTACGGCTATGCCAAGCGTGCGGACAGAAAGGCCAGGAACAGATTCAGCGCATCATAGAGACTCCACATTCTGCAAACGTTGTTATGATGACGGCCTCTTTGTTCCTGCCCGACAGCAAGCCATAGACCTGCTATGGGTTGGGCTATGTCCTTATGCCTTATCGTTTTCACCAAGCCACAAAAGCTTAATGCTGAAAGGCGGCAGGATAAACAGCAACATCTGCCACCTGAGAAAGTGAACAATGGAGGAACTTCCTGCCCCATTTCATCACATCTTCTTGAGAACCAAAGGAATTTTTGAACATCACCTTGGAACCCAAACAAACTAACAAAAGAAATTAATTCCAAATCATAACTGTTACAACCACAAAATGAAAGATTTTTTGGCAAATACCATTGCCGTATTGCTGATGGGCCCCGATTGCAGTAAGCACAACCCCTTGAAAGACTGTCAAGTTCAGATCGAGAAGGCAGTAAATGCCATAACCGGTAAAAAGCACCGCCAGTGGGACATGGACGTATTTTGTTCTGCTATCGAATTCACCGGACAACCTGAAAATCAAGTTGAACGAACACCAATAGGCATCAAGTGAAGCGACAAATGTCTTTCACTTTCTCAACATTTGAGCACCCCAACAGCCAAAGTTGGCGCAAAAAGCAAAGCGAACTTACTCCTCATTTATGCAAAGTCTTCAAATGATCCTGCCAAAAAATAAACTGCACATCTGGACAACTCTAAAGTTGACACCCTGATGCCATGGTCCTTAAAAAGAATAATGTGAAGAAACTGCAAGCATAAAAACTTGTGATTTCCACCTCAACAAAAACATAAAAAGAGCGGAAAACGAGACTGAACTGCGACCCTTAACCTTGGCAAGGTTATGCTCTACCAACTGAGCTGCAAACATGCCTTTCAATGCCCAGACCGAACCTTGTTTATTGAGGCTATGGGCTATAATGGGAGACTCGAACTCCCCTACGACACAATTTGAAGTCACCAACCTCACCACCCCAAGCATTCTCCGATATTTCAAACATTTCATAGACCACCCAACCCACGCACCTGAAACGTGCCTGGCCTCACACCTGCCACTCAAGTATTAGTAATTGCAATCATTTTCATAGAGCGGAAAAAACGAGACCTCGAACTCGCGACCCTAACTCAAGGTTATGTTTTACCAAACTTTGTTTCCTCATGCCTGCGTAGATACTTTTCCTTAACCTGCAAACATTCTACGCATTTTTTTTCACACACATAAAATTAAACATTCTGTCCGATGTTGATTAACTAAAAGAAAATTTCTTTTGTCCAATATGGCAATGGCAGGATGATGGATCCTGTTGAACATTCGTCTTCACCAAGTGTAATGTATCATGCCTCAAAGATGATTCTTCACCGATTTGCAAAGTCTGTGGTCAAAGCCTCCACAAACTCAACGCCTGCCCAGGCAGAGCTGCCGGCCCCAGCCGAGACGCAACTCCATTTTGAGGCGAATTAGATGCCTCCACATCGTAAAGTCCTTACGGGTCATCAAATGCCCGCTGGTTCAGATTCAGCCATATCTCTTTATTTTTGCGGAAACCAGCGGGAGAACTTCGCCTCCAGATGCTCCAGTACGTTCCAGCTCGTACGAGGACGACTCGCAATGGCAGTGGCAGTGAAACTCCGCCGGAAGTTCTCTTTGCGGCAGTTAACATCGGGAAGCTGTTCGCTATTACACCGGAAACGGGTGCCGGGGAGTACCGCGGTTATACAGTTCGGCTTCCACCTCCGAATACCCGGATTGACGTATCGCAGATACAGTATCCTACCTGAATTATGACAAAACGCCGAACTGGAGTTTTCAGCGAATTCGAATGATGTGACCGTCAGCATCGGTACGATTTGAAAGTCGGCTTCCGCATATGCCGGAAGAGTATGTGGCGCGCTCCTGCTGCCGAATTCCTCCAACGTTGTGGCGTGCCTCGTATACGGAGCTTGCCGTAGAATGCTCCACATATCAATGAATATGGGGAAACGAGCGCCACATGGCAAAGGACTTGAAAGGCGATACTTTAATGCCTGCCCGGTCGGCAACGCTTTATCAATGTGAGGTCTTTCCTCAACAAAGTTCTTCCCTCCATATAACAGGGAGAAGCGAAAGGTCACCTTTTGGTTCGTCATTTTTCTTGTTATATAAACTTCTTTATAGTAAAAACCGGATCTAACTGAAACGCAAACGCAGCAATAGTTGTTGTCGCCCATTTAAAATGGAGGCAGGGTTTCATGTTGTCGCCCTCACCTTTCCACTTTCAGCACTCTTCGCCGCCCAGGCCGAAACAAGTCTATAAATTGATAAATCGCTCCCGGCAGCAATAGCGTTCCTGCCTGCGGGCTGCCGACGAATGGAAGCTGTTGGTAGCTGTTCCCCGCGAAGGCGTCACCTGCTTTTAAGTTGCGGGGAACGGTCGAAGCAATGATTTCCCCTGCCGGGGACGAGTTCCTTCCATCACGTTTTCTCCATACATGGCGAAACGAAAGCCCCCCTCCCTGTTCTCCCCTGCGAAAGTTATGCGGCATGCTCATCTACCTTGCGCACAGCAATACGTAACTGAACGGAAGTACACCAGAG
>VOFI01001720.1_pt1 | contig 27728 bp, 31 predicted proteins | sample 5384131 | NCBI WGS metagenome assembly VOFI01 (sample SAMN12384728, study PRJNA508395) | human gut metagenome | isolation source: healthy gut H | host: Homo sapiens | reverse complement strand
GAAGATTGATTATGTGTTCCTCGGTGCTTGTACAAACGGTCGTATCGAAGATTTCCGTGCGTTTGCTTCTATTGTGAAAGGACGTAAGAAAGCGGAAAACGTGATAGCATGGCTGGTTCCGGGTTCATGGATGGTAGACGCACAGATCCGTAAGGAAGGAATCGACAAGATTTTGACGGAAGCCGGATTTGCAATCCGCCAGCCGGGATGTTCTGCTTGCCTGGCAATGAACGATGATAAGATTCCTGCCGGAAAGTATTCCGTTTCTACCAGCAATCGTAACTTCGAAGGGCGTCAGGGACCCGGAGCGCGTACTTTGCTTGCTAGTCCGCTTGTGGCAGCTGCCGCTGCGATGACGGGGTGATTACCGATCCGAGAGAATTAATGGTCAATGTAGCGACGTAATTTACCGAGCCAAATTTGTAAATCGTTAAAATAGTAAGATTTAAATCGCAAATGTTTAAATTGTAAATAAAAAGATGAAAGCAAAATTCAATATACTCACAAGTACTTGTGTACCTCTTCCTTTGGAGAATGTAGATACCGACCAGATTATTCCGGCCCGTTTCCTGAAAGCAACGACTCGTGAAGAAAAGTTCTTCGGCGATAATCTGTTTCGTGACTGGCGTTATAATGCCGACGGTTCACTGAATGAAGAATTTGTGCTGAACAATCCTACTTATGGGGGACAGGTGTTGGTGGCAGGGAAGAACTTCGGTTCCGGTTCGAGCCGCGAGCATGCTGCTTGGGCTATTGCGGGTTATGGTTTCCGGGTGGTAGTCTCTAGCTTCTTTGCAGATATTCACAAGAACAACGAATTGAATAATTTCGTGCTTCCGGTTGTGGTAACTGAAGAATTTCTAGCCGAATTGTTCGACTCTATCTATGCTGACCCGAAGATGGAAGTGGAAGTGAACCTTCCCGAACAGACCATTACTAACAAGGCTACCGGCAAGAGTGAACATTTTGAAATCAATGCCTACAAGAAGCATTGTTTGATGAACGGACTGGACGATATCGACTTCTTGTTAAGCTAATAAAGATAAAATAGAACAATGGGAAAAGGCGTCAAAATAGAAATCATGGACACAACCCTCCGCGACGGTGAACAGACCAGCGGAGTATCTTTTGTGCCTCATGAAAAACTAATGATAGCCCGACTTGGTTGTTGGAGGAGTTAAAAGTCGACCGGGTAGAAGTTGCTTCGGCGCGTGTGTCGGACGGAGAATTTGAAGCGGTGAAGATGATCTGCGACTGGGCAGCCCGCCGCAATCTGCTTCATAAAGTAGAAGTGCTGGGATTTGTAGACGGCCATACTTCACTAGATTGGATTCATGCTACGGGATGTCGTGTTATTAATTTGCTGTGTAAAGGTTCGCTGAAACATTGTACTTGTCAGTTAAAGAAAACACCGGAAAAGCATATCGAAGACATTCTTGCCGTGGTAGATTATGCTAACGAACTCGATATTGAAGTCAACGTGTATTTGGAAGACTGGAGTAACGGTATGAAGGACTCTCCCGAATATGTATTCCGGATTGTGGACGCATTGAAAGAGACTACCATTAAACGATTCATGCTACCCGATACATTAGGAATACTGAATCCGCTTCAAGTGATTGAGTTTATGCGGAAGATGAAGAAACGTTATCCTGATACCCATTTTGACTTCCATGCACACAATGATTACGATCTGGCTGTAAGTAATGTACTTGCTGCCGTGCTAAGTGGTGTCAAAGGACTGCATACGACGATCAATGGTTTGGGCGAACGAGCCGGTAATGCACCTTTAGCAAGCGTACAAGCTATTTTGAAGGATCATTTCAACGCTATTGACCAATATAGACGAGAGTCGGCTGAATGATGTAAGTCGCGTGGTCGAATCGTATTCGGGTATTGTGATACCTGCCAACAAGCCGATTGTCGGTGAGAATGTTTTTACGCAAGTGGCCGGAGTACATGCCGACGGAGATAATAAAAGTAATCTCTATTGCAATGATTTGCTTCCCCGAGCGGTTCGGACGTGTGCGCGAATATGCTTTGGGGAAAACTAGTCCGGTAAGGCCAATATCCGTAAGAATCTTGAAAGCCTGGGACTCGAGTTGGACGAAGAGTCCATGAAAAAAGTTACGGAGCGGATCATTGAACTGGGTGATAAGAAAGAGTTGGTTACTCAGGAGGATTTACCTTATATCATCTCTGACGTGCTGAAGCATGATGGCATGAGTAATAAAGTGAAGTTGAAAAGCTACTTTGTCACTTTAGCACACGGATTGAAACCGATGGCAACGCTGAGTATCGAAATCGACGGTCAGGTTTACGAAGAAAGTTCTTCCGGCGATGGACAGTATGATGCTTTTGTACGTGCTCTGCGTAAGATTTATAAAGTGACTTTGGGACGTAAGTTCCCTATGCTGATCAACTATGCTGTAAGTATCCCTCCCGGAGGGCGAACAGATGCTTTTGTGCAAACCGTTATCACCTGGAGTTTTGGTGAAAAGGTGTTCCGTACCCGTGGGTTGGATGCTGACCAGACAGAGGCTGCTATTAAAGCTACCATAAAAATGCTGAATATAATAGAAGAATATTAATTATTGAATAATATGGATTTTAAAATTGCTGTATTAGCAGGCGACGGTATCGGACCGGAGATCTCTGTGCAAGGTGTAGAGGTAATGAGTGCCGTTTGCGAGAAGTTTGGTCACAAAGTAAGTTACGAATATGCAATCTGCGGAGCGGATGCCATTGATAAAGTAGGCGATCCGTTTCCGGAAGAAACTTACCGGGTTTGTAAGAATGCCGATGCAGTTTTTTTTCGGCCGTAGGCGATCCGAAATTTGATAATGACCCGACTGCCAAGGTGCGTCCGGAGCAGGGGCTACTGGCTATGCGTAAAAAACTCGGCTTATTTGCCAATATCCGTCCTGTCCAAACATTTAAGTGTTTGGTGCACAAGTCTCCTCTTCGTGCAGAGTTAGTAGAAGGAGCCGATTTTCTGTGTATTCGTGAATTGACCGGAGGTATGTATTTTGGTGAAAAATATCAGGATAATGACAAAGCATACGACACGAATATGTATACACGTCCTGAAATAGAACGTATCCTGAAAGTCGGTTTCGAATATGCTATGAAGCGTCGTAAGCACTTGACTGTTGTAGATAAAGCTAATGTGCTTGCTTCCAGTCGTCTATGGAGGCAGATTGCACAAGAAATGGCGCCGCAGTATCCGGAGGTGACCACTGATTATATGTTTGTGGATAATGCTGCAATGAAGATGATTCAGGAGCCTAAATTTTTTGATGTGATGGTGACGGAGAATACCTTTGGTGATATTCTTACCGATGAAGGGTCTGTCATCAGTGGCTCTATGGGGTTGCTTCCGTCTGCTTCTACAGGTGAGAGTACTCCGGTGTTCGAGCCGATTCACGGTTCGTGGCCGCAAGCAAAAGGCTTGAATATCGCTAATCCGCTAGCGCAAATTCTTTCGGTGGCCATGCTGTTCGAATACTTCGATTGTAAAGCTGAAGGTGCGTTGATCCGCAAAGCAGTTGATGCTTCTTTGGATGCTAATGTACGTACACCCGAGATTCAAGTGGAAGGTGGTGAAAATTTGGTACGAAAGAAGTAGGGGCATGGATTGTTGATTACATCCGAAAGCATGATTTAGTTTTCAGATTTATAAAACAGATAACAATGCCGGAGAAAATCTTATCTTTCTCCGGCATTCTTCTTATATTCTAATTCTGTATGAATGTTATAATCCGGTTCCTTTTTTTCTTTTTGTGCTATAAAAACATAAATTAGATTTGGATTGTTGTTTCAATAATCCTATTTTATTTCATATTTTTTGTACTTTTGCGGGATATTTACAATGAGGCAATGAATAAAACGATCAATTATCAACTGACTATCGTTGTTCCTGTATACAACGAAGAAGACAATATCTACTCTTTGGAACAGAAATTGGGAGAGTTTTTACCCAAATCTATTTGTACGGCCTGTGTGTTGTTTGTGAATGACGGTTCGCGTGACAACAGTAAGCAGCGTATTATGGAGGTATGCGCACGTAACAAGGATTTCTTTTATATGGATTTAGCAAAAAATTCCGGATTAAGTGCTGCTATGAAAGCAGGTATCGACTATACAGAGTCGGTATATGTAGGGTATATGGATGCCGACCTTCAGACTACTCCCGAAGATTTCAATCTGTTGCTGAAAGATATTGCTGATTATCAGCTGGTGATGGGAATCCGCGCCAATCGTAAAGATTCTTTTTTCAAGAATCTGCAATCGAAGATTGCCAATGGTTTCAGAAGAATGATGACCAATGACGGTGTGCAGGATACCGGTTGTCCTCTGAAGGTTTTGCATACAGCCTATGCCAAACGTATTCCGTTCTTTACGGGTATGCATCGTTTTCTTCCGGCATTGATCTTGTTGCAAGATGCTAAAATCAAGCAAATTCCAGTTCGCCATTTTCCTCGTGTAGCAGGTACATCCAAATATCATTTGTGGAACCGGTTGGTTTCTCCCTTTTCTTGATTGCTTTTGCCTATCGTTGGATGAAAAAGAGATATATTAACTATCGTATCGGTGACAATAACTTAATAGCGTAAATTTGTGAAGGGGAGCGGCTTTATCTATGTAATTGGTTTTTTAGCGCAGGCTTTTTTCTCAGCTCGCATCATATTTCAATGGATATTATCGGAAAGGGCAAAAAAGGTAGTGTCTCCTTCCATATTCTGGATATTGAGTATTGCCGGATCTTATTTGTTGTGTATTTATGGATGGTTGCGTGATGATTTTTCTATTATCTTCGGACAGTTTATTTCCTATTATATCTATTTGTGGAATCTGAACGAGAAAGGTATTTGGAATAAGCTTCACGGAGCACTGAAAACCTTGTTAGTGATTACACCGGTAATTGCGGCAGCTTTTATGTTGCATGATGCGCAACATTTTATCGATAGTTTTTTCCGCAATGAAGAGGTACCTCTTTGGCTATTGATTTTCGGTTCAATGGGGCAAATTATTTTCACTCTCCGCTTTGTATATCAATGGGCTTATTCATTCCATCATAAAGAGTCTTTACTGCCTGCCGGCTTCTGGATTATCAGCCTGGTCGGTTCATCGGTTATTGTGGCATACGGTGTATTCCGTCTTGATCCTGTGTTGATTTTGGGTCAATCCGTCGGATTCGTTGCCTATTTTCGCAATCTGATGATTGGACGTAAAAGCTCCAAGCAATCAGTTGCCTATGAAAAGTAAATTTCTTCCGTTTTTATTATTGCTGGCTGTACTGCCGGTGTTGATTTTCCGTGACTACACTCCCTCCAACGAGTTACGTTACTTGAGTATTGTTGACGAAGCACTGCGTAATGGTGATATTTTTACGTTCACTAATCATGGTATTCAGTATGCTGACAAGCCTCCTTTGTATTTCTGGATTCTGATGTTGGGCAAGTGGTTGTTAGGCAATCATGCCATGTGGTTTGCTTCACTCTTCTTTTATTCCGGCTTTAGTGATCATGTTGGTAATGGACCGGTGGGTGGAACGTGAAGTCTCTGTAGCTAACCGTTTATCGGCTCAATTAATGTTGATGAGTTGTGGACTCTTTTTAGGGTTGGCTGTTGTATTGCGCATGGATATGTTGATGTGTATGTTTATTGTGCTTGCTCTTCGTACTTTTTATCAGATGCTGAAAGGGCAAGGCAGTAAGAACTGGAATCAGTTTCTGTTTCCTTTTTATATTTTTATGGCAGTTTTCTCCAAAGGGCCTGTGGGGATACTGGTACCATTGGTGTCTACTTTCATTTTTTTGCTGATTACCGGACGTGTGAAGACCTTTGGACGTTATTGGGGATGGAAAACGTTCGCTGTATTATTGCTCGGATGTTTCGGTCGGTATAATTATTGCCGGGGCTTGTCGCCGACTGATTCGTTCTGATATGGAGCGTTTCTTTATGGTCATAATTCTGAGTTATGCCGGAAAGCAGTGGAACTTTCTAAGGAGAAAAACGTATCCGGTTATTGTGTCCTGAATGTACGTCGTTCTGAAAATATGGATGTGTATCTGCATGAAAGAGTGAAAGAAGTGACAGAAGAAGAAGTCTTGGATAATAAATATCAGAATACCATTTTGATGATTTCGAACAAAAAAATACGTTCGAACAAGAAACTGGAAGAGTTTGTTAATGGTAAAGAACATTACGTTATAGGTCGTTTTTCTGTAATGGTACTCTAAACTAAATTGAATCATGAAAGCATTAGTAACAGGAGCCGCAGGTTTTATTGGCTCTTATACGGTAAAAGCATTGGTAGCACAAGGTTGTGAAGTTGTGGGGTTGGATAACATCAACTCTTATTATGATGTACAGTTGAAATATGATCGTTTAGCTGATACCGGTATAACTAAAGAATCGATCGAGAAAGACATATTGTTGCCGAGTGCTAAATATCCTTCCTATCGCTTTATCAAGATGGATTTGACAGATCGTGAAGGATTGACCAACTTGTTTAAAGACGAACATTTTGATATTGTGGTGAATTTGGCTGCTCAGGCCGGTGTTCGCTATTCGATTGAAAATCCTTATGCATATATTGAATCGAATATTGTAGGTTTCTTAAATCTGTTGGAATGTTGTCGGCATTATCCGGTAAATCATTTGGTTTATGCAAGTTCAAGCAGCATTTATGGACTGAATGATAAAGTGCCTTATGCTGAAACAGATAAGGCAGACTCTCCGGTGAGTTTGTATGCAGCAACAAAAAAGTCGAATGAACTGATGGCGCATGCTTATAGCAAACTTTATAGTATACCTACTACCGGTGTGCGTTTCTTTACAGTATATGGTCCTTGGGGGCGTCGGATATGGCTCCTTGTCTGTTTATGAAGGCAATATTAAATGGCGACCCCATTAAAGTATTCAATAACGGGCAAATGCGTCGTGATTTTACATATATCGATGATATCATTGCAGGTCTGATGAAGATCATTGCTCATCCTTCTGCCGATCCCATTCCTTTCTATATTTATAATATTGGTAATTCTGCACCGGTAGAGCTGATGGATTTCATTTCTGTTATTGAAAAAACAGCAGGTAAGACAGCCATTAAACAGATGATGGGTATGCAACCGGGAGATGTGGTATGTACTTATGCCGATACGGGCCGATTGGAAAAAGGACTTTGGCTATAAACCCTCTACTTCTATAGAAGAAGGGATTCAAAAATTCTATGACTGGTATGTAGGCTATTTCAATAAATAATCCTATACCAGCTCTTTAAAAAAGATAAACTGTTTTTGCTATCCGGAAATTATTGATGGCAAAAACAGTTTTTTTATTATAAGCAATTCTTCCGGAAGGCATTCCAAGAGTAATTTTAAATGTAGCTTATTCATTTATAATATTTCAAATAAATAATGATATACTAATATCAGATAATGATGTTGGGTAGTGGGGCACTTATTTTCTTGATTAAATAAGGCATTGGACGTCAATTAGTATAAAATAGGTAGTACAGAATGGAGGCCTCTTGTGTGTTGTTAATTGATTAAGTTCTTTCAGAACTATATCCGCAGCATAGAAAGTACATTTCGGAGCTTTTAAGGCTAACAAATAATTCACATCTATTAAGTCTTTGGCAGATGTTATGCGGCAAAGATAAGAATAAGATTTAATAAAATGCAAAATACGAATCTTTTTTAATAAATCTCAATGTCTTCAAGCTAATTAGTCATTTGAAGTAAATCTAAACAGCCTTCTATTTTCCTGTTTAACTGGTATAAGTTTCGTTTAATCAATATGTTATATCTCTATTAGGTAGAATTAGGGTACAAACAAGTATAAATATTGCGTACGGTACCGAAGGAAATCAATACTTTTTCCGCTTTTATCTTACCAAATTGTATGAAAGTTGTGTTTTTCCAAGTTCTGAAAGGACTACTCCCCAATGGATTGCTTTCGGAATGGAGTATCAGCATAGTTCAGTAAAAGTTCTAATATTGACAGAATACTAATAATCAAAATCAGAAAGCTTATGAAGACTTAGAAAAACGACTAAAAACAAATTCCGGGTTTTATAAATCTTCCGGATAGAACATTCCTTATTTTTATGTTTAACCGAAAAATTTAATGTATGACAAAAAGAACTAACCTGTTTCCGAGTTTAATCAAGACTCGTGAAATGAATTGTCTCAAAATAGCAGGTGCTAGTCTACTGCTATTATGTATTTCTCCTCAGTTTGCCGTGGCCGATGGGCTCAAACAGGATGCGGTTACCATTATGCAACAACAAAATCTAAAAGTCAGCGGCGTAGTTACTGATGAAGCTGGCGAACCTCTTATCGGTGTATCCGTATTGGTAAAAGGAACTACTTTAGGAAACATCACAGATCTGAACGGCCGGTTCTCTTTGGATGTTCGGAAGGGAGCATTTTGGAAATTTCCTATATTGGCTATAAAACACAGAGTATCAAAGCCCAGAGAGAACCAATGAACATTGTTCTTAAAGAAGATGCCCAGAAGTTGGATGAAGTTGTTGTAGTGGGTTTCGGTACTCAAAAGAAAGTCAATCTGACCGGATCTGTGTCTGCTGTGACGGGTGACGATATTTCAAAACGTCCGGTTGCCAATGCTGCTATCCTGCTGCAAGGGCAGATTCCGGGACTTCGTGTCAATCAGGGACTTGGACAGCCAGGTGGGGAAGGAACCTCTTTTCGTATCCGTGGCCAGGGGACTTTCTCTTCGGCCGGGTCGGATCCTTTGATCCTGATCAATGGTGTACCGGGTAGCATGACAAATCTTGATCCCAGCGTGATCGAGAGTGTTTCTGTGTTAAAGGATGCAGCTTCGGCTGCTATTTATGGAGCGAGAGCTGCCAACGGGGTTATCCTGGTAACTACCAAGCAAGGTGCGGTAGGAGATAAGGTGCACATTAGTTATCATGGAAATGTAGGTTTGCACACACCCACCAAGTTATATGATCGTGTCACCAATTCTGTGGAATATATGGAGCTAGCGAATCTGGCCTGGAAGAACTCCGGAACCGGTAAACAATATACTCAAGACCAGATTAATCTTTATCGGAATAATGTCGGGGACCCCCAATATCCTAACTTTGACTGGCAGGACTATATGTTCCGTACAGCTGTAGTGCAGACACATAATCTCTCGATGGCCGGTAGCACGGAGAAGACTACCTACAATGTAGCTTTGAATTTTGTCGATCAGCCGGGTACTATGCGTGGATTTAAATATAGAAAATACAATGCAACAATCGACCTTACTGCGCGTATTACTAATTTTATAAAGGTGGGAACTTATGCCAACTTGATGTATGGTGAGACAGAGCAGCCTCGCCAGGGACAGAATGATGCTTTCCTCTCTACGCTTTCGCAGGCACCGACCTATATGCCTTGGTTACCGGATGACGGAACAGGTATTCGCCGCTGGACAAGTTCCGCTTATTCCTTCGAAAGTCATAACAAAAACATGCCTGCCATTATCGGAGATAACGCCATGAAGCGTGATAATAATTTTGATATAAATGCTCAGCTGTGGTTAGAGATCAATCTGGCTAAAGGCTTGACGTGGTATACTAAAGGAGCTGCCCGCCTTCAGTCTAACAAAAGTAAAGACTGGCGAGGAAGCACGACTTATACTTACGATTACCATACCGGCGAGAGATCGTCCGAACTCGATAAAGGCGGATTGGGATTAAGTGTAGGCGATGGCCGCCGTTTCTATACCAACCTTTATAGTTATCTGAAATATGATTTGTCGTTAGTGGATAATGCACATAATTTCTCTTTGATGGTAGGTTACAATCAAGAGTCGGAGAAATATGAAACGCTCAATGCCTATCGTAAAGACTTTGCATTTGACTTGCCGGTACTCAATGCCGGAGGGACAGCCGATTGGAGTAACAGTGGAGGTGAAGAAGAGTGGGCTATTCAGTCCTTGTTCGGACGTTTTAACTACGATTTTAAAGAGCGTTATCTGTTTGAAGCCAATATGAGATACGACGGAACTTCACGCATCTCCGATGAAAATCGTTGGGGAGTATTTCCATCATTCTCAGTCGCTTGGCGTGCCACAGAAGAAGAGTTTATTAAAAATTTGAATCTTAATTGGCTGAACAATTTCAAGTTGAGAGGTTCATGGGGACAGTTGGGTAACCAGAATATCGGACTTTATCCCTATCAAGCTATGATTTCGGGTGTGGATGACTATCCGTTTACCAAAACTTCGGATGGTGTTATTATCGGATATCAGCAGACAGCTTATGCCAACCGTAACATTAAGTGGGAGACCACTACTATTACCGATATCGGTTTCGACCTGCAGGTGTTCGATGGCTTGAGCGTAACTTTCGATTGGTATAAAAAGACTACTGATGACATATTGCGTTCTTCACAAGTGTCGAGTTTACTCGGACTTTCTGCTCCGACGGTGAATAATGGTTCGGTGGAGAATAAAGGTATAGAGGTTGCCTTAAACTATGCCAATATGGTGAAGGGAGGTACATTCAGGGGATTCCGCTACAATGCAGGGGTTTATTTTGACCGTTCGCGCAACAAGCTGACTGAATTTGGTGCAGAAGAAATCGGAAGTTACAGCATCAAACGTGAGGGATTACCTTATGATGAGTATTATATGTTGGAGTGTATCGGTGTATTTGCAGATCAGGCTGAGATCAATGCGTCACCAAAGCAATTTAATGATAACACACAGCCGGGTGATCTGAAGTACAAAGATATCAGTGGACCTGATGGAAAACCGGACGGAGTGATTGATAACTATGACCGCCGTACTTTCTCAGGACGTTTTCCGGGTTTCGAATATGGTATCAATGCCAGTGCGACATGGAAAGGTTTTGACCTGTCGCTGATCGGTCAAGGGGTAGCTGATAAAAAATATTATACTACTGACTGGGGAGTACAGCCCTTTATGCAAGGATCATCTCCCAACAAGGACTACATTAAACACATGTGGACAGAAGAGAATCCTTATGGTGCTAAGCATCCTAAACTCTATTGGCAGGATATGGGTGGAGGCAAGAATACACGTCCCAACAGCTATTACTTGAAGGATGCCTCTTTCTTCCGCCTGAAGAATGTGACTTTGGGCTATACGCTGCCTCGGGTATGGACCGAAAAGGCGAATATCTCTAAAGTGCGTATCTACTTCTCTCGGTGATAATCTGTTGACTCTGACTCCGTACAAAGGACTCGACCCAGAACGTAACGGGGATGGAAGAGATGCCATCTATCCACAAAACAGAATCTATTCGTTTGGTTTAAATGTTGAATTTTAATTAGGACATGCAATGAAAAAGAATATTCATATATTGTTAGCTGCCACATTACTTTTCGGTGCCACCTCGTGTGAAGACTTTCTTCAGAAAGATCCTCCGTCAAGCCCTTCGCAAAGCGTATTCTGGCAGAAAAAGAGTGACTTTGAATCGGCTTTGGCCGGAACTTATTCGGTCATGTACTCCGGCGTATTTTCTCAGATTATGCCTTGTCTGGACGGATTGACGGATAATGCGATCGTACAACATAGCGAAGGTACGTATGGTTGGGCCAAGACGATTGCCCAGGGAGATCTTACTCCCAATCAAGGTGGGTTCGTTACCGATATTTACGGCAATTGCTATAAAGGCATTGCCCGTGTACATATCTTGATGGAACAACTCGATCAGTATACCGGATCGGATATCAGTGCGGATGAAAAAAAGTTTATGCTTGCACAGTGTAAAGCATTGCGCGGCTATTTTTATTCATGGTTGTATCAGTGTTATAAAGAGGTGCCTGTAGTGACTCAGTCTCTCGATCTGAATACGATGTATCAACCTAAGGCTACCCGCGCAGAAGTGTTGAATCGTGTAATGACCGACTATGACGAAGCCATCAGTGAATTGCCCGATAAGTTGTATTCCGATTCACAAACTTCCGGTCGGTTCACTGTTTCGGCTGTCAAGGCTCTGAAAGCGAGAATCCTGCTATTCGATGCTTACGATAGCAATGGAGCGCTATTTCTTCCAAGATGGAAGAAGTACTGACTCTGTTGCAGAGTATCAAAGGTTATAGTTTGCTGCGCGTGTGCGTGACAATTTTATCTCCGAAAAGCAATTGGCATCACCGGAGATCATGTTTTCCGTTCGCTTCCTGCGTCCGAACCTGACTCATTCTATGGGATTTGTATTATGGCGCCTGGGCGGTTCCTGGACCCCACCCGCAATATGGTGGACGCATTTGAATGTACGGATGGAAAGCCATGGGGAGAATCTCCTTTGACGGTACGTCCTGACGAAAGTATTTTATATGGTAATGACGATGCCCTGAAGAAAGCGGAACGTGCTAAAATGTTTATGAACAGAGACCGTCGTCTGTACGAGTCTGTCAACCATTCTATGATGGCCAATTTTGTCGATGACGGGTTTAAAGACGAAGAGGTTCAGGTGAACGAATCAAATAATAAAGGACCTACCGGTTTCAGCGCTCTCAAATATGTCCAACCTACGGATGTGACACCCGGATACAGTACTGTTTCGGATGCAGATATCGTTGTACTGCGTTACGCTCATGTATTGTTGATGATAGCCGAAGCCGAAAACGAAGCACACGGAGCTACCACAACAGCCTTGAATGCTATTAATGAAGTAAGGACACGTTCGGGACAACCGGCCATCGAAGCCGGTATCTCACAAGACGATCTTCGTGAACGTATCCGGAACGAATGGCGTATTGAAACTTGTTTTGAAGGGCTGCGTTACTTCCAGTTGAAACGATGGAAGTTGATGGATAAACGGGTGAACGGGGTAGAAGATCCTGCTTATCCGGGATACATCAAGGTGTATAAACCTGCATTTGAATTTTTCCCGATTCCACAGTCCGAAATAGATAAAAGCGGGCGGTGTATTGAAACAGGACCCGGCGTATGAATGACAATCTGTACACCGAAGATATGACTTGTAACTAAACTCACCGTTGATAATAAAGATAATAAGCCGACGGAACGTATCATTCTTCATAAAGAAGAAATACGTTGCCGTCGGCTTTTTATAACCGATTAGGTTTCACTTCATAGTCCGGTAGAGTTGCCTCAGGACATTACTTGCGATATTCTGAATCAGTCGTACCAATGTGTAGTTTCTATTGGGACGAGATTACAGCCAGATAGCTCCTCCTTCGGCATCTCCGGCCTTATAGGTATAGGTTATGAATTCTTCCAGAGCTTCTTTCCAAGTCAGGTTGAAAGTTTCCATGATGGAGTGTACGGTACGGTTGCTGCCCTCGTCGAGACTGTCTTCGCCCACTTTCTAAGTTTGCTTCTTCATCTATATCGATAAATTCTTCCCTGACTCCAGAATACAACGACCGGCAGATTCAGGTTAATATCCCATGTTCCCCGTTGTATCAATACCCCGGAAGGTTTGTAGAAAGGGTCGAAAGTACCGGTCTGCGGATTTTTTTTGGATTCGTAACCGTGATACAGCCGGACTTTTAGATCGAACTCTTTGCGGTCTTTCAAGAAACGGATAATTCCTTTTAACCCTACCGGATTGTCCCGTCCCGTGATTTCGGCCTCTCCGCTGTGATAGGTCTTATCCCAGGGGGTAGTGTCTACATAGAGATAGTCTATCAGCTTCTGTGGATCGTTGTCGTCAGCTTCTATCTGTCCGTCGAAGGTTGGCTTTATATTTTCCGGTGTGAAGAAGTGCTGGTGTATGTTCTCTTGCCCGTTTTCCACAAACTGGTTATTCATCAGTTCGCCTTTGGCATTGTAGTAATAGATAAACATCAGATAAACGGGAGCAGGCGTAAAGCGTCCTTGATTTTTATATTCCCCGTTTTTCTGTACATAGAACTTCTTCTGGCTACCTTCTGCCAGTGTCCAGCCTTGTCCGGCCTTCAGTTCATAGGTAATGTCCTGTATTCTTTTTATATGTCGGGCAGGAGATTCGGGATTCTGATGCGGACCACCGTTGGTCTGTATCTCGTTCCAGTCGGCATGCAGGTGGCATTCTCACCAGCCGGACTGTTACTTTGGCCGGGTCTTCATGCAACTTGTTTTTTGTTTCGTCTTCGGGAATCACCGGATCTTTGGTGCAACTATTAAACAATAAGACAAGAAAGGCCCCCGTCAGGAGCATTAAGATGGTTTTAGATGTAATTGTTTTCATTTTTCTTTCAATTGGTTTGTTGATATTATACAATGAATAAAAATCATAGTCAGAAGTTCCAGTTCAGTGTGCAACGTATGTCACGTCCCATATCATGGGCATAGTAGCGTGAGCGGTTGGTATATTCCTTATATTCCCTGTTGAGGAGGTTGTCTGCTGTCACAGTCAGTGTTAGTTTGTTTCCGTATTTTACGGGACACTCCATACTGGCTTCCGCTCCGAAAAGATGATAGGCGGGAGGGGTATATGGAATAAGGTCGGTTGCCGGATTAAAACGGTTTTGTTTCGCTACAAATTTGTGGCGGGCAGTCAGGCGAAACAGGATGTGTGACTTTTTGTTTGGTGCGTCCATGCCAGTTCATGACTGAGGTGGAAAGAAGGAATATAAGGGAGGTAATTCCCGGTTCCTTGTTCGTTTGCCCGGATAAAGGAGGCGATCAGATGATACTCCCAGGAGGCGGCAGGCATAAAGCGGAAGTCAAAATCCGCTCCTCTGAAAAAGGCGGGTGCCTGCCGATACCGGAATACCGGATAAGTGCCTGAAATGACAGTGATGTTCTCTTTCAGCGGTTCATCATAAATATACCCCTTTATCCATTGCAGATAGCTGTCCAGACGGATATGGAACACTTTGTCCCGGTAGCTGACCGAGGTTATCCACTTGTGGCTTCGCTCGGCATTCATGGAGGCGTCTCCCCGGACAAACATGCCTGATCCTAATTCATTTCCGTTGCTGTACAGCTCGTGCACATGCGGGGCTCTCCATGTCAGTGCGAAGTTGGATGTAAGCTCCCAGTATTTTGAAAGTCGGTAGTGCCCGCCCAGGCCATACGTGAAATTACAGAATTTTCTGTTTCCCCCATAATAGTTTCCGGTCCAGTCATATCCGCCGGCACGTGTCTCTTGCCTATCCAGGCGAATTCCAGCTTCTACGGCGGTTCTTTCATACCGGTATTTCTGTATGCCGTACGCGCCTGCCTGCATTTCTGTGTAGTTGGGAATGACGGGGACGATTCCCGTCCCTGCTTTGCTGTGATTGTCGGTGAATATCATTTGTCCCCCGATTTCGGTCTGCCATGGCCCATAATCCAGTTTCCAACGGAAAGTATTTTGGATAGAACTCAGCAGCAATGCGACGGCCGGTATATCCGAATGATTCATCCGGCGGATGCGATTCTCCCGGCGGTCGTCTTTCTGCCAGGAAGTTTGCCAGTAAAAGACACCTGCCGCACCTGCATTGTATCTGACTTTTCCGATGGCAGCTCTGTGGACAACTTTTTGGTAGGGGTAAGAGATATGCCGTGTAAAAGGGTCTGTATATACCGGACGTCCCAAGCGGATACGTTCGGCAAGCAGGTCCTCACTTCCCATCTGTGCACCGAACATCACTCCCGTCTGTTCGCCGAAGTGGCTGTATATTCCTTCGATCCGTAATCGCCCGCTGTCATATCCCGCAGATGCAGAGAAGTGTAATCCTCTGGTTCCGGTATTGTTGAGCAAATAATGTGCCGTAGAGCGGTCTCCCGAATTTGAATAGGTCCCTTGCATACGCCAGGCGATGTTTCTGAGGAAAGGTAGTGTGCCTTCCAGGCTTCCGGTTGCCGCATAGCGATGCCCGTTACTTCCGTAGAATGTGGCGATTCTGCCTTTGGGGTGTTCCTGCCCGAAAGCGAAAGGGGGCTGTTCCATCACGATAATACCTCCCAAGGCATCCGAACCGTACCTTACTCCGTCCGCGCCTTTTATGACCAGAATATTACCGCTTTCGTTTATATCTACTTCGGGGCATGGTCTGTCGCCCATTGTTGCCCCGTCTGGCGCGCACCGTTATTGATGATCAGGATGCGGTTGCCATGCATTCCATGAATGACGGGTTTGATACTGTTGTTCCTGTGCTGAGAGAACTGACACCACTGATCCGTTCCAGCAATGTGGCAAGCGAACTGCCTGCCGCACGATGGATTTCGGAGGAAGAGATCCGGTTACTTACGGCTCCTGCCGTTATTCCCGGACGCCCTGCGGTGATGACGACTTCTTCCAGATGTTGTACCGGAAATGTGACAGGAACAGTATCTCTGTGTTCCCGCATGTTGGTGCAGCGTTTGTGCGTATAGTCCCGTGCCGGATGTGGCATACAGGCATGCAACATACAGGTACACATGTTTGAAATATGTTTCGAATATCATATTTTACATGTATAGTAAGTTATGCCCGGGAAATATTCCTTTGGATCTTTTCCCGGGTAGTTTCAAAAAATAATGGGGTTTAGAGAGAAATGTTATACTGTCACAAAGGGAGGGGCACGGAGGGAATGAAAGATAAGGGAAGTCGTGAAGCTTCTTTCTTCCTGCTGAAGATACCCCACCGGAACGCTTACCGGCAAGCAAATATATTCAAAGTTTTCGGCTTCAGTGAAGGGGGAGAGAGTAAAAAGGCAAATTGCACAACCTTCCTCCGGATTGCATCTGTGCTGTACACCGGAAGACATGCACTCAGACCGGTCATGTGTATGGAGCGTTTTTATCCAAAAGAATGGCATGAGAGTCAGCAGCAACAGATATGCTGCCAAAACTCGGTTCTTCTGTATATGTTTTACCCTTTTCATTTGTCCGGCAAATATCGGTTTTTATGCGGTAGTGTACAATACCTATATGTAGGTATATCCCTTTAGATATTGTCCGGAGGATAAGAACCTGGTCGGTTACTCTATGCCGTATATACAAGTTACCGGAAATAGGGTAAGTGCTTTAATTCCGACAATGGGAGACAAAGTGGGTTCATTATGCCATGATTGAAGCGTAAATCAGAATTCTATTGTTGTAAGTAGCCCTACGTAGATCGTGATTTCCGTATGTTTCACTTTTCCAAAAGAAGCGCCTCTTGCTGTTTTTTTCAGTAAATAACACATGAATGCCGCTCCGCAGCATCCTATGATGGCACCTACTATGAGGTCGCCCGGATAATGCACTCCCAGGTAAATGCGCGTATAGCAATTCAGCGTGGCCCATAAAAGAATGAAAAGGCTCAGCCATCGTTTGCGGAACAGGAAGACCAGAAAGAATGCCAGTCCGAAAGAATTGGAGGCATGGCAGGATGGAAAGCCGTAACGTCCGCCCCGGTAGTTGTTTACAATGTGGACGAGGTCGGAGATGGGATTTGCCGGATTGGACGGTCGCAGGCGTTCTACGGCAGGGCGTATCAGGCTGGCACAAACTTGATCGGCAAAGAGGATGGTGAGTGCGATGGCAGTCAGGCAGCATAGTGTTATTTTCCAATTGAAGTTCTTTAGCAGAACATACAGGATACTGGCATACATCGGTACCCAAATCCATTTTCCGGTGAAAGTACTCATGAAATAATCACCAAAGGCATTGTGAAATCCGTTGAGGTATAGCAGTAGATTCTGGTCTGTGTTGACCAGTAACTGGATCATGTCGTTAGTCATATCATTTTGGGGTTAAGAGGGTGGTTATCGTTTAGCCAAGTCGTCATACAACTTTTGCAGGTATGCTTTGGCTTTGGGTAAATTCTCTCCTTTATGTGTTCCTTCATCTGAGACGATGGAGTTCGATTCGCAGTTGAATACGACCTCATTCTCCGGTGTCATCATTCCGAAAGCATTTGGAAAGGTGAAGAATCCGAAGTGAGGTGAGTTCGGATTAAGCATGTTTTTACTAAAGATAAACTCTTCGTGCGGTAATCCGAGTTGTCCCAACAGTGTGGCGGCAATGTCAATCTGCGAGCCGTAAGTACCTATCTGTCTGGGCTCTTTTACGGCACCTCCTATGAAAATCAGCGGAATCCGATAGCGGTCTACGGTCAGGTTGTCTATGTCCTGCGGATAGGCTCCCAGATGATCGGGAACCAATACGATTACCGTATTTTTCCATAAGGGAGTCTCTTTGAACTGACGTACAAAGTCGCCGGCACAACTGTCTGCATAGGCAAAAGCGTTTAGTCTGGGATTTTCCAATCGTCGGAACGGGACTTCGAACGGTTCATGACTGCTTGAAGTCTGTAATATCTTCATAAAGGGTTTTTGGGGTGTATGCTGTTTCAAGTCGTCCAGCAGACGGTTGAATACCACATGGTCATGCGCTCCCCATTTGCTGAGACGTTCGGAAAGCGGGAAATCTTTATCCGAAACGATGTTGTCTATTCCTGCCTGGATCAGGTAAGAGCGCATGTTGGTAAAATCGGCGTCACCTCCGTAATAGTATTGCAGGTCGTATCCTGCTTTCTTCAGGCTGCCGGGGATCGAAGGCAAGTGTTGCGTTTTCTTTGGATACTTCATAATACTGGTAGTCGGTTGTGCCGGATAACCACTGATGATGGCTGCCAGTCCACGGTCGGTGCGGAAGCTGTTGGCAAAGAAATGAGTGAACAATACCCCTTCACGTCCGAACTGATCCATGTTGATTGCCACATTGGACTCTCCTCCGAGGGTTTCCATCAGTTTGGACGAAAAGCTTTCAAGTATGATTAATATCACGTTCGGGCGTTCGGTCGTGAAGAGTTGCGGGATGCTGTCAGTGGGGGCAACCGGCTGGTCTTTGAGTTCGGCAAAGAGTTTGTCTGCCTCTTCGGCTGGCATGAATCGATATTGCTTGTCGAAATTGTCCTGGCGTGACAATGACTCCATCAGGCTGAAACAAGGATTGATAGCCGCATGGTTCAGCCGCTGATTACTGCTGAAGTAGGCTTTGCTCAGGTTCATGGTCGACACCGTGAAACCTCCCCGTATCGGGATGAACAGGAGGGCGGTGGCAAGTAGCAATACTCCGGATACACTCAACCGGTGAAAAGGTATTTTTATCGGTTGTTTTTGATAAATCAGTACCCGGTAGAATATCAGGTAAAGTAAAGCCGCATAGACAGCCATTGCGGCCAGTCCTGCCATCACGACCCAAATGCTGACACTGGCCAAAGCATCTTTGGGCGAGGAGAAGAGGTAGAACAGCGGAGTGGCATCCAAGCGGAATCCCCAGTATTCATACAGTCCCAGGTCACCGATAAAGATGCAGGAAAGCAGAATGGCGATTATCATGAAATATCCCCGGCGTATCTGGCGGATAACCGTTGGCTGTATCCAGACCGATGCGATCAGCAATAGTCCGGGAATGGCAGTCAGATATCCGGCAAGTGAAAAATCTAACGGAAGCCCGTGTCCCATTACAGAGAAATAATCAGTCCATGACACCTTATTATATAAGGTATGGTAGTAACCCATGAAAATTGGTTTCTGGAGGACGAATATGAGGACAAAAAGAAAATAAGTCGTAACGAATTGGATAAGTCTTCTCTTCATAAACTCTATACTTAAAAAGATTGAACGGTCGCAAAGGTACGATTCTTTTCTTTATCTTTGCGCATTAACTGTGGTAAAACAGAGAGATATATGGCAAAAATCGCAAAGAAACTTACCGAACTGATAGGCCATACTCCATTGATGGAGTTGTCCGGTTATAGTCGTAAATACGGCCTTCAAGAGAATATAGTTGCTAAACTGGAGTCGTTTAACCCTGCCGGAAGCGTAAAGGACCGCGTGGCACTTTCGATGATTGAGGATGCCGAAGAGAGAGGAGTGCTACAACCCGGTGCCACTATCATCGAGCCTACCAGTGGCAATACCGGTGTGGGACTGGCGATGGTGGCCACTATCAAAGGGTATCGCCTTATACTGACCATGCCCGAAACCATGAGCCTGGAACGTCGTAATCTGTTGAAGGCATTGGGAGCCCAGATTGTTTTGACTAACGGACAGAAGGGAATGGCCGGTTCCATTGCCAAGGCAGAGGAACTGAAAAAGTCGATTCCAGGTTCGGTCATTCTGCAACAGTTTGAGAATCCTGCGAATACCGAAGTTCATGCTCGGTCTACCGGTGAAGAAATCTGGCAGGATACGGACGGAGAAGTGGCTGTATTCGTGGCGGGAGTAGGAACCGGAGGTACTGTTTGCGGGGTGGCCCGTGCATTAAAAAAACATAATCCGAATGTATATATAGTAGCTGTAGAGCCCGCATCCTCTCCGGTACTCGAAGGCGGGAAAGCAGCTTCACACCGTATACAGGGGATCGGAGCGAATTTTGTGCCCGGCATTTATGATGCTTCGGTTGTGGACGAAGTCATGCCTGTGCCCGATGATGAAGCGATTCGTGGCGGACGAGAATTGGCCTCGACAGAAGGATTGTTGGCGGGAATTTCTTCCGGAGCAGCTGTTTATGCAGCCCGTCAACTGGCCGGACGTCCGGAATTTAAAGGAAAAATGATTGTGACTCTGTTGCCGGATACCGGCGAACGCTATCTTACCACCGAGCTATTCGCATTTGACGCTTATCCGTTGGACTGAAAAGAATATCTGCAATTGTCTGATATTTTATAATATTCGCTTTTAATATACTATTTATGAATCGAAAAACTATCATGATTCCCTTTCGAGAAAGAGAAGGGGTGAGGAGGAAGTTCCTCTTTCTTCTTTTTTCCTGCCTCTTGTCTGTTTCCCTTTCTGCCCAGACCTATCAGGAACTTTCTGAAAAGGCTGTGGAGTGTGTCGGAAAAGACAGTCTGGTACAAGCTGAAGACCTCCTGAAACAAGCTTTGAAACTGGAGCCGAAGAACGCCCATAATGCTCTGCTGTTCTCCAATCTCGGCTTGGTACAACGCAAGTTGGGACGTTATAATGATGCTGTCGAGTCGTATACTTATGCACTCAACATTGCTCCGCTTGCCGTACCTATTTTGTTGAATCGTGCTGCCATTTATCTGGAACAGGGTATGCAGGACAAGGCTTATGTGGACTATTGCCAGGTGATGGATGTAGATAAGAAGAATACGGAGGCGCTGTTGATGAGGGCGTATATTTATATGTTGCGACGGGATTATAAAGGTGCCCGTTTGGATTATCAGCGTTTGCTCGAAATCGATCCGAAGAACTATAACGGACGTCTCGGATTGGCGACTCTGGAACAGAAAGAAAACAAGTTCCGTGAAGCTCTGGATATCCTGAACCAATTACTGGTGGAGTTTCCCGAAGATGCGGTTTTGTATGTGGCTCGTGCCGATGTGGAGCGGGATATGAAACATGATGATCTTGCATTGGTCGATCTGGACGAGGCCATTCGCTTGGCGCCCGACTCGATCGATGCCTATCTGTTGCGGGGTGACATTTATCTCGATCAGAAAAAGAAATCGCTGGCAAAAGCGGACTTCGAAAAAGCTATTTCGCTGGGAGTGCCTCCTGCCGATGTTCACGAACAGATGCAACAATGCAAATAATCCGGAAAAATAAGAGTCCTAAAACTTGACTTTTGTTATTGATTGTCGTATCTTTGTCTGCGTAATCATAAACTATATTCAGATTAAAATACAGTAAAAGGGGGAAGCTGACAGCTTCTCCCTTTTTTCGTACTTATTCTTTTCATCGGTCCGGAAAGCCGGTGTACGTGGGGAAAAGTCAGGTTTGGGGCGGATGAAAGTCTGGCTTTCCAACCCAAACAGAAGGTTGCTTCGACCCGGACAGACGCCATCTTCCGATAAAGATGAAGCTTTGTTCTGCTATATTACAATATATGTTACGGGAATATCTCCTATTGTAATTGGCAGCTCCTCTATTCGGTTAATAAAACATAAAAATGCTATTGACAAAATTCAGCTGGGGTTTCCGTTTTTGCTATACGAACTGACGGATCAGGGCAACAAAATCTTTTCCGTACTTTTTCTTTTTATATTCACCAATCCCGTTGATGTTACCGAAGGCTTCGACTGTCGTGGGACGTGACAGACAGAGCAGATGCAATACTTTATCCGACAATACGATGTAAGCCGGGAGTGCCTCCTGATCGGCCAACTGTTTGCGTAATGCGCGCAATGCTTCGAACAGGTCTTCTTCTTTGCTTCTGCTTTCTTCTGCCCATGCTTGTGTGGGGGTGGCTGCACTCTTTTTTCTTCTTTTGGCAGTTGCAGGCTCTTCTCTGCGGATGACAACCAGCATTGCCTTTTTACGGCCGAAAAGAACGTCACTGCCGCTCCCTGTTATTTTCAGGTGATTGTTTTCGTTGTAGGCTATCTCGAAGTAACCCATTTGCAGCATTTGCAACAGATAATCCTGCCAGTCACGTGCGGGGATGTCTCTTCCGGCTCCGAACGTTTTCAATTCTGTATATGCTTTTTCTGTGATTTCAGTCGTTGGGTTTCCCCTCAGAATGTCTATCAGGAGAGTGATGCTTACCTGCTGGTTGGTGCGGGCAATGGCACTTAAGGCTTTCTGGACGATGATGGTGCCGTCGAACCGCTCGGGTGGATTTCGGCATACATCACAGTTGCCACAATCTTCCGTAGTCGTTTCGCCGAAATAACTTAAGAGGATACGCCGCCGGCAGATGTCGGATTCGGCATATTGTTGCATCCGGTTTAATTTTTCCAGATTGATATTCTGTTGGTTACTCTCCGTTGCAAACTTTGTCAGTAGAATCAAGTCACCCAATGAGTAGAACAGGATAGTGTCGCTTGCCATGCCGTCGCGTCCGGCACGGCCGATTTCCTGATAAAAGCTTTCGATGCTTTTAGGTAGGTTATAATGTATCACCCAGCGCACATTTGATTTGTCGATACCCATTCCGAAAGCGATAGTGGCACATACCACCTCTATCCGGTCGTTGATGAAGTCGTCCTGTGTCTCGTCCCGTTGCCGGGCGGACAATCCGGCATGATACACACCGCAACGGATACCGTGCTTTTGCAGCATCTGTGTCACTGTTTCGGTCTTACTACGGCTCATGCAGTAGACGATTCCGCTTTCCCCCCTGTGACGGGTAATGAAATCTATGATCGCTTTACTTTTCTCCTTGGGTTGATAGCCTCTTTTTACAGACAGGCTCAGGTTGGGGCGGTCGAACGATGAAATAAATATTTGCGGTTGTCTCAATTGCAACTGGCGGACGATATCCTCCCTGGTAATTTTATCTGCCGTAGCAGTCAGGGCGATCATAGGCACATTGGGGAACTGGTTGCGTAAGAATCCCATCCGGGCATATTCCGGGCGGAAGTCATGCCCCCATTGTGAAATACAGTGGGCCTCGTCCACTGCAAACAGTGAGAGAGTCATGTCTCTCAGCAGATAGTCGGCTTCAGACAGTAATTTCTCGGGCGAGATGTAGAGGAGCTTAAGTTGTCCTGAGATGCAGGCTCTGCGTAAGTTGGCATTTTCGGTTTCGTCATTGCTGCTGTTTAGTGCACCTGCTGGTATTCCGTTGGCACGTAGAGTTTCTACCTGATCCTTCATCAGTGAAATAAGGGGCGAAATAACAATGGCTGTGCCTTCCATAAGCAGAGCCGGAAGCTGATAGCAGATTGATTTGCCTCCCCCCGTAGGCATCAATACCAGTGAGTCTTTTTTACTTATCAGGTTGTGGATGATCTCTTCCTGCAAAGGACGGAAGCTATCATAACCGAAATAAGTTTTGAGGGTCTGTATCATTTGATATTTTTCGTTCATCTTTCAGGCAAAGGTACGCTTTATTTTCGGGTTATTAAAAGTTAAATATTCTTATTAACGGCCCTTTTTACCTACTTTTCGACGATTTTGATTGTTTTTTTATATCAAAAATATATACGAAAAAGTTGTGTATATCAAAATAATGTATGAAATTTGTGACATCTAAAGTTACAAATTAATAGTGATATTTAAAAACAAACCCTAACCAGTTAATTCAATGAGTGATTTAGAAAACAAAACCCAGGAAGAAACTCCTAAAAAAACGCCCTTACAATTTAAGGGAGAAAAAAGAAAAAGAAATGCTGCTTACCGGTCTTTGATCAGACCCGAATTGGCAGATGAATTGTACGACAGAATCCTGAACATCATTGTTGTACAGAAGAAGTACAGAGACCCGGACTATTCAGCTAAGGATTTGGCTAAGGAACTGAAAACCAATACCCGTTATCTTTCAGCTGTAGTTAATTCTCGCTTTGGTATGAACTATTCTTGCCTGCTGAACGAGTACAGAGTAAAAGATGCTTTGCACTTGTTGACGGATAAAAGATATGCCGACAAGAATGTAGAGGAATCAGTGCGATGGTTGGTTTCGCTAACCGTCAGTCTTTTTACGCTGCATTTTATAAAAACGTAGGTGAAACACCCAACGGATATCGTAAAAAACACGCAGAAAAAAAAGAAATAATTGCATTTCTTGAAACGGAATAAAAAGGAATTATCTCAGGCTATGTCTTTGAGATATTTCCTTTTTGTTTTATAACCATAATGTCTAAAAGTATGAAGAAACATTTAATTTCAATGGCTGCAACCGTAATCTTGTTGACTGCTTGCGGCGGCGCCAAAAAAACAAACACTGCTGAGGCAGATAATTTTAAATATACAGTGGAACAATTTGCAGACTTACAGATATTACGCTATCGCGTACCCGGATTTGAGAATTTAACTCTCAAACAAAAAGAGCTGGTATACTATCTGACTCAAGCTGCGCTCGAAGGAAGGGATATCCTGTTCGATCAGAACGGAAAATACAATCTTACCATCCGGAGGATGCTTGAGACGATCTATACGGATTATGCGGGTGACAGAAACAGCCCGGACTTTGTGAATCTGACCACCTATCTGAAGCGTGTGTGGTTCTCGAACGGTATTCATCACCATTATGGCTCGGAGAAGTTTGTTCCGGGCTTTACACCGGAGTTTCTGAAGCAGGCATTGCTTAGTGTTGACACTTCGAAGCTCCCTTTGGCTCAAGGGCAGACGGTAGAACAACTTTTTGAAGAACTGTCTCCCGTGATCTTCGATCCGAAGGTAATGCCGAAACGTGTGAATCAGGCCGATGGTGAAGACTTGGTGCTGACTTCGGCCAGCAATTACTATGACGGGGTGACTCAGCAGGAGGCTGAGGCTTTTTATAATGCGTTGAAGAATCCTAAAGACGAAACTCCTGTCTCTTACGGGCTGAACAGCCGTTTGGTGAAAGAAGACGGAAAAATAATAGAGAAGGTCTGGAAAGTAGGGGGACTCTATACTCAGGCTATCGAGAAGATTGTGTATTGGCTGAAGAAAGCTGAAGGAGTGGCCGAAGACGATGCTCAGAAAGCGGCTATCGGCAAGTTGATTGAATATTATGAGACCGGTGATCTGAAGACGTTTGACGAATATGCCATTCTTTGGGTGAAGGATCTGAATTCCCGTGTTGACTTCACAAACGGATTTACCGAAAGTTATGGTGATCCGCTTGGCATGAAAGCCAGTTGGGAGTCGATTGTGAATTTTAAAGATCTGGAGGCCACCCGTCGGACAGAACTGATAAGCAGTAATGCCCAATGGTTCGAAGATCACTCACCTGTGGACAAACAGTTTAAAAAGGAAAAGGTGAAAGGAGTAACTGCCAAAGTAATCACTGCCGCTATCTTGGGAGGAGATTTATATCCCTCGACTGCCATTGGCATCAACTTGCCCAATTCTAACTGGATTCGCAGTCATCACGGTTCCAAGTCGGTGACTATCGGGAATATTACCGATGCTTATAATAAGGCGGCCCACGGAAACGGGTTCAACGAGGAGTTTGTGTACAGTGACACAGAAAAGCAGCTGATTGATAAATATGCCGATCTGACGGGTGAACTGCATACCGACCTGCACGAATGCCTGGGACACGGTTCCGGAAAGTTGCTTCCGGGAGTCGATCCGGATGCATTGAAAGCCTATGGCTCTACAATAGAAGAGGCACGTGCCGATCTGTTTCGGTCTTTATTATGTAGCTGATCCCAAACTGCTGGAGTTGGGACTGGTGCCGAGTGAAGATGCTTATAAGGCCGAATATTATACTTATCTGATGAATGGACTCATGACCCAGTTGGTGCGTATCGAGCCGGGCAACAGTGTTGAAGAGGCGCATATGCGTAATCGTCAGCTTATTGCCCGTTGGGTATTTGAGAAAGGAAAGGCTGATAAAGTGGTGGAAATGGTACAGAAAGATGGAAAGACTTATGTCGTAGTAAACGATTATCAGAAGCTTCGTCATCTGTTCGGCGAACTGCTGGCCGAGATACAACGTATCAAGTCTACCGGAGACTTTGACGCAGCCCGCTCATTGGTGGAGACCTATGCCGTGAAAGTAGACCCGGGACTTCATTCCGAAGTATTGACTCGTTATAAAAAATTGAACCTGGCACCTTATAAGGGATTTGTGAATCCGAGATACGATGCGGTCATTGACGAGCAGGGAAATATAGTGGATGTACAAGTAACCTATGATGAAGGCTATGCCGAGCAGATGCTGCGTTATAGCAGGGACTATTCGCCGCTGCCTTCTATAAATGATTAACTTATGGACGTAAAAGAACAACTGAAAGATATAAAAACACAACTCCGCCTCTCTATGAACGGAGTCGTGTCTCAAAGCATGCGTGAAAAGGGGCTGGACTATAAACTGAACTTTGGTGTTGAATTGCCCCGTATCAAAAGCATTGCTGCCGCTTACGAGAAGAGTCATGATCTGGCACAAGCCTTGTGGAAAGAGAATATCCGTGAATGTAAGATTCTGGCAGGCTTATTACAGCCGATAGATACTTTCTTTCCCGAGATAGCCGATATTTGGGTAGAGGATATTCGGAATATCGAGATCGCTGAACTGACATGTATGAATCTGTTTCAGAATTTGCCTTATGCTCCGGCGAAAACTTTCCAATGGATTGCGGATGAGGCGGAATATACACAAGTGTGTGGCTATCTCACCATAGCCCGGTTGCTGATGAAAAAGGGAGATATGGCCCAGCGTCCTGCCGGTGAGTTGCTCGATCAGGCGATTTGTGCCGTACAGTCAGGGAGTTATCATGTTCGCAATGCGGCAATGCTTGCCATCCGTAAGTATATGCAGCATAGTGAGGAACATGCTTTTCAAGTTTGCCGTCTGGTAGAAGGCATGGAGAACTCTATGAAAAAGAGGCGGAACAGATGCTGTATGCGATGGTGAAAGACGAGATAAACGATTGATTATAAATGACGGATGGTGAACAATAAAAGGGTATATTCGTAATCAATACCACCCGTTTATTGTTCACCATTCATCGTTTTTATATACTGTCTTCTGGTTATTGTTCCTTTATCGGTTCTACAATTGTCACATTGCTGATAAATACGCTGTCATATCTTTTATGTCCTTTTTGCCCAGCGGTTGTTGTCATAACAATCAATAAAACGGAGGTTCAGGTCCTTTCGGATAGAATCCGGAATCAGCAGTTCCGCCGGCTTTTGTGAGATAAGGACGAACGGCAGCGCTTTTATGATCTCTTCTTTATTGGTTAAATCCATGTCCCCGATCTTTTTATGTGCTTCGTATACCAGTTCGATGCGCAACACTTCGTCTTTACTGTGGTAAAACGGTAAAGGTTGTAGTTCCGGATTCTCTCGGGTAGCACTGATACTTTTGGGATCCGAGTTGCTCACAAAACTTCCTATATAAGGCATCACAAATAGTTCGGCAACAGCAAATAACGCCACGATTCCCATCAGGAAGGAAAAGGGCTGAAGTTTGAAAGC
>VOFI01004177.1_pt1 | contig 27749 bp, 32 predicted proteins | sample 5384131 | NCBI WGS metagenome assembly VOFI01 (sample SAMN12384728, study PRJNA508395) | human gut metagenome | isolation source: healthy gut H | host: Homo sapiens | reverse complement strand
AAATGCACTCTGCAATTGGTGGAAAATCTGCAGATTTACTTTATAATAAGAAAAAGAAAGGGGGATAAAACATTGAAGCTATCAGAAAAAATACAACAACTGCGTAAAGAGAAAGGGCTTTCCCAGGAGGAACTGGCAGAAATCTGCAAAGTCAGCAGACAATCCATTTCCAAATGGGAGGCGGATATAGCGCTGCCTGAAACGGACAGGCTGTTGCTTCTTGCAAATACGTTTCAGGTTTCTCTGGATGTTCTTTTAAAAGATGAACTTGTGGTTAACGGGGTGAAAAAGACCGGCACCTGTGGATTAAATGCCATAAATGATGCTGAATCCGGAATCTATGAGGGGATAATCATCAAAGAGAGCCTTGATCGGGATGAGATTCTGGATGCCGTATCCATGAATAAAGTGGAAATCTGGAATGCGGGAGGGGATCCGAAGTATTGGACGGCCATCTATTTTACTTCCTCCCGTCCTGATTTTCCGGAACTGCTGTCCGGGGCACTGTCGGGAGGGACAGACGGCGGGGAAGCCTGGTTTGCAGATTTTAAATCAGGGAATATGAAGTATATTGTATTTAACGGGCTGGTGCTCCGATATGAAATCGGGAATCTTCCGGATAAGGAAAGAGTATGCAGGGAATGTGAAAAACGGGGCGTTGCAAAGGAACAGATGAACTGGCCGGAATGAAAGGGAGAGCCGATAGGGAGGAGAGGCAGGTATGAAAGTATTATTGACTTCAGCCGGATTTGAGAATAAAAGGATTGAAGAAACATTTCTTGCTTTAACGGGGAAAAAACCGGAGGATATAAAAGCGGTTTTTATACCTGCTGCGGCTATTGACGCGGACGCGATTGAAGTGCTTCCCAAATGTCTGCATGATCTGCTGGATTGCGGGATATCTAAGGATAATATCCGGGTATATGATCTTCATGCGGATATGAGCCGGGAGGAACTGATGGGATATGATGCGGTCTATGTCTGTGGGGGTAATACGGAATATCTTCTGGAGCGAATAAACGAAAAAGGGTTTCGGAATCAGCTGCTTATGTTTATTGATCAGGGCGGCGTATATGTCGGGGTGAGTGCCGGAAGCCTGGCGGCGGCAGGAAATTTGAAGGGCAGCCTGGGTATACTTGAATGTCCTGTTCGGGTGCATTGTGAAAAGGGGATGGAGGCCGGGCCTGCAGACGTGGAAAACTGCGGGGAGATACGGATTGACAACCGGCAGGCTATATTGGTTTCGGACAGTCAGGATGTGAGGATTATAGAGTGAGTATTTGACAGTACAGAATAAAAAGCATTTATTATGCCTTGCGCTTTGATATACTCTGCAATTGTGCGGCCTTCCCTGCTGTGTTACAATTGAGCTGACAGGAAATAAGCAGAAAGGCGGGCAATAGTTATGGGGATGGATTATCCGGCGCTGTTAGGAGAAAATCAAAGCTTTCGCTCAGACTATCCGGCTGAGATTAAGTATGTATTCAGCTGCAAAGAATATGAAAGTCTGGAAAAAGAATATGGCATTCGTGAAACTGCCGGAAAGGGCAGCACATTTTTACAGGCGGTAAATCTGTTGGAATGGGTGAATAAGAACATAAGACATAAAGGAAATTATGATAATTCTGATCCTCAGGATGCCCTGCATTTACTCACTCTGGCTTATAAAAAGGATAATACCGGGATTAACTGTCTGTCAATGTCCATAATTCTGTCCGAATGTCTTCTGGCATCGGGGATTTATGCAAGAGTGGTATATATGATGCCTAAGGCAGCAGATGACGGGGATAACCATGTGGTGGCGGAGGCTTTTATTGCGGAATGGAATAAATGGATAATGCTTGATCCTACCTATGGAAGCTATTGCTGCGATTCTTCGGGAGAAGTACTGAACCTGTACGAAATAAGAAAACGGATTATAAACGATGAAGAATATTTTTTCTCCGAGAAGCTCAATTATAATGGAGAGACGGTATCTGATTTGGCAGATTTAAAAGAATATTATGCAAAGAATTTATTTTTCCTGAGAAGCAAGGCCAGACAGGGATATGGAATGCATAGAGAATATGGAGATATGGTGGAAATGGCCCCCATTAATTTTGATGTTCATGAGAGAATGCTTCTGAATTTACAGTATAGGATCCATGAATACGGTGAATGTGATCTTTTCACGGATTGGATGTCTTATGAAAGTCAATTGGATAATAGATATGTGGATATTGAGTCATTTTATGAGCCGCCCTGTGATAGAGAAAATTAAAAAAATCGTCTTGCTGCTGCAGCAAGGCGATTTTTATCGTGAAAGGAATGGTATGGCATATACCTCAGAAGTTTGGCTTAATTATTTAACGATAAAAGTATGTCAGAAACGCCCTTCTTGTACCACAGTAAATCCTTTTGTGGTCAGACAAGCCTCTACTTCAGTGATATCATCTGTATGGAAAATAAGGATTGGTTTTCCGGAGTTCCGGTTAAAGGATAAATAAACATAATCCACATTAATATTGCTTTCCGAAAGCGCCTGCAGGAGATGATGCAGATTCCCGATTTCGTCGGCTACTTCCACTCCGGTCACGTCGGTAAGCTTACAGAGATAGCCTTCCTTTTCCAAAGCCTGTGCGGCTTTATCCGGTTCGGACACTACCATGCGGACAATGCCGTATTCCGCACTGTCGTTTGTAACGGAGCCGAGGATATTAATCTGCTCAGCTTCCAGGATTCCGGTAATATTTTTTAAAGTAGATTTTCTGTTCTCGGCATAAATTGATAATTGTTTCAGCATATGTTTCCTCCTGGTAATTGGTATCTCAACGTAAATCTGTCCTTTGCAGAAAGATTCGTACCAATATCTATTATACACCATTGTGCTCACAGGAGGAAACGATTTTTGAGTTTGACTGATTTTGTGTATCAATGGCCTTTAGTCAATCGTATTTCAAATCCGCGGGGAACTTTTCCCGATTAAGAAAAATTTACTCGCATTCTTTCGCATTATTACTGCGGAATCGGAGACATACAAAGATTGCAATAGCTGTTGCAATCAGAAATTCAGCAAAAATAACGGAAGGATTCCAGATTTCAAAATAAAAATGACCGATTAAATAAACGGCAAAGGTTACAAGATAAATTGCCAGACAGCTGAATAATGGTAAAAAAGTATCTTTCTTCCGTTCCTTTCGTATGATTTCCTTCTGCTGTTTTTCCAGGATTTCCGTTTTAATGGAAAGCTCATCAATTTCAGACGGCCTCAGCAGGTAGTCAATGGTTACATGAAATAAGTCGCTCAGAGCCGGCAGCTTATCTGATTCGGGGATAGCCTGGCCTGATTCCCATTTGGACACCGCCTGTCTGGAAACCTGAAGCTGTTCCGCCAGCTGCTCCTGCGTTAAATTGTTTTTGCTTTTTCGTAATTTTAAAGATTTTTTTTTCTGAAATATCCATGATTAGTACCTCCTTATTTTGTGGTTTCAGGATAACAAAAGCTGTGGTTGCATTCCAGAAGCAGTACCGTATATTTAGTCAACTGAGGGTTGCAAAGCATGACTATATCAGTGATTTGAAAAAAAGTAAAGAAAAACCAAGAAGAAATCTGGCGAGCTAAATTGCTGATTTTGTGACATTGTTATGAGAGATTATTCTGTAGTAAGCTATGGAATATCTGTTGTGGCTGTTATCCAATAATCCATTTTCAGGTCAAGAAATTTTTGTATCTCCTGATTTAGTTTATCTGATATTTCCATTATACGTCCGTGGGATTGGACGTAGGGATTAATGTATCGTTTTTTAGCGGACAGAGTTATCCAACCAGGTGAAGGCGATAAATCTGACTGAGAAAAAGGGGATGGAACAATGTTTTGAGGAAGAGAATTGTTATGGCAGGGATTATCTAAAGTACGTTTTGTCCGGGAAAGATTTCTAAATATTTCCCAGGCTTTTTTTGTTTCCTGAACAGACATTAATTTAGATATAACCTGGGATTCAGTGGTATATAAATCTTCCCGGGTAAGAATTTCTCTATTTAATGCATAATGGAGAATATCTGCAAGGAATTTCATAGCGAAGCGATCATCATCAGATACGTCATTTATTGAATTTTTCAGAGAACATAAAGAAAAGTCCAATGCAAGTTCTGAAGATGTAAACATAATTTCATTTTCCTGATCTTCATTCATCCCAATGATAAGATCCGAATAATAAGAAATAATATCATTTAATGATTTTAAACCGAAACTCCGAAATTTTCGAAACGAATATTCCAGCCTGTCAGCCGACAGCTTTGGAGAATTATTATCCGCTATAGGATATATATGGTAATTACAGACCTCCTCCAAAGAAATTGCGTATTTTTTTAGTAACTGCATAAGCTGACCGGATTGATAAATTAATACTCACAACCGCAGTCCATACCTATTGACTTCAGGCGCAGCAATGCATCTGTGGCTGAGAATTCCCTGAGAAATAAAGGTATCTCTGAATGATAGATTTGATTAAGTAACATTTTTATCCTCTTATAAAGTATATTTTTTATTGGTTATACAGCAAAAATATTTTGTAAAGCTGGGTATCATTTTGCGCCGCAGGCTAGACAATGAGAAGCATACTTATCACTGCGGCGATAATTGTGATTCTTACTTATTGGAAATCTCCTAAACTATAAAAAAATTAAAGTTTATGCCATTCTCATCTCATCAATTTTTTTCGCTTTTTGATAAGCTAAGTTTAAAAACTGCTGAATTGACAGGTTCTCATAATCCCAATTCATAGGTTCCAAGGTTGTGGCACCTTGATAACCAGTAAGTGCTATTGCTTTCATAACATTAACCCAATCTATATTCCCATCAAACGGCAATTGATGTTGATTATGCTTTCCGCCATTATCTTGCAAGTGCAATGCCATTAAGCGCTTTCCATATCGTTTCAGTAAATCATTTTTAGGTGCGTAGTTCATATGATGGCAGCTATCATAACAAAACCCTGCATTCTTTGAGTGGAATACACCTAATACCAACTCGAGATTTTGAATATTACACAGATTTTCAAAGGCAATATTGACATCCAGCTTTTCGGCCTCGCTAATAATCTTTTCCAGTCTTTTGATACCTAAATTGTTTATTGGACTCTCATCATTTGGCAAATGAATAACCATTGTTGGTATATTATATTCGAAGCAATCTTTTACACATTGTAAATAAGTTTGAAATACACTATCTCCATCTAAATTATCTAAAGATAAACAGTTTTGTTCATGAACTGGTGTATGGATATTTTCTATATGTAATCCTGCCTTTCTTGCATATCGAACATCTTTTTGATAACCCATACCTCTGCCAAATTTATCACTCCACCAGAGCATCACACAATCAAAACCGGCATTTTTAATCAATTTATATCTTTCTTCAAATGACACTTCATAACCTGTACCATAGCCAAAGCAATCATATATTCCTATCATTTTATCTCCTATGATTTTGACTTTTTTGTTTTAGTTTTCTTAATGTGAAAAAATAGTCAGTATTTTGAAGGTGTTTTCACAGTATAATGCATTAAACATTACAAAATAAATACAGTTTTCTAAAATCAATCCAGTTCCTTACTCAAATATAAAACCAGGTCATCATCGTTACAGCAATCACCATATGGTGTACAAATCTGATCCCGATACCATACCCCTGAGCCATCCGGTATGTATCCTCTTTTTACATACATGCGCTGGGCACTGCCATACCCTGCATGAAGGCCGACTCCAATACATACAATTTTGGAACGGGTGAGTACTATTTTTTCTGCCGTGTCCATAAGCAGACCTCCGATTCCTTTATTACGGTATTTTTCCAGAACGCCGAAATCCACTATTTCAGGAATGTTTTTATCTGCAAAAGGTCCGGCGGTACAATTCCAGTATACATTTATATAGCCGGCAGGATGATTCTGATATTCTGCTGTAAGTGCGACAGAGATTCCCTTTTTTTCATCTGAAATGCGCATATCATATTTTTGGGGCGAAGCATGCCAGCCCTGCGCACATTCTTCATTACTGAAAATTTGCGGATCCGTATCCTGCATCCTGCGTATGACAATATTATTCTTCATGAAATAAATCATAGGCTGTCCTCCTGAAGGGCTGTACTTTTCTGCTACATACAGTATACAGGTGTATCGGAGGAAGAGCAATAAAGCTTTCTGCTTTATATGGTGTTTCTGTGCTGTATGACAATTAGTTACTGTTCACTCAGTACTGTGCAGTAAATGCACAGTAACGACAATTATATATTGGATAAAATTATGTTTTAAATATCGTTGCATAGCTTATTTTGATATGCTAGAATTTATACAGGCAATGAATTCACCCCATCTGATTTTCTGAAAGATTCTGAACCGTGCCGCAGCAGTGAATCGACTGCCGGACGGTATCTAATGCATGTTTTATGCATGAACTCCTTGCTGACAACAAAATAAGCAGGGAGGAGAAACGGCGTGTCTTCTTTCTGCGTAAATGAAAGAGAGGAACGCCTATGAACGAAAATAGCAGTAACAAAATAACCCTGGAGGCCCTGCCGGAGGATTATGCGTTTAATCTGAGTGATTTTGCCCTGTTTCTGTCTGTTATGAAGAACAAGACAGCTTACGAAAACACTCTGAGCATCATCCTTGATGAGCCGGATCTGAAGCTGAAGGAGGTAAAGGTGGAGCAGGTAGTCCTGAATAAATCAGGGAAACGTGCCATACGTCTGGATGCCTGGGCGCGTGATGAACAGAACCGTCACATTAATACGGAAATGCAGAATGATGCAAAACAGGATAATTTAAGAAAGAGATCCCGTTTTTATCAGGGACTTCTGGATACACCGGTATTAAAATCGGGAAAGAAGACGAAATATAAGCATCTGCCGTCCACAATTATTATTTTTATTACCCATGATGATATATTCCGATATGATTCAGCCATGTATACATTTACCGAGCAATGTGAGGAAGTACCGGGGCTGCATCTGGATGACGGAACAAAAAAGATTTTTCTGAATATGACGAGCAGGAATGGAAGGCCTGAATTAATCAGCCTCCTGCAGTACATGAAAAATACGACTTTGGATAATCCGGAAATAATCGTAAAGGATAAAAAGGATACAAAGTCTGGACAGGATAGTGAATGAAGTGAAGCAATCGGAAGAATGGGAGGCTGTGAAGATGAATATTCTTGAGATTGGAATCGAAAAAGGAAAAGCGGCTTCTATTTTGGAATTGTTGGAAGAAACAGGGAAGGTCTCAGAACAGTTAAAGCAAAAGATATTAGCTCAGCATGACTCTGAAACCCTCAGCAAATGGCTGAAGCTGGCCGCAAAAGCCGAGTCGATAGAGGAATTTGAGCGTAGGATAGCTCCTGATAAAGCTACGTGATAATATCCCTTTTTCTAAAAGCCAACCAACAGCCCCCGGACATGAAGAGAATTCATGGCCGGGGCTGTGTAATATTTATGCTCTAAAATTTCAGATATCCCGTTAATCCTGCATCTGCGGATCGGATTTCTTACGTACCTCAATATAGGCCAATATTGCCTCCACAGTATCGTTGAAGCCCAACCTGGAGCTGTCCAGGGACAGATCATAATTCAGGTCATACTTCCATTCTTTTCCGGTATAGTACTTATAATAACGAGCTCTGTAGTGTCCGTTTCGGCAATGAGCTTCACCACCTCATTTTCAGGCTGGCTGTTGACCTTCATGGCCTCCCGGAGGCAGAAGTCTGCCGGGGCATGGACAAATACACGGACCATGCCGGGCATTTCCTTCAGCACATGGTCGGCGCAGCGTCCGATCAGGACGCAGGAGCCTTTCTCCGCCAGCTGGCGGAGAATCTTGGCCTGGTAGGTGAACAGGTTATCGTCTTTTGTAAAGCCGGCGCTTTCCGGGAAGAGCAGCATTGCGCAGTCAAACACAAGAATTATGCTTATTTTGTGCAGTAAATCGAATAGATACGATGTAAATACTCCGAATCTCTAAAAATTTCATTCTTTATTTTACCATCAAAGGAGAAACCCAATCGTTCTACAACTGAAATTGATTTAGGATTTTCTACATAAATAACTGCATCTATTCTCTTGATATTCATACTTTTAGCAGCAAATGCTATTATTTCTTTCAATGCTTCCTGCATATGGTCATTTCCCCAAAATGCTTCTTTTAAGTCATATCCAACTTCTGCACTGGATTTTTCCTTGTTCCAACAGTGAAATCCACAGGTGCCTATTTTAGTTCTATCATTTTTTTTACAAGAAATATCATATTTTTCAGGCGAAGCATGCCAGTCCTGCGCACACTCTTCATCGCTGAAAATCTGCGGATCCGTTTCCTGCATCCTGCGTATGACAATATTATTCTCCATGAAATAAATCGTAGGCTGTCCTCCTGAAGGGCTGTACTTTTCTACTACATACAGTATACAGGTGTATTGGAGGAAGGGCAATAAAGCTTTCTGCTTTATATGCTGTTTCTGTGCTGTATGATAATTATATATTGAATAAAATTATGTTTTAAATATCGTTGCACAGCTTATTTTGGTATGCTAAAATTTATACAGGCAATGAATTCACCCCATCTGATTTTCTGAAAGATTCTGAACCGTGCCGCAGCAGTGAATCGACTGCCGGACGGCATGAACTCCTTGCTGACAACAAAATAAGCAGGGAGGAGAAACGGCGTGTCTTCTTTCTGCGTAAATGAAAGAGAGGAACGCCTATGAACGAAAATAGCAGTAACAAAACAATCCTGGAGGCTCTGCCGGAGGATTATACGTTTAACCTGAGTGATTTTGCCCTGTTTCTGTCCGTTATGAAGAACAAGACAGCTTACGAAAACACTCTGAGCATCATCCTTGATGAGCCGGATCTGAGGCTGAAGGAGGTAAAGGTGGAGCAGGTAGTCCTGAATAAATCAGGGAAACGTGCCATACGCCTGGATGCCTGGGCACGTGATGAACAGAACCGTCACATTAATACGGAAATGCAGAATGATGCAAAGCAGGATAATTTAAGAAAGAGATCTCGTTTTTATCAGGGACTTCTGGATACACCAGTGTTAAAATCGGGAAAGAAGACGAAATATAAACATCTGCCGTCCACAATTATTATTTTTATTACCCGCGATGATATATTCCGATGTGATTCAGCCATGTATACATTTACAGAACAATGTGAAGAAGTACCGGGGCTGCATCTGGACGACGGAACAAAAAAGATTTTTCTGAATATGACGAGCAGGAATGGAAGGCCTGAATTAATCAGTCTCCTGCAGTACATGAAAAATACGACTTTGGATAATCCGGAAATAATCGTAAATGATAAAAGGATACAAAGCCTGGACAAGATAGTGAATGAAGTGAAGCAATCGGAAGAATGGGAGGCTGTGAAGATGAATATTCTTGAGATTGGAATCGAAAAAGGCATTGAACAAGGCATTGAACAAGGCATTGAACAAGGAAAAGCGGCTTCTATTTTGGAACTATTGGAAGAAACAGGAAAGGTCTCAGAACAGTTAAGGCAAAAGATATTAGATCAGCATGATTCTGAAATCCTCAGCAAATGGCTGAAATTAGCCGCAAAAGCCGAGACAATAGAGGAATTTGAGCGTAGGATAGCTCCGGATAAAGTATAGTGATACTATTCCTTTCTCTAAAAAACTAACCAGTAGCCCCGGACATGAAGAGAAATCATGACCGGGGCTGCTGTAAAATTTATACTCTGAATTTAAAAATTACCGTTATCCCTGCATCTGCGGATCGAATTTCTTACGTACCTCAATGTAGGCCAATATTGCCTCCACAGTACCGTCGAAGCCCAGCCTGGAGCTGTCCAGGGACAGATCATAATTCAGGGCATCCTTCCATTCTTTTCCGGTATAGTACTTATAATAACGAGCTCTGTAGTCGTCCGTTTTGGCAATGAGCTTCACCACCTCATTTTCAGGCTGGCTGTTGACCTTCATGGCCTCACGGAGACAGAAGTCTGCCGGGGCATGGACAAACACGCGGACAACACCGGGCATTTCCTTCAGGACATGGTCGGCGCAGCGTCCGATCAGGACGCAGGAACCTTCTTCTGCCAGCTGGCGGATAATCTTGGCCTGGTAGGTGAACAGGTTATCGTCTTTTGTGAAGCCGGCGCTTTCCGGGGAGAGCAGCTTATTGCTGTGATATCCGCCCGTCAGCAGGGCGCGCAGGCTGTGTACTTTTTTTTCATCCTGGAACAGGGCGGCATTGATGCCGCTGTCTTCGGAGGCCATTGAGATGATTTCCCGGTCATAGTATGGGATCTGCAGGCGTTCTGCCAGCATTTTTCCCACAGTACGGCCGCCGCTGCCATATTGGCGGGCAATGGTAATAATTATTTTCTCCATATAAAATCCCCCTTTGATCTGATTTACTATTCACCCAGGTAGGCTTTTTTGATGGATTCGTCATCGAGAAGGGCATGGGCGTCTCCTTCATTGACGATTCGTCCGGTTTCAAGGACATAAGCACGGTTGGCGATGGAAAGAGCCTTTTTCGCATTCTGTTCCACCAGCAGGATGGTAACGCCCTGCTTGTTAACTTCCGTGATGATATTAAAAATTTCGTTGACGAACAGGGGAGACAGGCCCATGGAAGGTTCATCCATGAGGATAATGCGGGGCTGTGCCATAAGGGCGCGGCCCATGGCCAGCATCTGCTGTTCCCCGCCGGACAGAGTTCCTGCCAGCTGGCGGGTACGTTCCTGCAGCCGGGGGAAACGTTCATATACCTTTTCCAGAGTTTCTGCGATCTGCTTCTTATCCTTGCGGGAATATGCTCCCATCATTAGGTTTTCATAAACGGTAAGATTGGAGAACATACGCCGGCCTTCCGGAACATGGGACATACCCAGCTTTACAATCTGGTTTCCGGGGACGGAGGTTATCTCTTTGCCCTGGAAATTGACGGAGCCGGATTTGGCCTGGAGAATACCGCTGATGGTCTGCAGGGTCGTTGTTTTACCGGCGCCGTTGGCCCCGATGAGGGCGACGATTTCTCCTTCTTCCACATGGAAGGACAGGCCCTTCAATGCGTGGATCATGCCATAATATACATTCAGATTTTCTACGGTAAGCATTGACATAAATTAAGACCTCCTTTAATCGCCCAGATAGGCCTTGATGACCGCCGGGTCGTTCAGCACCTGGGCAGGCGTTCCTTCTGCCAGCAGTTTGCCGAAGTTCAATACATACAGGTATTCACAGATACCCTGTACCAGCTTCATATCATGTTCGATCAGAAGAATGGTCACACCGTATTTTTTACGGACAAGACTGATGGTTTCCATCAGTTCTCCGGTTTCGTTGGGATTCATACCGGCGGCAGGCTCATCCAGCAGGAGAAGCTTGGGGCTGGTGGCAAGCGCACGGGAGATTTCCAGTTTACGCTGTTTGCCGTAGGGCAGGTTGGACGCCAAATCGTTGGCGGAGCTGTCAAGCCCGAATACACTGAGGATTTCCAGTGCCCTTTGATCCATATCCTTTTCTTTTTTGGAATAGCCGCCAAGGTGCAGCATGCTTTCTGCCAGGGAGTAGGTAACCTGGTTATGGAGTCCGGCTTTACATTATCCAGTACGGACAGTTTTGGGAAAAGGCGGATATTCTGAAAGGTACGGGCGACGCCCATTTTGCAGATATCCGCGGGCTTTTTGCCTATCAGATTTTTCCCGTCCAGGCGGATTCCGCCTTCGGTGGGAAGATATACACCGGTAAGCATGTTGAACACGGTGGTTTTACCGGCTCCGTTGGGGCCGATAAGGCCTACCAGGCCGCCTTCTTCAATCTGCATGGTCAATTCATCTACAGCCCGCAGGCCGCCGAAGGAGATGCTAAGTTTTGTCACATCCAGCATTGCCATAGTTATACCTCCTCCTTATCGGATAATTCGGTCTTTTTCTGCGGGTCACCGGCGCGGCGTGCGGCTCTTTTTTCCAGAAGGCGCGTTTTCAGGCCGGAATTGTTGAAGATCATCATGACGATCAGCAGGATTGCATAAATGAGCATGCGGTAATCGTTAAGGCCGCGCAGAAGCTCAGGCAGAACCGTAAGCAGGGCGGCGGCTATGATGGAACCCCAGATATTGCCCAGACCGCCGAGAACGACGAAAACAAGCACCAGGATGGAGGTGTTGAAGTCGAATTTATTCGCTGTTACCGTGGAAAAATTCATGGCATACAGGGTGCCTGCCATACCGGCAAAGGCTGCGGAAATAACGAAGGCCAGAAGCCGGTAGCGGGTGGCGGAAATACCGATGCTTTCTGCGGCGATACGGTTATCGCGCACAGACATGACGGCGCGTCCGGTCCGGCTGTGAACCAGGTTAAGGATGAGGAACAGGGTGATGAGTATAAGGATAATACCGGAAGTAAAGGAGGAAATTTTGGTAACCCCGCTGACTCCCATGGGCCCGTTGATAATCATTTTTCCCCCGTCCTCCAGGGCGAAGCGCTGTTCCAGAAGGCTGAAATGGAGGCCATTGCCGTCCATTCCTATATAAAGCACATTGATTATGTTTTTTATGATTTCACCGAAGGCAAGCGTGACGATAGCCAGGTAGTCTCCCTTCAGACGTAAAACCGGCACACCAACAATAACCCCGGCCACAGCGGCAAAAATACCGCCGATGATCATGGCGATGGCCAGACGGAGAGGGGCGGAGGGAATCGCCTGGGCAAGGCTGGTGGTCACAACGATGCCGGTGAAGGCGCCGACGGACATAAAGCCTGCATGCCCCAGCGACAGCTCGCCCAGAAAGCCTACGGTCAGGTTTAAGGAAACCGCCATTACAATATAGGCACAGATGGGAACAAGCTGTCCCTTCAGGGAGGAAGAGATATTTCCGGTGGATATCATGATCTGTATTACGATGTAGGCGAGGATAACAATGCCGAAGGAAATCAGGCTGTCACGCCTGCCGGCCATCCGTTTTTTTATAGATTTCATACCATCTACCTCACACTTTCTCATTGATATGTTTGCCCAGCAGGCCGTCAGGCTTGACGATGAGGACAAGTATCAGCATGGCAAAAACCACAGCATCGGAAAGCTGGGTGGAAATATAAGCCTTGGCAAAGATTTCTATGATACCCAGAAGGATACCGCCCAGCATAGCCCCGGGAATGGAGCCGATACCGCCGAAGACAGCAGCGGTAAAAGCCTTGATGCCCGGCATGGAGCCTGTGGTGGGCATAAGGGTGGGGTAAGCGGAACATAAAAGCACGCCGGCAATAGCCGCGAGTCCGGAGCCTATGGCAAAGGTTATGGAAATGGTGGAGTTAACACTGATTCCCATGAGCTGTGCAGCACCCTTATCCTCGGATACGGCACGCATGGCGGTTCCTGTCTTGGTTTTGGTAGTGAACAGGGTCAGGGCTATCATGATAACGATACAGGCCAATACGGTGACAATGGTGACACCGGAAATGGTCAGTTCTCCGTCAAAAAGCTTCAGGGACCAGTTCCCTACTACGGAAGAAAAGGTTTTGGGGCTGGATCCCCATATCAGCAGGGCTGCATTCTGCAGAAAGTAAGATACGCCGATGGCTGTAATGAGTACGGCCAGGGAAGGCGCCTTCCGCAGGGGCTTGTATGCCAGCCGCTCCACAACAATGCCCAGAGCGGTGCAGACAATAATGGAAAACAGCACGGATATAAAAGGGGAAAGGCCCAGATAGCTGGTGGTACAGAAGGAAATATATGCTCCCACCATGATGACATCACCGTGGGCAAAATTCAGCATTTTTGCGATACCATAAACCATGGTATAACCGAGTGCGATGATAGCATAGATACTGCCCAGGCTGACGCCGCTGATCAGATAAGATAAAAAGGTCATGGAATACACCTCACTTTTTTCTTGGTGTCGCTGGCCCAGGGCGATGGTCCGCAGGGCAGACGACCGCCCTGCACCAACGACTGTAAAAGGAACAAGGGAGCAACCTATCGCTGATGATAGCGCGCTCCCCTGCGGTATTTGTATTATGGGCAGTCCGTTGAATTACAGACCCACATATGCGCCGTTTTCGATAATCATACCCTTAGGGCTCTTGGAAACTGCGCCGGTGGAATCCCAGGTTACACCTTCGCCTGTCAGTCCGTCAAAGGTCATGGAGGTAAAGGACTGGATCATCTTTTCGCACAGTTCCTCTGCCGTCATATCGGCTGTTGCTCCGGAATTTTCAAGGGCAGTCTTGTATGCGTATACACAGTCATAGGCATCCGCTGCAAACTGGTTGGGAACGTCGCCGAACTGCTCTTTATATTTGCTTACGAAGCTCTTTGTTTTTTCATCTTCCGCATCTGCATTGAAGGGGGTCAGCAGCATTACGCCTTCTGCCAGGGAGGTATCAAAGCCTTCCAGAGTCAGATACCGTCCATACCGTCAACACCGAATACGGTGGGGGTGTAGCCCATGTCGCTTGCCTGCTTCAGAATCAGGGATGCAGGCTGATAATAGATGGGCAGGAAGAGAAGATCCGCTCCTGCATTTTTAGCTTCTCCTAGCTGAACGGAGAAATCATTGGAGCTTGCATCGGTGAAGGTGGTGGCGGATACAATTTCCAGGCCGTTGGATTCTGCCTGAGCCTTGAATTTTTCATAAATTCCGCTGGAATAAACATCGTCATTACGATAGATAACCGCAATCTTTGTACCCAGCTGTTTTTCGGAAATATAATCTGCGGATGCAGTACCCTGGTTGGGATCTGCGAAGCACATCTGGAATACGTTATCTTTTCCTTCCGTAACAGCCGTGGAAGATGCGGAAGGGGTTAAGGAAAAGATACGGTCTGCAAAATGATCTGTGGAAGTAGCCTCACAGGGTTTTGTGGTAACGGAGCCGAGTGAAAGCTGGACTCCCCAGTCCTTCAGGGCATTGTATGCGGAAACTGCCTTTTCCGGATCGTTTTCATCATCTTCATATTTCAGGTCAAACTGAACAGCTCCGCCTTCTGCGTTAATTTCATCGACCGCAATCTGCGCGCCGTTTTTAACTGCGTTGCCGTAAATAGCAGCGGCTCCTGTGAGCGGTGCCGTACCGCCGATTTTAAAAACCCCGCCGGCGGCTGTGTTGTCTGCAGCATCTGCCGCAGGAGTTTCCGCAGCTTGGGAATCAGCCTGTACGGATTCTGCGGGGGCAGCCGGAGTAGTCTCGGCAGTGGATCCTGTGTTTCCGCATCCTGCAAGGATACCGGTACACATAGCAGCTGCGCAAAAGATACTAAGTGCCTTTTTCATAATTAGTTCCTCCTCATTTATTAGTGTCGTGAACAATTGTCTGTGACAGAAACACATCTGTCTTTCTGAACAATTTGGTTGTATTATACACCAGTTTCTATTAGGAAGGATAACTTTTTTGCATTTTTTAAATTTTTCGGCATTTTTTCGCCTTTTAGGCCGGATTTTGGAAAGATTTTCGGCGATATGGCATGTGAAAAAGACAGAGAAAGCAAGATCCGGTTCACGGTGAGGCGGATAAAAATAGCAATTAAGTTAAATACTAGCAGTATACGTTTTCAGGAAAGTGAGACAAATGGAAAAGCTTAAAATAGGAGTTGACGTAAAAAGCCTGTTTTTTTATAATAAATTATTACAATTTCCCATACAGTATGGGAAATAAGAAAAAGCTGTGCGTCCCGGATTAACGGACGGCGGGCTTCGGAGGACTCAGACGATATGCAAATAACGCCTGAGTCTTTTAACTCCATCCGAAACGATGGGACGGGGCCTGACGCCGGCTGCGGGAAAACGCATCCGGGCGGAGATAAAAGAGGAGAGACAGAATGCTGTTACAACATGAACGGATTTGGATTACAGGAGCCCAGGGACAGGTGGGCAGCGCATTCGCAAGGATGCTGGATACGACGGAGCTGGATGTGCTTCTGACAGACAGGGATGAGGTGGATATCACCAATATGGATGAGGTGCGGGCTTATGTGGAAATGAACCGTCCCGATGTGATCATCAACTGCGCCGGAATCTGCGGCATTGCTTTTTGTGAGGAAAACAGTGATCTGGCATATAAGGTGAATGCCATTGGGGCCAGAAATTTAAGCGTGGCGGCAAGAAGCGTGCATGCGGAAATGGTACAGATTTCCACGGATGATATTTTCGATGGAAGGGCGGAGGAGCCTTATAATGAATTTTCCGTGCCCACGCCGGTTTCCGTATATGGGAAATCCAAGCTGGCGGGAGAGGAATTTGTGAAAACCATTGCGCCCCGCTATCTGATCATCCGCAGCTCCTGGGTTTACGGAAACGGGGATAATTTTGTGACCAGACTGCTGAAAAGCGCGGAAACCCAAAAGGTGATCAGAGTGCAGGAAAACCAGATGGGCTCGCCCACCAGTGCAAAAGAGCTTGCAAAGGTTATTTACCGGCTTCTGGAAAAGGATGCCTATGGGCTTTATCATGCGGTATGCGGCGGCATGTGCAGCAGATATGAGTTCGCCCGGAGGATCATGGAGCTTGCGGGAAATAATACGGAAATCGCGGCGGGAGATGAGGATATGGAGAACGGCAGGCCTTCGTATGCGGTGCTGGATAATCTGATGCTCCGTCTCGATGGGATAGAGCTTCCGGTTTCCTGGGAAACAGCGCTGGAAGAATATATGAAAAATGCTTTAAAGGAATGGGGATAAATGAAAAAAAAGAAAAAGAACCTCACTACGGTTATTTTTATTGCATTATTATGCGGGGCGTTTACCGGCCTGGTATTAAATCTGTGGGTTCCTGAGGGGTATTTCAGGGATACCGTCATCGTGAACGGCATTTTTTATGTGATCGGGCAGGGGTTCATCCGGCTGATGCAGATGCTGGTGGTTCCTCTGGTTTTCTGTTCCCTGGTCTGCGGCAGTATGGCTATCGGCGATACGAAAAGACTGGGCAGGGTGGGCGTGAAAACCATCGGATTTTACCTGCTGACCACGGCGGTGGCCATCAGTGTGGCGATTTTCCTCGCCGGCCTGATCAATCCGGGGCTGGGGCTTGATTTGGGGAAAATCCAGGGGACGGAAACGGTGATTGCGGAAAAAACGAGCATCGTGGATACAATATTGAATATCATCCCGACCAACCCTCTGGGGGCACTGGCAGAGGGGGAAATGCTGCCCATTATTCTTTTTGCCCTGATCCTTGGTGTCATTCTGGCCCACAGGGGAGAAAAAGCGGATACGGTTTCTTCCTTTTTCAGCCAGTTTAATGATATAATGATGGATATGACGATGGGAGTCATGAAGCTGGCACCTGTGGGGGTGTTCTGCCTAATCGCCAGAACCTTTGCAGGCCTGGGGCTCGATGCTTTCGTTCTGCTGAAATATATGTTTGCCGTATTCCTGGCACTGGCGGTACAGGGGCTCGTGGTATATCAGGTGCTTCTGAAGCTGTTCACAGGGCTCAGCCCGGTGAAGTTCCTGAAAAAATTTGCCCCGGTCATGGCGTTTGCCTTTTCCACCGCGACCTCCAATGCGACCATTCCCCTTTCTATTGATACCCTTCATAAGAAAATGGGGGTGAGTAAGAAAATATCCTCCTTTACGATTCCCCTGGGGGCTACGATCAATATGGACGGAACGGCGATCATGCAGGGAGTGGCTGTGGTATTTGCGGCACAGGCATTCCATATCCATCTGTCTGCGGCAGATTTTCTCACGGTAATAGCCACAGCCACGCTCGCTTCCATAGGAACGGCAGGCGTGCCAAGCGTCGGCCTGATAACCTTATCCATGGTTTTCAATTCTGTAGGGCTGCCGGTTGAGGCAATCGGGCTGATTATGGGGATTGACAGGATCCTGGATATGACGAGGACTGCGGTGAACATTACAGGGGACGCAGTATGCACCACCATTGTGGCGAAACAGGATAATGCGGTGAACGTGGAAATTTTCAACAGGAAGGATCCCCTTGCCGGATAGCCTTATGTATGTGCGGCCGGGAAGGGATGTGTGAGCCGGACAGGAGTGAAAATGCGGAATAAGGATAAGAAATGGCAGCAGTCAGCTGCGCCTGTGGTGATGATGAATTTTACCCATGTTTATGAACAGGAGTATTTTTACCGGAAGGAACCTCATCTGTGGATGGATTTCACGGGGCTTAAGGGAGTGAACGGGTATTGTGATGAAGAGGCCGGCAGGGAAATCCGGGAGCGGATAGAGAATCTGTCTCCGATGGGAGTGCATTTTATCGATTCCGGTAATTTCCACTATATAAGCAAGTTCTGGACGGACAAAATCCGGGAGGATTTTGTATTGGTTCTGTTTGATCATCATACAGATATGCAGCCGTCCCGCTTCGGGGAGCTGCTGTCCTGCGGTTCCTGGGTAAAGGATGCGCTGGACACGAACCCTTTTCTGCGGAAGGTAGTCATGATTGGCATGGATAAGCATGCCCTGGAAGCTATCGGGGAAGACTACCGCGATCGCCTGCTGTGCTTTACCACGGATTTCCTGGGAATGACAAAGGACTGGCAGGCTTTTGCCGGGGAGCATGTGAAGCTGCCCATATACATATCCATTGACAAAGACGTGCTTCGGCCCCAGGAGGAGATCACGGACTGGGATCAGGGAAATATGAGTATTGCCATGCTGGAAGCGATTCTGCGGCTGCTGATCCGCTGTCACACCATTATCGGTATTGATATCTGCGGCGAATGTCCCGATATTCTGGGAAAAGGCCTGGAGGCGGTAAAAAGGAACGATTCCGTCAACCAAAAGCTGATGGAGTTCCTGAAAAGCCAGGTTTTATGAAGTACCGGGGACGGAAAAGGAAAGGCGTGGAGGAAGGAAAACAAATGGAATTTGATGAGTTAACGGACATTGCATACCGTACGTTAAATCCAAGGGAACTGTCGGACAGCTCTTATGCAGGAAGTGTGGCTGCGGCCCTTCTCACAGATCTGGGAAATGTATACAGGGGAGTATGCATTGATACGCCCTGTTCCATGGGCTTTTGTGCGGAGCATGCAGCAATTGCGGCCATGGTTACTGCAGGGGAAAGCCGGATTGTGAAGCTTGTGGCGGTAAGCCAGGATGCGGGAATTGTTCCGCCCTGCGGAAGATGCCGGGAGTTTATGTATCAGATCAACCATGATAATTTATCCTGCCGGATACGGCTGAAGGGAAAAGTGCTTACGCTGGATGAGCTTCTTCCGGAGCGGTGGGATTAATTTACAGGAGTAAATGTAGAAGGGACAGGAAAGGGGATAAGCATGAAAAGTGCAGTGTTTTATGGAAAACATGATTTAAGAGTGGAAGAGTATGCGCAGCCCGAAGTGGGGCCGGAGGACGTATTGATTCAGGTGAAGGCCTGCGGCATATGCGGAACGGACGTACACATTTATGAAGGGGACAAGGGGGCCGCGGAGGTGACGCCGCCGACCATTCTGGGGCATGAATTTTCCGGCGTGGTGGTGAAGACAGGCGGCAAGGTCACGGAGTACAGGGCCGGTGACAGGGTTTGCATTGATCCCAACTGTTACTGCGGCGCCTGTGATGCCTGCCGGAACGGGGAGGCTCATTTCTGTGAACATATGATGGGCTATGGCACGACGGTAAACGGCGGCTTTGCTGAGTATTGCGCGGTTAATTACAAGCAGGTTTACCGGCTGGGAGAAAATACAACCTTTGAACAGGGGGCTATGGCCGAGCCTGTGGCATGCTGTCTGCATGGCCTGGATATGTGTGAAATCCGGCCGGGACATCAGGTGGTGGTAATCGGCGGAGGCATGATCGGGCTTCTGGTGCAGCTTGCCGCTTGCCGGAGCGGCTGGTTGCGGCGCTGCTGGAGCCTGTGGAAGGAAAGCGCGAGGTGGGAAAGAAGCTGGGTGCGGATATCTGCATCGATCCTGTCAATGAAGATGTAAAGGCGGCTCTGGCTGGTGCAGGGATGAATTGGGTGCAGACGGTGATTGAATGCGTGGGCCGTCCGTCAACCATTGAACAGGCAATTGAAATTGCGGGGAAGAAAGCGGTGGTGATGATGTTCGGGCTTACCAAACCGGAAGAAACCATTGCTGTTAAGCCTTTTCAGATTTTCCAGAAGGAGCTTGTACTCAAGGCTTCCTATATTAATCCTTATACACAGAAAAGAGCGCTGGATTTGATTGATTCCGGACGTCTGGATGTGAGCAGCATGATCTATGATGTCTGCGGGCTGGACCGGCTGGGTGATATCCTGAGCCAGCCTCAGCTGCGGGCGAAGGGGAAATATATTATTTCTCCGGAAAAATAAGAGAATATCGGAAAATAACAGAAAAAAGGCTCCTGTCCGCAGGCAGAATGCGGGCAGGGGCCTTCCTTTTCCCGGGATACATGATTTTTATATTTCCGGGGAAAGTATTGTTTTATGAAATTACGGCATTTTGACGTCTGTATGCGTCATTATCTTTTTGGGCCAGTTCTTTTTCTACGGCAGCCAGTTTCTTCTCCAGTTCCCTTACCTTACCCTCGTCACTGGAAGCGGAGTTGATTTGCTGTTCCAATTGTTCCTTCTTTTCTTTTATTTTTTTTATTTCTCGGTCAGCCTTATCGGTATTAACAGTACATTCCTCTTCTGAACTTTTTGAAGCTTCCGCTTTGGGATCATCATATAAAATTTTATAGCTGCCATTCTCGTCCGGAACAACCTTGTATAGGCCGCTTGCTGTATCTGAAGAGTTTTCACTTTTGATATATTCATCATGCGGTGATGGGAGGGAAGCCGGTTTATCTGTAATATCCCTGTCCTCAAGAGAGCGGACAGGGGATGCCATAGCCGGCTCCGATGGATTTTTTTGAAAGACTGTACTGTTCTGTATTACACCTGTTTCCATGGCGATTACCTCCTTTTCCTGTATTTTAAGCCTCAGAACGGATGATTCAATACCTTTGACGTGAAATGTTTTCTTCCTGTTGTGGAATGATGAGCAGCACATTCAGACAAAAGGATTCTTTTTGGGTGTTTATACTCATGGCCCCGTTATATTTATCAGCAATGGATTTGATATTGGATAAACCAATTCCTTTTTTCAATGGAGCTTTTCCGTAGTAACTGTTCTTTATTTCAAGTAAAAGGAAGTCTCCCTGCATATGTCCTGAAAGCTCAATACATTTGTCGGGATTTGCTGTTGCTTTCTCACATCCGTGAATCGCATTGTCTAATGCGTTAGACAATATAATACATAGGTCTATGTCTGTTATGGTACATGGATAAGGAAGTTTTAAGGAGCAGGAAACAGCAATTCCCTTATCTTCTGCGATTCCCAGTTTGTTGCCGATAAGAATATCAAGAACCGGATTATTGGTATGGCAGGGGAAGGATAAACCATCCATCAAGGGTTCCATATTTTCCAAATATTCTTCTGCTTTTTTAATCTCTCCTTTTTCTAAAAGACCGTGAATGACAGACAGATGATTTTTTATATCATGCCGGAAGGATTGTGTCTTTTCATACCTTGATTTTGCTTCTGATACATACTGCTTCTGATGGTGGTTTTCCCGCTCCAGCATAGACAGCTGCATACTGATTTTGAAGCTGTGAATCAATTTTTGGAAGACATAGATAATGCAGAACAGGCTTAAAATACCGAAGCCTTGAATGACAAGCATCTGTAGATGGTTTGTATTGTTCATTTCCCCTCTTCGGCTGAGTACAATTGTGTTGCTGTAAACGGAATTGCTTATAAATTCACTTAACATGAGTATCATTAGCAGCGGCATGAAAAGCATAAGTATATACCGGTTTTTTTCGGTTTCCGAATATACAAAATATTTATGAATAACAGAATAGCAAAGGCAGGACAGCAGCAATGAGCAAAAACTGTTTATAATCATAAAAATCAGGCCGACAGCCTTCGGATTTACCGGATAAAGCAATGGTGATAAAATTCCGGCTAAGGAGTTGAAAATACCAAAGCATAATTCCATAACTTCAACGATGATAATAGTATACAGGACAGCAGTTTTGATGCCCGCCTTATAAATAAAAACACCGAAAAACACCAGTAATACAGCGTTAATCAACAATTTTGCAGGAAGGGCTGCAGGCACCAAATTTACGAAAGAATTGTTTATAGCGGATAACAGTATGTAATGGGAAAGCTTTGCTTTCTTACCATTTAATTTTGCAAAAAAATAAAGTTCTATGATATTTTCAGCGATACCAACTATGAAAATATTGAAAAAATCAATTAAGATAGGCATTCAAAATCTCCATTCTTTCATGTACTGCAATATAGCATTGGTAAATTCTTCGTTCCGTAATCTGGAGACAGGAATTTCTTCCCCATTGCATAAGTAGGCCGTATCTTTTTTATAATTCCTTACATACTTTAAATTGATTATATAGCTTCTGTGACACTTGAAAAAACGATTGTCTAATTTTTTTTCCATGTTTTCAATCTTTTCATAAAAATCAATAACCTCCTGCCGTTCTAAATGCAGATAAATTTTCCGGTTGATAATTTCACAATACATAATGTCATCAAAGGGAACAATACTCCATTCATTTCCTCTTTGTATAAAAAGGTTTGTTTCAGAAGAATTCTGCATAACGGAAAGTAAGCGCTCCATGGTTTTATGGAACCGCTCATGGTTAACCGGCTTTACAAAATAATCAAATGCCTGTACTTCAAAGGAATCGAATACAAGCTCCTCCATAACGGTAACAAATATAAAATAGCCTTTATAATTTCTGCTGCGTAATATCCTCGCCACATCCATGCCGTTTGTCCCGTTCATCCGGATATCAAGAAAAATGAGATCCAAAGGTTTATTGGACTTCAGCAGGGCGCTGCCGTTTGTAAATTGACAGATTTTAATTTCTATATTTTTGGGAGAAAAAAACTCATAAAGTAAACCGGATAATTCATCAGACATGAATTTTTCATCATCACAAATTGCTATATTGATCATGGCGCCGCCTCTTTTCGTAAAAATTTATCATAATAAATTTCCTCTTTCCGGGCAAGGACTGTGTTATGAAATGTCTTTTTGATGGTGCAGAAATATTTGTTATGTGGTCATCAGGCTTATGTTACCATATTTGCAGAAGCAATAACACAAGAGGAGAGAAAAGAAAATCCCCCTGTCTGCGGAAAAATGCAGGCAGGGGGATTTTTGGGGCGGCGGCAAAGAAGTAAGGGTATAGAGGAATCAGTCATATATGGATTCTGATTCCCATTCCAGTATCTTTCCGGTGGCCGCATCAATATCAAATTCATATTTTATTTCATTATAGACAATCTTTATTTCGTATTTCATCCTTCCGTCATCATAATCGGTTTTGAGCCGAAGATTGTTTTCGGTGGCTCCGGGTACCTGTTCCAGGGCAATTTTCTTTGCATCGGCTTCACTGATGGAGCCCGCGGGAGCGGCGGCATTACTGCTGCCCTGGGTGCCATTCTGATGGTGCTCTTCAGACAGCTCCGTATCAAAGCTGCGGATGGTGCCGGTAACGGCGTCAATATCATATTCGTATTCCGTGTTCCCCACATAGAACTTTATATCGTATTCCACGATCCCGTCATCCGTATCCAGCTTCAGCTTGAAGTAGGAAATATCTTCTTCCTTGACTCCGGCATGCTCCATAGCTATTTTTTTCGCATCTGCTTCACTGATGTAAGCCGTCTGTCCGCTGTCTGCCGCAGCCTGCAGGGAAGCGTTCGCAGCAAGGGGGACTGTCTCACCTGCTGCGGGCAGCGAGGCATCATCGTCTTTGTTTTCCGTTATCTGGACAGTGGAGGAAGACGCGCCTGCAGCAAGGGCATCCTGGTTGGAGGTGATTTGCTGTGTTACGGAATCCGGAGTGCTCTGGCTGCCGCAGGCGGCCAGAAGGGCGGCTGATAAGCCAAGTGCGGGAAGCAGGATATATAAATTTCTTTTCATTATTTGTTTCTCCTTTCGGTGATTTCCTTTTGATAAACTAAGCATAACGTGTCAAGATTAAAGAAAGATTAAATTTAATGATAAAATTAAAATACCGGCCCTAATCACAGAAAATGATTAGGGCCGGCAGTCTTTTTTGTTATGAAACTTAGAAGAGCCGCTGGATTACCTGATTGAGTATATCGAATTTATAATCCTCATCCATATCGACAGCAGCCAATATCTGCTGAATACGATCCAGCTTTGCCACATCGGTATCCAATTGCTGAGGTTTCAGGTTGTCCAATAATTTCTGCAGCAGCTCAATCATCCGTTGGTTGGTATTCTCTCTGTTTTCAACAATGTTGCCAATCGCCATGGCGGCGGCTCCTTCCGCATGCTCAAGCTGTGCCAGCGCATCCCTGATATACTGGGAATCGGCCATTATCTGGTCGATTTTCCGGATGATGTAAGACATGTCCGGTTCTGCAGCAGTCGGGGAGAAAATAGTATTATGCACAGCGGCGGGTTCAGCATCCGGCTGAGACGTCTGGTTAAAAGTATTTTCCATATTCATAAAATCAACCTCCGTATTTTCCGGAGGGCACGCAAGGCAGATAGTAGTTTCATTGACGAAGCGTGCCCTGCCGTTTTTGACAAGACCTTTGGCACGTTTGGGCCAGGTCGCTTCATATTCGTTACCCTGCGCATCAATCACAGAAATGTTTTTTATAATGGGTGTCCTCCCCTCTGAATGATGCTGTAATATTGTTATGCTTCGTTTTGTGTAATGGGTGTCTTCCCCTGCTTCTTTATTATACTTCCGGAAGAAAGTGATGTAAAGGAAATTCACTTGTTTTGAGGAAAGGTGAATGTAAAGACGGTCCCTGAGCCGGGAGTGCTTTCGGCGCAGACAGTCCCTCCGTGTGCTTCGGTAATCCATTTGACCATAGGAAGCCCAAGGCCTGCGCCTTCCCGCTCGCCGGAGCTCCGGGCAGGATTAACCTGATAAAAACGTTTCCATATTTTATCCAGTTTATCTTTTTCAATGCCGATGCCGTTATCGGAGACGGAACCGGTTATTAGATTTCCGTCACTGGACAGGGAGATACGGGTCAGGCCATTTTCCTTCCCATAGGTGATGCTGTTGGAAATCAGATTGATGAAGAGCCGCATCAGCATTGTTTCATCCCCGCGGAAAAGGATATCAGGCTGAATGCAGGTTTCCAGTGTAATCCCTTTTTCAGAGGCAAGTCCTTTCTGTTCTTCCGTTATGATTTCCGCCAGTTCGCTTAAGTTCAGCAGCTCATAATGTAGCTTCTGTGTCCCTTTATCCGCCCGGGCAAGGGTGAGCAGCTGTGAGATGAGGTTGGACATTTTCCGTGCCTGGGCGGCAATGGAACGGATACAGTCCTTAATTTCCTGAGCAGGAGTATCTTCCTGCAGGGCATATTCACATTGGGAAAGAATGACTGTGACCGGAGTACGCAGTTCATGAGACACGTCGGAGGTAAATTGCTTTTCATTTTCAAAGGAATCCTCCAGCTTATCCATCATTTTATCAAAGGTATGGGCCATTTTATGGACCTCGTCATTTCCGGCCCCCAGACGGATCCGGCGGGATAAGTCGTTTCCGCTGCTGATTTTCTGGGCGGTTTCCGTCATGTCGGCTAAGGGGGAGAGTGTCCGGCGGATAATGAAATAACCGCCTGCAGCGATACAGAGGACAAAGAAAGGCAGAAAAACCAAAGCCAGGTTCACGACGATTTGGAGGGCGGCGTCTGTCTGGGTCTGGGAAGCGATGCCACGCACCCACAGATTGCCGTAGCTTTCGATTTTCTGGCAATAATCGTAAACATACCAGAGCGTCTGGCCGGAATCCACCTGCTGGATTTCATCCATGACAAGCACGGGGGCACCGTTGAAAAGGGAAGGAATCCTTCCGTAAAGCAGCTTGCCATGGGCGTCATATACGGAAATATAGATGCCTTCTCCAAGAAAATTAATATCATTATCAAATTCCAGCACACCGTCTTCATAATCGATTTCGTGAAAGCTTCTGGTAACGGTATCCTTCAGGCGCAGCCGGGCATTGGAAAGCAGCCGGCTGTTGGTGATAAAAAGAAGCAGCCAGAGGATTCCCACAACAAGCAGTGTCATGAATAAAGTGTACCATAAGGTGATTTTCAGTTTGATAGACATATTTTTCATACGTTCAGGCCTCTTTCAGCACATAGCCTGCGCCGCGTACCGTGTGGATCAGTTTTGGGGTAAAGCCGTCATCGATTTTTTTCCTGAGATACCGGATATAAACGTCCACCACATTGGAACCGCCTTCATAATCGTAGTTCCAGATATGCTGTTCTATTTTTTCACGGGACAGGACAATCCCCTGGTTGCAGATTAAGTATTCCAGAATGGAAAATTCTTTGGAGGACAGAGCAATGGGGATGTCATCCCGGAAAACGCATCTTGCATCACAGTCCACCTTCAGATTGGCAATCCGGTAACAGTTATCAACCCGGCCGCCTTCCCTGCGCAGCATCACGCGGATGCGCGCCAGCAGTTCTTCAAAATCGAAAGGCTTCACAAGATAATCATCGGCGCCGGTATCCAGGCCGGCAACCCTGTCCTGGACGCTGTCCCTTGCGGTAAGCAGAAGAACGGGAGTCTTATTCCCGGCAGAACGCAGCTTTTTCAGCACCTCAAGCCCGCTCACACGGGGCATCATGATATCCAGGATTATGGCATCATATTCGGCCATATCCAGACAATCCAGCGCTTCCTGCCCGTCCAGGCAGGAATCCACGGAATAATGGTTTTTCTGCAGGGTCTTTGTAATGACCTGGTTCAAGTCTTTTTCGTCCTCGGCAATAAGCAGTCGCATAACAGGCTTCTCCTTTATATTTTTCATTTTACGGAAGAAATATGAAAATAACATTAAAAATTATACCATATATGTTGCAGTTCAGCTATTCTTTGTGGAGCGCACCTTCCCGCTTCGGATTCCCTTCCCGGCGGGGACCGCGTGCAGATAAACCTACTGCGTGAACGGCTCCGTCTGCCCGGGTGCCTCTTCCGGACGGCCTGCGGCACGGTAAGGTTCCTTATAGGGCACGCTTTCGCTCGGATAAACACGCAGCGGTACTAAGGCTGCAAAAGGACGCAGCCTAAGGACCGGCGTGTTTATACGGCCCTTTCAGGAATCCCACCGTGCCGCAGGCCGTCCGGAAGAGGCACCCGGGCAGACGGAGCCGTTCACGCAGTAGGTTTATCTGCACGCGGTCCCCGCCGGGAAGGGAATCCGAAGCGGGAAGGTACGAGGCACAGGGCATAGCTGAACCGTAATATATATTTAACAGAAATATAATATTGAGCTTGACAAATATAACTGTAATTAATATAATTACAGTATAGAGAAAAAGGAGGCAGCCTATTATGAACCGAATAAAAAGAATAATTCCGGTTATTCTCATAACCGTAGTACTTGTGGGAATTCTCGCAGCCTGCGGCAGCCGCAGTGAAAATAGTGGAACAAAACAGGAGGACGAAATGAAAGGGGAATATCATAAAATTACGGCAGAGGAAGCAAAAGAGAGAATGGATTCGGGAGATGACATTATTATCCTGGATGTGAGGACGCAGGATGAATATGAGGAAAGCCACATACCCGGAGCGATACTGATACCTAATGAGACGATAGGCACGGAAATGCCGGATCAGCTTCCGGATGCAGGTCAGGAGATCCTCGTATACTGCCGCAGCGGCAACAGAAGCGCACAGGCCGCTAAAAAGCTGGTGGAAGCGGGATACACGAAGATCTATGATTTTGGAGGAATCATGGACTGGCCTTATGAAACGGTAAGCGGAGAA
>VOFI01003683.1_pt1 | contig 27753 bp, 37 predicted proteins | sample 5384131 | NCBI WGS metagenome assembly VOFI01 (sample SAMN12384728, study PRJNA508395) | human gut metagenome | isolation source: healthy gut H | host: Homo sapiens | reverse complement strand
ATCGATGCGCTTCGTTCAGTTACGTATTGCTGGAAGATGTTCGCTGCTGAGTATGATGCGTCATAAAGGGTGCGGAATGGGCTACACGTCCCATGGAAATGCTGGAAACGACGAGGTCGGAAGTGACTTCGAGTATGCAGTGAGTACGCGTGACGATATATTAAATATTATTGGAATGAATATTGGTATTGTGCCATTTCCTGTAATGAAATAAATGAAATATGGATTGATTCAAAATCCGGCTGGTAATAAGGTTAATTAAACGATTTGATTATGAATAAATTATTTGCGATAGGCATGTTATTCATCTCTTCGGTAAAGTCTGGTGGCGCAGGAGATGATGAATGGCATTGTGAAAGAATGCTCAGTAGAAACCTCTTAAAGATTGTAAGGGTATGAGGCTGGGAGAATACAGAAATAACAATGTCACTGATGAAGACGGTTTGTTTTCACTCCTGTTGAAGAAAAGGTGTTATTGAACTGAATTATGCAGATGTAGCAACCAAGCGGTTAAAATCACAGGGGATACCCTGAATTTGGTGTTTGATATCAAAGACGCACTGGGTTGTTGATTTAGGGATTTCTAAAGCGGACAGAAGACACCCAAACCCAGTCTGTGACTGCTATTTATGCTGACTTGCTGGAAAAGACGCGACTTCTCCCGACCGGGTGAATAACGCGCTTTTTGGATTGATATCAGGGCTTCATCTCAGTCAAACGGTTGGTTGGGATGCTAATGCCGGCATGAATATACGTGGTCGTGGTGGTTTGGGTCCAGCGGAGCTTTGGTGGATGGATTTGAAACAGGGACTGACGAATATGACAATAGAAGAAATAGAGTCCGTTCAAAGTCTTGAAAGATGAATGCTGCTACGGCTTTGATGGGTGCCCCCAGGGGGCTAACGGAGTCATTTTGGTGAATACCAAAAAGGTATTTATAATTCGTTTGATGTGGATGATGAATTATCGTCATGGTTTCGATTTTCCTGTCAACCGGCCGGAAATGGCGGATGCTTATACGTATGCTATGGCGCAGCGAAGCGCTGTATTATGATGGTTTGCCGTTACAATACACGAAAAGGGACTTGGAACGGTTTAAGGATGGTACGAATCCGAATTTATCCGAACGTCAACTGGTATAAAGAGGGTACAAGGAATTTCAGCGAAAACAATCAGTTTAATGTAATGATGCGTGGTGGCGGAAAAAGAGTACGGTATATGGCGTTGTTGGATTATAAGAATAAGTTTGGTTTGTTGAATGAAGATTATACTCACTATTCGGATCGTTATAATTCTCAGATACGGACTTATGAGTTAGGACTGCGTATGAATTTGGATGTGGATATCACTTCCAGCACCCGAATGAAGTTTGGCTTATATGGCATTATTGGAGAAGATAAGCGACCGAATACGGATATTAATACCATCTTCCAGAATTTTTATAAAGTACCTGCCGCTGCATTTCCGGTGAAGACGCTGAATAATAATTGGGGGAGTAATACGCTTTTTAAGATGAATCCGATTGCGGCTATTGCAGATGTGGGATATGTACAGGAAAAATCGTCGTATGTTGGAAACAGATATGCGGATTACCAGGATTTCTCTCATGTTCCTGAAGCGGGGGTTGAGGTGCGGAGTGGCTGTCGCTTATGATAATACTGCCACTTTTCAGGATATAGGTAGTGAAGACCTGCGGGCGATAGAAGTTTATCTGTCGGAAGAGGGACTCCCGGTAAGTTGAAACTTATGGTACGGATAGCAAGGTGCAGATAACCAAGTCTGTATTGTCTGCCCAATTGATACGTGCCAGTGTTGAGGCTAAATTGAATTATGACTATACATCCGGTAAGCATCAATTGTCGGCTTCGGCTGTCTATCGGCAGGATATGAAAGAACCGTTAGAAAATAACGCCTGTTATTATCGGCAGAATATCATGGGATTTGTCGGTTATAAATTTATGGCAACCGTTATATGGTAGATGTTGTTGGTAATTATTATGGTACAAGTGTTCTGTTGAAAGGTGATAAGTTTCGTGCTTCTATCCGGCTGTTTCTGCTGGTTGGAATTTGGCTAACGAAGATTTCCTGAAAGGGGCTTCTAACCCAACTTTGTTGAAACTTCGGGCTTCTTGGGGGACGTTCTGCGGTAGATGAACTTGATTGGTGATTGGGGAATTATTTCTGGACAGGGGGGACAGGATATCCTTTTGGAGATGGTATGACAGTAGTCAATGGTTTGAAAGAAACAAAGGTTACCTGTATATGGCTTGAATCTGGAGACTGCAGACAAATATAATGTGGGGAGTAGACCTGCGTTTATGGAAGAACTTCACGGCAACGGCAGAGGTGTACTATGACCATCGTACTAATATTTTAGCGTTGCTAATAATAATGTCCGGCATACTAGGCATCGACCCGCCGAAAGCCTGCGCATAGGTGAAAAAGAGCCGTGGTGTAGAATTGAGTTTGGATGGAGTGGACAACATAAGGATTTCAATTATTTTGGTAAATGCGAATTAAAGCATTGAATGATAGTGAGATTGTTGAAAACGGACAAGCCTATCAGCCTTTACGACTATTTATATACACGTGGACATAAAGTCGGGCAACTGTTTGATTGGAAGCCGTCGGTTATTTCCGTGATGAAGAGGATATTGCCAGAGCCGGAACAAACATTTTTCGGTGGTTCGTCCGGGAGATGTGAAAATATAAAGACCAAAATGGAGATGGAAGGATAGATAGTGAGGATAGGATAGCAATCGGCAAGTCTACAACGGTGCCCGAAATGGTGTTCGGCTTGGAATCTGGGCTGAATATAAAGGCTTTGGAATAGATATGGTCTTTAATGGGTGAGTGGGCTGACCAAACAATTGAATGTGGCAAATGTGCATCAGCCCTTACGTAATGGCAAATACCAATATCGCGACTTGGTATTTGAAAGATAAGATCCGTTGGACGGAGAAGCTATGGAAAGATGTCGCTAATGTGCCGCGTTTTCTACATTGTCGAATGAGAACAATATCAGACAAGTACACAATGGATTGAAGATGGTTTCATTCTTTAAATTACGTAATCTGAATGTCTATTATAATCTGCCGCAGAAATGGGTGAAAAAGATAAAATTGGATAAACTTCAGATTTATGCTAAAGCACAGAATGTATTTTCTATAGATAAGATTGATTATTTCAATTGTGAAGATCTGACATTGGGGTATCCGGATTTATTCTCTGTATGTCTGGGTCTGAATATTAACTTTTAAATAAAGATAGTTATGCGAAATATAAAGAACTATGTAGTAGCGGCTTTCGCTCTGTTTTTTATTGGACGGATGTGATTTCCTCGATTACGATGAAACTAGCGGAAAAACCAAGGAAGAAGCCTACAGCTATTTTAATAATATGAACTCATCGGTAGCTTATATATATGGTTTCTGCCGACTGATTTTGGGAGGGTGAGTGATGCGATGATGGAATCTGCTACCGATAACTGTTTATACTTGGGAAAATAATAGTATCTATTATATAACCAATGGTATTTGGAGCCCCTTCAAAGCGTGTCGATGACAGGTTGGGGCTTTTGGGACGGATGCGTAGCGCCAATTTATTCTGGAGAACTTTGATCCGAAAGTGCTTGAACGTTTTCAGTACAATGAAGATTATGATGATGAAATGATAGACAAGGCTTCTAAATTTTCTTTGGAAGTCCGCTTTCTTGCGCGCGTTCTATTTATTCGAACTGGCTAAACGCTATGGGGATATTCCTTTGATAACACGTACTTATACGCAGGAAGAGATTAATTCTGTACAAAGACTTCATTTTGCGGATGTGATAGATTTCATAGCAAAGGAATGTACGGAGATAACCCCGGGAAGGAGGACTGCCGGAAGATGGTGTCAGAGGCAGCAGAGACAGGCAGGGTGACCAAAGGTGCGGCACTGGCTTTAAAATCAAGGGCTTTACTGTATGCGGCAAGTGATTTGCATAATCCTGCTCATGACTTGACAAAGTGGGAAGCGGCAGCTAAAGCAGCTTATGAGGTTATAAAAATGAATAAATATCAATTGCCTAACGTTTCTACTGACCCGTTGTATTCGGATTTGGGTGGTAATGAGGTCTTGAAGTCCAAACAGTTGATTTTTGAGCGTCGTGCCATTGCAACTACCAGTGATTTTGAATCACGCAATGAACCGATGGGATATGAAGGTGCGGAAGGAGGAAATACGCCTACACAGAATTTGGTAGATGCTTATGAAATGAAGGACGGGACTCCTTTTGGACTGGAATAATCCTACTCATGTGGCAAATATGTATTATGATGCTTCCAATAAGGAAACACGTGATCCGCGTTTATACAAAAATGTACTGACCAATGGTTCTATATGGCAGAAACAAAAGGTGGAGATTTTCGAAGGTGGCAAAAACAAGATCTTGGATGGTTCAACGAAAACAGGATATTATCTGCGTAAATATGAATCGTCCGTATCCTCGACCCAGACAAACCGAATAAACTGTATCATCACTATGTCTTGTTCCGTTATGCCGAGATATTGTTGAATTATGCGGAGGCTATGAATGAGTGGAAAGGTCGGATGCTACGGCAGAGGATGTCCATTGACGGCGCGTGCAGCCTTGAATCAGGTTCGTGATTGTGCCGATATGAAACATGTGACTGAAAATGGAGCGGACTTTACAGCAAAGGTTCGCAATGAACGCCGCATTGAGCTGGCTTTTGAAGGGCATCGCTTCTATGATATTCGCCGTTGGAAGATAGCGGGGTTGGATGAAGTTAGGAATATCTATGGGGTAAAGATAACAAAGAGCGGCACTTCCCTCTCTTATGAAAAGGTGTTGTTACAGCAAATGTACTGGAATGATAAGATGTATTTATTCCCTTATCCCCAGAATGAAATTTATATGAATCGGATTTGGGGCAAAACCCGGATGGAGTAATGGTAATTAATTAAATTTGAAACAATATGAATTCAAAAATATTTAGTTTGCTTTTTTTGCTGGCTCTGTTCATGACTGCCTGCAATGATGATAAGATTATTTTCTTTGAGAATCATGTCAAGGAAGAGGATAATGGTGGAAGTGAAACAACAGTTCCGAGACTTTTTGAAGTAATCAATCTTGATTATCCCGGTTTGGAAAAAGTGAAAGCATATTATGATAAGAAAGATTACGTCTCGGCTACTTCCGAATTGTTGGAATACTACCGGAATAGAGGATGTTACCAATCCCAATAATATAAATCTGGGTCAGACCTCTATTGGCGATTTCAATAAAAATATTGCTGACCAAGCTTTTAGAATATCGTTTTTTATATAAAAGATAAATATGAGTCTAAAGATGCATCTGGGAAAAGAAACGTATGTCCTGTTTAAACAAGATGATGAAATAAACTGGAATTATGTCCCTGACAAGTATAAAGGGAGATGCGGAATTTGTTTTATCAGTTGCATCGCCATCAGTGGATGATATACCAGGCTAATGCATATACGGTTACTCATGATGAAAAATATGTCAAATCATGGATAGAGGTTTATGGCGATTGGCTGAAAACGTTTCCTTGCCCTGAAGGGAAAGTCGATAAAAACAAAAATGTGGAATGGTATGGACTTCAACCTGCTCATCGAGTACAGGCACAACTTGATATAATGTCTTATTTTTATTCAATCGGAGAACTTTACTCCTGAATGGCTTTCTACATTTCTCGTTGCCCTGTCGGATGGAGGGAATGTATCCGTAAGAATTATTATAAAGAGACTAATATTCTTATTACTCAAGTGGAGAGTGTTGTTTCTGCCGGAATATTAATGCCGGAATTTAAGAAAGCAGGAGAATGGTTGAATGAAGGTACAGCAAAAAATCACTGAACAGGTGGAAGCACAATTCTTAGGTGATGGGGGCATGTAGAACTGACTCCCGGTTATCATATAGAAGCTGTTTATGCTTGCAATAAGCTCTATAATATGGCACAAGTCAACAATAAAGTCGGATACTTCCCGACCAATTATGTCGGATTATTGAAGAAAGCTGCCCGTTTCGTAATGGATATTACGTATCCCGATTATTCTTTTGATAATTTTAATGATACAGGTGCCAGTTCATGGACTAAAAAGTGTACTGTTAGGTAATTTCCGTCGATATATGGCCATGTTCCCTGATGATAAAGAAATCGCATGGATGGCAACCGAGGGAAACAAGGTAAGACTCCTGAAGAATTAATCCAGCTCTATAAGGATGGCGGTTATTATATGTTGCGCAGTAAGTGGGCATCAGATGCAATGATGATGGTAGTGAAAATAACAATAATCCCAAGAATTATGTGCACTGCCAGCCAGATAACGGAACTTTCAGTTTATATCGTGACGGACGTAATTTCTTACCGGATGCAGGTTTCTTTACTTATGGAGGAGATAAAGAAAGATAATCTGCGCAAATCATATCGGGCAACCACCATGCACAATACAATGACCAAGAACTCTGCCACTATAGCAGATGGTTATATGAATGGAAAATTCTTGTTGCAAGAAAGCAAAGGCAATATCGATGTGCTTGTAACGGAAAATAAGTCCTATGGTGACTTGACACATCGTCGTGCCATATTTTTTTGTGAACAAGACATTCTTTGTTTTGGTGGACGAGGGCTATGATGCCGGTAAAACTACCCCGGTGGTGGATGTGACTTTCAATTTGGGTAATGCGCCTAAGGTTGTTGTTGATGAAGCTGATAAGGAGAACTTTCAGTATGGTGCTTACACAAAATTTGACGATAATAATAACATGCAGTTTAAGACATTTGTTGAAACTAATTCCGATATGTAGCTAAATGGAGTACTAATTGGTCCTCTAGTAAGCAGAATGAGAAAACACTTCAACGCAAATGGTATCGAGTGAGTATAACCAAACCGATGGGAGGTGCGGCACGTTTTTATTACGGTAATCCACCCGTTTACGAATGAGGCTGATCGTGCAAAAATTGAATATTAGTGCTAAATTTTACAGATAATACAGGTGCGACTCCTGGCACATTCCATGCCGATGGTGCTTCTGTAGAAGTTTCCGTAGGTGGTACAAAATACGATTTATCTTATAAATTAAAATAGATTTTTTTTATTTTGATATTTGTATCATAGGTAAAAGTTTTGATATAGAGATGAATTTGTAATTTGGCTCTTTTTCAGGTAACTGAAATGGTATGGGATTGATTGTTTTTGATGTAACTCCCATACCATTTCTTTATGGTACGTAAAGTTATTAAAATTTTATTTTTTGTTAATTAAGTATTTTATTTAGTCTATCTTTGCTCATACATATAGCCCAAATAATCATATCATAATGAAAACACGAAGAATAAAAACAATCCTTCTTTTTTATCAACAATGCCATTTATAGGCATTTATGCCCAATCGATATATTACGTTTCTCCTCATGCATCATCCGGTGGAGATGGCAGTCCGGCAACTCCTTTTCATATCATTCATGAAGCAGTGGAAAAGCTCGAAAGGATAAGAACTGTACTACAATTTATTTGAGGGAAGGGGAATATATTTTAGATACCCCCTTGGTGCTGACCTCTGCTGATGGAAATGATTCGAAAGAATTAATAATAAGGAATTATCCAAGGTGAGAAAGCTATAATATCGAGCGGAATTACCTTGGACTTGAAATGGGAAAAGTACAAGAATGGTATCATGCGGGCTGCTGTGAAAGGGAATCCGGTTATGGATATGCTTATTGTAAACGGAGATTTGAGGTCTATGGCACGTTATCCTGATTATGATAAAACAGCTGTTCGTTTTAATGGTACATCTGCTTTGGCAACAGCCCCGGAACGAGTGAAAAAATGGAAGAATCCGGAAGGTGGTTACTTTCATGCCATGCATAGTCATGATTGGGGTGATTTTCATTATCGTATTACAGGCAAGAATGAAAAAGGGAGAGTTGCAACTGGAAGGTGGCTGGCAGAATAATCGTCAATGGGAATCCATCCTGAAAACAGGATGGTAGAGAATATCTTTGAAGAACTGGATGCTCCGGGAGAATGGTACTATGATAAACAAGAAGGCTGGTTGTATTATTATCCTTTGTCTGATGAAAATATAAACGAGCTGGTGTTTGAAACTCCGCAACTTAAAAAACTTGATTGAAATTGCAGGAACTTCATCCCATCCGGTGAAAAACATAACTATTGAAGGAATAGAACTGACGCAAACGATACGGACATTTATGGAACATTATGAGCCTTTGCTCCGTTCGGACTGGACGATATATCGGGGGAGGAGCCGTTATTTTCAGGGGAACGGAAAAATGTACCCTGCGTGATTGCTATATCCATCATGTAGGTGGAAACGGTGTCTTTTTTGATAAATATAATCGCAATTCTGCGGTGACCGGTTCTTACCTGACTTCTATTGGAGCCAGTGCCATCTGCTTTGTCGGAGATGTGGCGGGAGTACGTTCACCGAGTTTTAGGTACGGGGAATTTGTTCCTTTGGATAAAATGGATACTGCTAAAGGTTCGCAGAATGACAATCATCCAGCTTATTGTGAAGTCTACGATAATTTAATCTGTACTATCGGTTTTGTTTGAAAAGCAGATTACAGGAGTGGAACTTTCCATGTGCCGTAATATTACAGTAAGTCATAACAGTATTTACGATACTCCCCGTGCCGGAATTAATATCAGTGAAGGTACTTGGGGAGGACATATTATCGAATACAACGATATTTTTAACACCGTGAAAAAACAGGCGACCATGGAACTATCAACTCTTGGGGGACGTGACCGTTTTGGCATCCGAATTATAATGTAATGACACAAATTACGGATGAAAACCCTGCGTTGATTCTAGCAGATGTAGTTGAACCTATTATTATCCGTCATAATCGGTTGCGTTGTGATAGAGGATGGGATATTGATTTGGACGATGGTTCCAGTAATTATCAAATCTACAATAATCTTTGTTTGAATGGCGGCATAAAATTACGTGAAGGCTTTTATCGAACTGTTGAAAATAATATCATTGTCAATAACACGCTCCATCCGCATTTATGGTTTAAAAACAGCGGAGATGTTTTTTCACGTAATATTGTAATGACCAAATATAAACCTATAAGAGTGTATGGCTGGGGCAGGGAAGTAGACTATAATATCTTTACAGACAGTTTATCGTATCTTGCAGCTCGCCAACTTGGTGGAGATGCTCATTCTATAGTAGCTGCGATCAGGTTTATAGATGCTGCGAAAGGTGATTTTAATGTAGCGGACGATTCTGAAGCGATAATTAAAAGGAGGTTTTCGTAATTTTCCGATGAATAATTTCGGGTGTTGTCTTTTCATTTGAAACAGTTGGCTGAAAGTCCTGTTATGCCCGTTCCGCTTGTGGCAGGTCATGTTACGGATACCAAGACGATGCTTTGGAAAGGAGTGACGTTTAAGAATCTGGACACATTGGAAGAACGCTCCGCTACCGGTATGGATACGGAACGGGAGTTTATGTTGTTTCAGTAGATGCCCTAGGCAGTCCTGTCAGAGATTTTATTGCTCCGAATGATGTTGTGCTTGGAATAAATAGAAAATCTGTCAATAAATTAAGTGATATGAAAGAGGCATTGAAACGCGCGGATACACAAAAAGAAGTCGAGTTCATTATTTTTAGAAACCAGAAGGAGCATAAAGTTGTTATTCCTCTTTGATTTTTATCTATGTCTCTCACTTGATACTGCTATCAACATTACATAATGAAATAAATATCTATCATTGATAAAACAGTCGAATAAAGGTTGCATGGGTGTGAGATGGCTTGTTTTTGTTGCAATGAACCCGTATGAATCCGACTATCATAGCTTAATAATCCGAGTTGAATGGCGCTAATTTTATAGCCCACACATGGTGCCGTACAGCCTTACGTATGTGGGCTGCACGGTTTACATACGTGGGCTGTACAGCCTGCCTATGTGGGCTATAAAAGACTGATATTCTAACTGGATTATTAAGTTGCCAAATACAGGTTATCATCCTATAAAGTGTGCATTCTTATGCCTTTAAATGGGCATTTTACCTATATGCTACGCCCAAATAGACAAAAGTATAGGAATGATAGATGCCCATTTTTTGCAATAAAAGTATGATAGATACCTTTCTTTCAAGGCATCTATCATACTTATTCCACTGACAATTAGGATGATATGGGAATTGATGATAGTATGATAGATGTTTTTTTCTCTATGTAGTATTTAGTTCGGTTTTACTCCTTGGGAATGAAATTATTCTTGTATCGCTACGCTTTCATTTCCGTAACGGTCTACGGCCGTAACAGCGAAATGCTTTTAGCATTCCAAGGCAGGATAGGGGCATAGATATAACTTGTCTCCCCTGATATTCTGCGCTACGATATTTACCGGTCGGCTGGTGTCTACCGGATACTCATTGGAAGCATAAATAACATACATAGGTTTGTTACGTTCGTCATTATCCGTAGCAGCCTGCCATTTTAGTTCCGTATATCCATTCTCGATATTTGTTATTTTCAACTCCGACGGAGCCGTAGGCGGAACATTGTCCAGCCAAGGCATCGGGGGCTGTAAAGACTGGATATGCGTAGAAGTTTTCGGCTAGCTCATCATAAATGCCTTGTGTGTTCTCCATGAGATATTTCACCCGATAGTGCCCTTCACCTGCCATATCATGATTGCGGATGAAGTTTATTTGGCGGTCTATCTCGTCGCGTGTCCATTTGCCTTCATCGGGATGGAGAAAATAAATGCCGAGTCCCGAATCACCTGCCGTCCGTTGCTCTGTTCCTGCCAGTCGAGGGCAAAAGGGTAGAAATTGTTTCCCTGGAAATACATCATCGGATAAATCTGATCCATAATACCTTCTCCCATCCAACCTTGCGGGTCCTGATAAACGGTAAAGAAAGCATTCCATCCCCGGGAGGGGTAACGAGAAGTATCACGGTATTTACATACCGGGCAGGTACTAACTCTCACCCAAGGTTTCATAGCTTTTACACCTTTATATATGTACCGGACGATTTCGGAAATGTTATCCCGTCGCCATTGATCCAAAGTACGTCCTTTGCTGTAACGGCGGAAATCGTATTTGTCGGGGAATAGAGGAGCATTCTCCGGATAGCGCAGGTAGTCGAAATGCACTCCGTCTACATCATAACCGCTAACGACTTCCCGCACCAGTTTCATCAAGTACTCCTTCGTTGCCGGATGTCCCGGGTTGAGGAAATATTCGCGCTTGTAAGGAACGCATATTTCTTTCATCCGCTTGGTGACAGACTGACTGCCGAGCGAAGCAACATGCTTCTTATTTCCTAGTGGGATAGTTACCATCCAGGCATGACATTCCATCCCTCGCTTATGACATTCTTCAACGGCAAAAGCCAGTGGATCATATCCTGGATTTCCTCCTGTCTTTCCGGTCAGGATCGAATTGAAAGGTTCGATTGCCGAAGGATATAATACATCTCCACGAGTACGGGTTTGAAATAGGACAGTGTTGAAGTTGGCAGCCTTTAACTTATCAAGAATATCTATTAACTCTTCTTTCTGCTTGCGGATTGTTTGAGGGGTTGTTGCACGTGTGCGAGGCCAATCCAATCCGTACACCGCTGTCACCCATGCGGCACGAACTTCGTGCTTGGGTTGCGCAACAATTGAGAGGAAAGGAAGCAAAAGTGAAAGAATGAAAATAGTATAGCGCATATCCTTTATTTTTTTGTTTTAAATCCCTGCAAAGTTAGTAAAAGTGTCGGTATTGTTGGGCTGTTTCGTGAGATTATGTTACATTTGCCAAGTTAAAAAACGACACGCTATGATTACATTTACTCTATGCCTGCTGGCGTTGATAGTAGGCTATTTTACGTACGGACGCCTGATGGAACGCGTCTTTGGTCCTGACGACCGTAAAACACCGGCTCTTACCAAGGCGGATGGAGTGGACTATATTCCATTGCCCACCTGGAAGATATTCATGATTCAATTTCTTAATATTGCCGGATTAGGTCCTATTTTCGGAGCAATCATGGGAGCGAAATTTGGTAGCTCTTCATACTTGTGGATTGTGCTGGGAAGTATTTTTGCGGGGGCAGTGCATGATTATTTTGCCGGAATGCTTTCTTTGCGTAATGGGGGTGAAAGCCTGCCGGAAATTATAGGGCGTTATTTGGGACTGACTACCAAGCAGGTGATGAGAGGATTCACTGTCATTTTAATGATTCTGGTGGGGTCGGTTTTCGTTGCAGGTCCTGCCGGATTGTTGGCAAAACTGACTCCGGAAAGTTTGGATGCTACGTTTTGGATTATCGTTGTATTTGCATATTATATTTTGGCTACTTTGTTGCCTGTTGATAAAATAATAGGTAAAATCTACCCATTGTTTGCGGTTGCCTTGTTGTTTATGGCAGTAGGCATTCTGGTGATGCTCTATATTAACCATCCGGCTTTGCCGGAGTTATGGGACGGATTGCAAAATACTAACCCGGAAGCGAGCGAACTTCCTATCTTCCCGATTATGTTTGTGAGTATTGCTTGTGGTGCCATTTCAGGTTTCCATGCTACGCAAAGCCCATTGATGGCACGTTGTATGACTTCGAACGGCATGGACGTCCGGTATTTTACGGTGCAATGATTACCGAGGGCATTGTTGCTCTTATTTGGGCTGCTGCCGCTACTTATTTTTTCCATGAAAACGGAATGGAAGAAAGCAATGCTTCTGTTATCGTTGATGCTATTACAAAAGAATGGTTAGGAGCAATCGGCGGAGTACTCGCCATTTTGGGGGTGATTGCCGCTCCGATTACTTCGGGAGATACGGCCTTCCGTTCGGCACGTCTGATTGTGGCGGACTTTTTGGGAATGGAGCAAAAAAGTATGCGCCGTCGTTTGTACATTTGTATTCCGATGTTTGTAGTGGCTATTGGTTTGCTTTTTGTATAGTTTGCGTGATGCAAACGGATTTAATATGATATGGCGTTATTTTGCCTGGGCAAATCAGACATTGGCTGTGTTTACCTTGTGGGCTATAACAGTTTTTCTGACGGTATCCAAGAAACCTTTATATCATCACTTTGATACCGGCACTGTTTATGACATGTGTATGTTCTACTTATATATGTATTGCTCCTGAAGGATTAGGACTTTCGCATACAGTCTCCTATGGCATTGGTATAGCGTGTGTAATGGTTGCGACAGTTTGGTTCTATATCTGGATAAATAAGCAAAAAACAAGAAAATTATCAGAATGAAGAAAATAAGAAAATCAACAGGAGTGGCGCTTGCATTCCTTATTTATGTATCCGTAACAGCGGCTTATTTGTTGCCTCGTAATACGGAGGTCAGCCTGACAGAGAAAATAATTACGGTGGCAGTTTCTTATGTCATCGTCCTTCTTCTTTGGCTGGTGCTTCGGAAAAAGGAACAAATGCGCGAACGCCGCAAAAAGACGAACAATCTATTCACTTAAAAAAGTAAGTTTATGAAGAAATTAGCTTTGGCTCTTTGCTTATTGGCAGTCTCTTTTACTGCACAAGCGCAATTTGAGAAAGGAACTACGATTATTAATCCTTCATTATCGGGGTTGGACTTTTCGTATAGTAAAAACGATAAAGCAAAATTTGGAGTTGGTGCACAGGTCGGTACATTTTTTGCCGAGGGTATTGCCTTGATGGTAAATGCTGGAGCCGACTGGTCGAAACCGGTAGATGAGTATACACTGGGCACAGGAGTACGCTTCTACTTCAATAAAACTGGTATCTATCTGGGTGGCGGACTCGACTGGAACCGCTTCCGTTGGAGTGGTGGAAAACATCAGACAGACTGGGGACTGGGTATCGAAGCCGGATACGCTTACTTTCTTTCGCGTACGGTAACCATTGAACCTGCCGTTTATTATAAATGGCGTTTCAATGATGGAGATATGTCACGTTTCGGTGTGAAGATTGGATTCGGTTTCTACTTGTAAGAGAGATTGATTTTTTTTCATATATTAAGCCCTTGCAGATATAGAACTTCTGCAAGGGCTTAATTACATAGATGTATTATTATAGTTTTGACGATTGCTTATCCTAGTTTTTCTTTCAGAAACTGCCCTGTATAGCTTGCTCCGCAGGCAGCAACTTCTTCCGGGGTACCCACTGCTACGATATTTCCACCTTTATCTCCACCTTCCGGTCCGAGATCGATTACATAATCGGCACATTTGATGACGTCCATGTTATGCTCGATGATAACGATGCTGTGTCCCCGGCGAATCAATGCGTCGAAAGCATCCAGCAGTTTGCGGATATCATGAAAGTGTAATCCTGTAGTCGGTTCGTCAAAGATAAACATCGTTGGGTCAGCTTTCTCCTGACTTAAATAAAATGCGAGTTTGACACGTTGGTTTTCACCACCGGAAAGGGTAGAAGAAGCCTGTCCTAATTTGATATATCCCAGTCCTACATCCTGCAAAGGAAGCAACTTCTTCACAATTTTCTTCTGTCCATGTTCGTTGAAGAACTCAATCGCTTGGTTGACGGTCATCTCCAATACATCGTAGATACTTTTATCGTTGAATTTCACTTCCAGCGTGTCGGATTTGAAGCGTTTTCCATGACAAGATTCACACTCCAATACCAAGTCTGCCATAAATTGCATTTCTACAGTAATGGTTCCTTCTCCTTTACACTCTTCGCAACGTCCGCCTTCGCTATTGAAACTGAAGAATCCGGGGGTATATCCCATTTGTTTCGCCAAAGGCTGTTCGGACCATAGTTTGCGGATTTCGTCGTAAGCCTTGATGTAAGTCACCGGATTTGAGCGCGATGATTTGCCAATCGGGTTCTGGTCTACAAATTCTACATTCCGCAGGTCACGCAAACTTCCTCCGATTGAAGAGAATTCTCCCGGTCGGTCGCTACATTCGTCTAATTCACGTTTCAATGCCCGGAAGAAAATATCTCTTACCAATGTACTCTTCCCGGAACCGGAAACACCCGTAACAACTGTCATTACATTGAGAGGGATACGTACGTTTACTCCTTTCAGATTATTCTCACGTGCGCCTTTCAATTCTATATAGTTATTCCATGGCCGGCGATGCTTCGGAACGGGTATTTCATCTTCTCCTAAAAGATAACGTACCGTATAACTGTTGCTTCCCTTCTTTAAATCCTTCATATCTCCCTGGTAGACAACTTCTCCACCTAGGCGTCCGGCATTGGGACCTATGTCGATAATGTAATCGGCTGCACGGATAATTTCTTCATCGTGCTCTACCACCACTACCGTATTTCCTAATTGTTGCAGTTGACGCAACACATGGAGCAGACGGTCTGTATCACGGCTATGCAGTCCGATGCTTGGCTCGTCGAGAATATAAAGACTGCCCACAAGGCTACTTCCCAGCGAGGTTGCCAGATTGATACGCTGGCTTTCTCCACCCGATAAGGAATTACTAAGTCGGTTCAACGTCAGATAGCCCAAACCTACATCGATTAAAAAGCGAATCCGGCTATTTATTTCAATCAGAATACGTCGGGACACATTGCTGTCGTGCTCATCCAGTTCCAGATGGTCGAAGAATTGCTTCAGTTCTGTGATAGGCAAATCCACCAGTTCGGAAATATTTTTTCCGCCCACCCGTACATATCCGGCTTCCGGTTTCAGGCGGGTGCCGTGGCATTTCGGGCAAAGCGTCTTTCCCCGGTAACGCGCCAGCATCACCCGGTATTGTATCTTATATTGATTCTCTTCCAGCATCTTGAAAAAATCATTGATGCCGTGGAAATATTGGTTGCCCTCCCAAAGTAACCTGCGTTGCGCGTCTGTCAACTCATAATAAGGAGTGAAAATGGGGAAGTCGAATTTCTCCGCATTATGAATTAATTCTTCTTTCCATTCGCCCATCTTTTCGCCACGCCAGCATACGATAGCTCCTTCATATACCGATAATGAACGATCCGGAACGACTAAGTGCTCGTCGATGCCGATTACTTTGCCGAATCCTTCGCACGCCGGACAAGCGCCGATAGGCGAGTTGAATGAAAACATCTGGTCGTTCGGTTCTTCAAAGATGATGCCGTCCGCTTCGAATTTAGTGCTGAAAGTATGAAGTTTCGTAGTTCCATCCGATAGAAAAAAACGCAGCATACAGGTTCCGTCGCCTTCATACATGGCTGTTTCGGCAGAATCTGTCAGTCGGCTGATGGCGTCTTTGCTGGTGGCAACCGCCATACGGTCGACCAGTAGATATACTTCATCACCTGCCACAGGCGTATATTCATCAATACGCTTCATCTCACCGTTCACTTCGATACGGTTGAACCCTTGTTTCAGGTCTATCTCCAGTTGCTGTTGCAAGGTGCGGTCTTCACGCAGGCGGATAGGTGTCAGTACCGTATATCTTGTACCTTCCGGATAAGAGCATACAGTTGACAATGTCTTCTGTAGAGTGCTTCTTCACTTCCTGCCCGCTGATGGGACTATACGTTTTCCCTCCCGTGAATATAACAGGCGTAGATATTCGTAAATTTCAGTCGAGGTGCCCACAGTGGAACGGGGATTACGGCTGTTTACTTTTTGTTCGATAGCAATGGCGGGAGGAATCCCTTTGATAAAGTCACACTCCGGTTTGCTCATTCTCCCCAGGAACTGACGCGCGTAGCTGCTTAAGCTTTCTACGTAGCGGCGTTGTCCCTCTGCATAAAGGGTATCAAAAGCAAGTGATGATTTTCCCGAACCCGACAATCCGGTGATAACAACAAGTTTGTTGCGGGGAATATCTACATCGATGTTTTTGAGGTTGTTGACTCGTGCGCCTTTGATCGAAATATAGTTGTTTTCTGACATAAAATACTCCTTTTTTATGGTAGTCGGCAAAGTTAGCGAATTTATCGGGAGTTTGTATTATCTTTGCGTCACATTATTACGATTTAAGAATATTATGAAGCTGAAAACTATCTTTTACTTTTAGCTCTTCTTCTGGTGGTAGGAGTGAGGGCACAGGTGCCATCAGGCAATAAATATCCTAAACGTGAATTCCGTGGAGCGTGGATACAAGCTGTTAACGGTCAGTTTCGTGGCATTCCCACAGAGAGGCTGAAACAAATATTGATTAGTCAGTTGAACTCTCTTCAGGAAGCCGGAATTAATGCGATCATCTTTCAGGTGCGCCCTGAAGCGGATGCATTATACGCTTCCCAATATGAACCGTGGAGCCGTTTCCTGACAGGAACGCAAGGGCAGACGCCTTCTCCTATGTGGGACCCGATGCAGTTTATGATTGAAGAATGTCAGAAACGTAATATGGAGTTTCATGCCTGGATCAATCCTTACCGTGTGAAGACCTCATTAAAAAATAAGTTGGCACCGGAGCATATTTATCACCAGCATCCGGAATGGTTTGTTACTTATGGCGATCAGCTATATTTCGATCCGGCACTTCCCGAAAGCCGGGAGCATATCTGTAAAATTGTGACCGATATTGTGTCTCGTTATGATGTAGATGCTATTCACATGGATGATTATTTCTATCCTTATCCGGTTAATGGATTGGATTTTCCGGATGATGCAAGTTTGCCCGTTATGGTGGAGGTTTCACCAATAAGGCAGATTGGCGTCGTAGTAATGTGAATGTGTTGATAAAGAAGCTTCACGAAACGATTCGTGGCATCAAGCCTTGGGTGAAGTTTGGTATCAGTCCGTTCGGTATTTATCGTAATCAGAAGAGCGATCCATTGGGAAGCAACACCAATGGTTTGCAGAACTATGATGATCTTTATGCCGATGTACTGCTTTGGGCACGTGAAGGATGGATTGATTATAATATTCCGCAGATTTACTGGGAGATTGGCCACAAAGCTGCTGACTATGAGACACTGGTGAAATGGTGGGCTACTCATTCGGAAAACCGGCCGTTGTTCATTGGTCAGTCGGTGCCAAAGACAGTTCAGTTTGCCGATCCGCAGAATTCTTCTATCAATCAGCTTCCCCGCAAGATGGCTTTGCAACGTGCTTACCAAACAATCGGAGGTAGCTGTCAATGGTATGCAGCAGCTGTTGTTGAGAACCAGGGTAGATATCGCGATGCTTTTTAATCAGTGAATATCATAAATATCCTGCTTTGATTCCAGTCTTTGATTTTATGGATGATAAAGCTCCGGGCAAAAGGTACGTAAAATGAAAAAGGTATGGACGGAAGATGGCTATATCCTTTTTTGGACAGCTCCGAAAGCTGATACAGAGATGGATAAGGCAGTTCAATATGTAGTCTATCGTTTTGACAGTAAAGAAAAGGTGAATTTGGACGATCCTTCTCATATTGTAGCTATCACGCGCAATCCATTCTATAGACTTCCTTATGAAACAGGAAAAACAAAATGCCGTTATGTAGTGACAGCTTTAGATCGTTTACATAATGAATCGAAATCCGTAAGTAAGAAGTTAAAACTGTAAAGGTATAGAATAAACAACGATAAAACGGTGAACACTCTGCTGAATGATAACGCAGTTTATTCACCGTTTTTTTGTTTACTGTTTTTTTGTTTACTGTTCAGCCGCTCGTTATTAATAGAGCAGCAAACCTGCAATACCACAGGCGATAATCATTAATATCGGATTGGCTTTATATTTTCTTGTTCCGATGAATGCAATCAGAAAGATAATGATACTGATAACGAATGAATAAGTATCTTCCGTAGGCGAACCGAAGTTTTCTGCGTTCATTAATACCAACGCGGCGGAGGCGAGTAATCCGACTACTGCCGGGCGTAATCCATTAAAAATAGATTCTACTATCGGATGTTTCTGGTATTTTAGGAAGAATTTACTGATGGTCAACATCAAGATGAAAGAGGGAAGGACTACGGCAAAGGTAGCAATGATGGAACCCCATACGCTACCCGTAGAAGTAAACCCTACATAAGTAGCTGCGTTGATACCAATAGGTCCTGGAGTCATTTGGCTGATTGCGACAATATCCGTGAACTCCTGCGAACTCACCCATCCATAGCGGGTTACCACTTCGCCTTGAATCATGGAAAGCATGGCATAACCGCCACCGAAGCCAAAGAGCCCGATCTTGAAAAATGTATAGAATAACTGTAGGTAAAATCATGTGATTAATAATTTATTATATAATAATTTTAGGCATGGATTACACGGATTTCCCGGCTTTTAGAATTATGAATCTGTAAAACAACAGCGTTAATCCGCGCCTTCTCAACTCTCCATTCTCAACTCTCAACTTTTCTAAATTTCCCCCACAGGGAAAACCTCCTACACCGGCCGCAATAATAATCCAGATGGGGAGAAGCCCAACAGCCAGATTAATATTGCCGAGACAACAGGAATCCACAGATTGTAGCGGTTGATTTTTGCGGATCGTCCCATGGTAAAGGTCGGCGCCGCGATGAGTGCCACCACTGCCGGGCGAATTCCTTTAAAAATACGTTCCACTATCGGATTGTCTTTGAAACTATGAAAGAACAGGGCGATAGCCAATATAATAATGAAAGACGGCAAAATTGTTCCCAATGCTGTGATAATACTTCCCCGGATTCCACAGCTTATATCCTATAAAGATAGAAATATTGACTGCCAAAATTCCCGGTGCGGATTGGGAGATAGCCAGCAGATCGATAAAATCTTCCTGCGCAATCCATTTTCGTTTGGTTACGATTTCATTCTTCAATAAGTGGAACCATTGCATAGCCTCCGCCAATGGTGAAAGCGCCTATTTTAAAAAAGATTCCAAATGATTCGAGGTAAATGTTCATTCTTTCTTTTTTCTCCTCCTTCCTTACTAACTGCTTTTTTCTCTTTGCCATATTGACTGGGACTTACATTATAATGCTTCTTAAACACTTCGCGGAAGTACTTGGCGTCACTGAATCCCGTCATTTCTGCAATTTCTGTTATGCTATGTGTGTCTTCTTTTAGTAATTGTACGGCACGTTTCAGACGAATCAGCCGGATATAATCTCCCGGTGCCTGATCGGTTAATGCCCTTAATTTATTGTAAAAACTTGTGCGACTCATTCCCATCAGGCTGCATAATACATCTACCGTGAGAGCAGGATTGTCAATGTTATCTTCCACGTTCTTTTTGACGTTTGCTATGAATTTCAGTCAATGTCTTGCGAACAGTTGATGCAGTCTTCATCATTTTCCTCATCATTCAGATCTAAATTTGCGAATTTGCTGCGCAATAGTGCACGGTTAGCCAGCAGATTGGCAACATTAGCTTTCAATATACCAATATTGAATGGCTTCACAACGTATTCATCCGCACCAATCTGAAGTCCCGAGAGAATATCTTTCTCATTATTCAAAGCAGTCAGCAGGATAACAGGAATGTGGGGAGGTTTCGATATTATTCTTGATAGCTTGGCATAATTCATCCCCCCGCATTTCAGGCATCATAATGTCTGAAATAACCAGCTCTGGTTTGTACTCGGGAATAATCGTCAATGCTTCTTTTCCATTGAGCAAACCTGTACGAAATACTCCCTCGGATAACGTTTGCGACAGATAGTTGCGCAACTCATCATTATCTTCCACAATCAAGATGCGACGATGATTAATGTTCTCTTTCTTTTGTGCATTTTCGTAAATTTCAGGTGATGGAGGCGGAACGTTATCGTTTTCTATACGCTGTTTGCTCGGAGTTGCCAGATGTGCTTTCCGGAAGCGCTTGCTGTCTTTAGGGAATGTTATTTTGATAACCGATCCCTGGTTTTCGATGCTTGACAGATTAATCTTTCCTTTATGCAGGCGGACTAGCTTCCATACAAGCATCAGTCCGATACCACTTCCTGTTACTTTGGAATTAATAGCATTGCTGCCACGGAAATGAAGTTTGAACAATTTCTTTTGTTCATTGGCCGGGATGCCGATTCCTGTGTCTCTGACTTCCACGCTCCATGAGTCAGATGTTTCTGAAACGAAAACCTGTACATTTCCATTTTCGGGAGTATATTTCAGTGCGTTCGAAATGATGTTCTTAAAGATAGATTCCATCTTTTCTTTATCAAACCATACATTCATATACCTGAAATTACTTTCATAAGTGAAGTTGATATGTTTGATGTTGGCGTACTGCTGGAATGCATTGAATATTTCATTCATAAACGTGTTTAGCTCATGCTCTGAAATATATAGCTCGGAAGAATATACGTCCGCTCTTTCTCAGTTGATAAGATTGGTGGTAAGACGTAATAGGGCATTTACGTTTCGTAATGCCGTATTCATGTTCGAAATACCTTCTTTACTCAACTCCTCTTTCTCGCGTAGTTCTTCCAAAGGTGCTTTGATAAGCGTCAATGGGGTACGGATATCATGTGCCGTATTGATAAAGAAGTGTATTTTCTCATCGGAGACTTTGCGTTGCTTCCTCAAAATCAGTATACGCAATAGGACGATGGCAATGAGACAAAGGATAGCTGTATAAACCAGCATGGCCCAGAATGTCAGCCAGAAAGGTTGGGCTATGATAATATCCATACTTCTTTCTTCAAGCATCACCCGTTTGTCTTCATTGGAGATGGCACGTACCCTTAGCGTATATTTGCCCGGGGCAAGATTGGTGTAACGAATCGTGTTCTCTGTTCCGGGTTTGCTCCATTTATCATAGAAACCTTCTAGCCTCCAAGAGTAAAGAATATTGGAAGGATAGTCATAGTTGATGGAAGAAACCTGCAAAGAGAATATGTTTTGATTGTATTTTAACTTTAGTACCTTTGTATCATTGATGCTTGCTTTCAACGGAGAATCCTCATCACCCGGATAGATTGTTTGATAAAAAGCTTGAAATCGCTGAAAATCATTTTAGAAGAATAACTTCTGGGCAATTTCATATCCTTGTCAAATTCCACTGCTCCGTCAGAACTGCCTAAAATGCATTTTTTATTTTTCCGTAACACACCCGACAGCGCATTGAAAATGGGTGGTCATCAATCCCATATCTTTGGTCCAGTTATAGAATTTTTTCTCATTGGGATAAAAACTTGTCAATCCGCTTTCTGTACTCATGATTATATCTTTGTCCGCATCCGATAATATGGTATAGATATTATTGGATATCAAAGCACAGTTTTCAGTGTGGTAATGAGGAACAGTTTTTTATTAATATCGTAAATCAATAGTCCCGACCCGCTGGTACCTATATACAATGAACCGTTTTTTGCTTGGTACAGGGAATAGATATAGCTCGACTCTACCGGAAGTTTTATGCGCTCGAATTTTCCGGATTCTTTATCTAAAAGACATAGGCCGGTGGCACTACCGATCCACATACTTTTTTCATCTTTCTCAACGATGGCGGTAATGGAATTTAATCCATCATAAAACCGTACTTCCTGCGTCTTCAGATTAATACGCTTGAGGTTGTAGAATCCTCCCGACCAGATATAACCCTGCATATCTGTACGAATATCACGTATATATTTATCCGGTCGCTTGTTTGTATGAGTGTACAAAGGCGGCATGAAATAGCTGACACTGAACGTTTTCTTATCTATCTGGTAAGCACCGGAAGAGTACCCGCCTGCCCAGATAATTCCGGGGAGCCACTGCATATAGTAAGAAAGATATGGCTTTTTTATTACCTTGCGACTCTTCAAAAGCACTAAGCACCGATCGCCATTGTCCGGTCTTTGAATTAAAAAACTGATGCCATTGTTCGTTGCAAACCATAAATCTCCTCTCTGTCTTCAATAATGGCATTTACTTGATCGTTGATTAAAGACTGTTTGTTACCGATGGAGTGCTTAATCCATTTGTAGCTCGTATAACGGTTGTTTTGTATCGTGATTCCGATGGGATAATTAGCCAGCCATATCCGTTCTTCATCATCCACAAAAATGTCATTGATACTGTTACCGTTCATGCCACAATTACTGTTATAATCAGCCACAATTTCGGGTACTATTTGATAAGTATCCATATTTATTTTTGTGTACTCCTCCGCCATCGGTAGCTATTAATAACTCTTTGTCATTTAGCGGCTTGAACCGTGTGATACTGATATCTTTCAGGTTATAATCCGGTCGTATGACGGATTTGGTATTCATATCATAAAAACCATAATTCCCCGCAAGAAAGTGCCGATGAATAGTTTCCGAATCTTTTGTCGAAGTGTAAATCGCTTACTTGGGCTTTCACGCTCTCCAACTTATCGCAATTGATAAGTTTCAATGCGTTGTTTTCTAATTGGGCATAATGAATCCCCATTTCCGTACCGATGAAGAAATGCGATTCGTCTATTTGTTCAATATCAGTGATTTCTTCACTTATATCATTCTTTATATGGGTGACTTGTTTGGTGTCCGTATTATAGAGAAAGATAGTATCTTTATTGCATAGCCAGATGTGTTTGTTCTGGTCGAGCCAGGCATAAGTGACCGGGTCCGGCTGTTCGCTGAAACTTTCCATCGGTAATTTATATACAAGACTGAAGCAGTCGTGAATCTGGTCATACCGGAATACTTTTCCTTTTTTCCCGATTTCCCATAAGACTCCTTCCTGATCAATATAAAGCCAGTTTAGATTTAACAGAGAGTTCACTTCTGCGTCACCATCCATTAACTTATATCGTTTAAACTCTTTTCCATTGTATCGATCAATACCTTCGTGCGTGAGGAACCACATGTATCCGGTTTTATCTTTTTTTTGAATGCAGTAAACCCGCCGGTTACTTAACCCATCCTCCACTCCGAGATATCGATACGTCTGCGCGACACAAATTAGAGGAAACAATAAGATTAGAAAAAAGCCATTTTTTCATACAAATAGGACTTTTAAGGGTTATTGAATCTTTTATGAGGGGAAAGTTTGACAAAATTAAGAAGATTTTTTGATATTACAAAATTTTGATGAAAGATAACAGCGCTCCAAAAATGAAGAAAATAGACTATTTTATAACTATTTGTATATACTGTTTGTTTTTTTCGGTATTTTGGTATCTATCAGAAGTCTTCCGGTAGAATGGAAAGTTCCGTAAAATAAGAGGCTGGCACTATTTAAAGTACCAGCCTCTGTAAAATATGGAAATTTTATTTCATTTTCGCTTCCACCCACTTGCGGGCATTGACAAACGCTTCTATCCATGGAGTAACCTGATCGCTGTTCTCGCGGTCGGCCGGATAGCAACCGTTCTGCCATGGGAAGATGGAACGTTCCAAGTGAGGCATGATAGCCAAGTGGCGTCCGTCTGCGCTGGCCAGTGCTGCGATAGAATAATCGGAACCGTTCGGATTGCCCGGATATTCATCATAGCTATACTTCGCTACTACATTATATTTATCTTCGTCATATGGCAAAGAGAATTTTCCTTCTCCGTGAGCTACCCAGATACCCAGTTTGCTTCCACTTAAAGAGCCGAACATCACACTGCGGTTAGTCGGGATAGTAAGACCAAGGAAGCGTGATTCGAATTTGTGTGAATTGTTATGTAGCATTTTTCCTTTCTTCTTCAGTTCCGGGTTGATAAGATTGAGTTCCATCATCAGCTGGCAACCGTTGCAGACACCCAGTGACAAGCGTATCTTCGCGTGCATAATATTTGTAGAGCGCTTCTTTAGCTTTCGGATTGAAGAGGAAAGCACCTGCCCAACCTTTAGCAGAACCAAGTACGTCGGAGTTAGAGAAACCACCGCAGTAAACAATCATGTTTACATCTTCCAGCGTCTCGCGGCCGCTGATAAGGTCGGTCATTGTAACATCCTTTACATCGAAGCCTGCCAGATAGAGTGAGTAGGCCATTTCGCGCTCACCGTTTGTACCTTTCTCACGGATGATAGCCGCACGGATACCGCTTGGGGTACGACGATCCGGAGTGATACCGTATTGAGAAAGCTTACCTTTGAATTCCGGCATGAAAGCGAATTCAACAGGTTGCATCTTATAGTTTTCAAAACGTGCTTTTGCGCAACCGTTCATAGATTGTTTGCGGTCGAGCAGGTAAGAGGAAGAATACCAGACATCACGCATATAGTCGATGCCAAACTGATAAGTAGCATCGCCTTTTGATACAAGAATATGGCGTTCGTCTGTCGGTTTGCCGAGCTTCACGTAACCTACGCCTGCATCTTCCAGAATCTTCTTCACTTCATCCTTATGCTTGTCGCTGATCTGGATAACGATACCCGGATTTTCAGCAAACAGAATCTTAACGATATCCTGTCCTTTCATCTTGTCGAGGCTGATTTCCATACCGCCTTCTACATTAGAGAAGCACATTTCGAGCAATGTAGTGATCAAACCACCGGCAGAGATATCGTGTCCTGCAAGAATCAATCCTTTGTTGACAAGTTCCTGTACGGCAAGGAAAGCATCACGGAAATATTCGGCATCTTGTACGCAAGGTACTTCGTCACCAACTTTACCCAGAGATTGTGCAAAAGCCGAACCACCCAGTTTCAGTTCATCGAAGCTGAAGTCAATATGATAAAGTGTAGTCTTTTCATTGTTAACCAATACCGGAGATACCACTTTCTTCACGTCGGAAACTTCACCACCGGCAGAAACAATCACAGTTCCCGGAGAAATCACTTTCTCGCCGTTCGGATACTTCTGTGTCATAGATAGAGAGTCTTTTCCGGTAGGAACATTGATCTGCAGCGCGCAGCAGAAGTCGCTTAAAGCTTTTACAGCTGTGTAAAGACGGGCATCTTCACCTTCTTGAGAGCGGCAAGGCCACATCCAGTTGGCAGACAGTGAAATGCTATCCATACCTTCCGCCATTGGAGCCCAAACAAGATTGGTCAGCGCTTCGGATACAGAAAGAATAGAGCCGGCAGCCGGATCAGCCAATGCTGCTTGCGGAGCATGTCCGATAGAGGTAGCGATACCTTTCTCGCCACGGTAGTCGAGTGCTACGACACCGCAGTCGCTCAACGGTAACTGAAGTTCACCCTGGCATTGCTGACGAGCCACTTTACCTGTTACTGAACGGTCTACCTTATTCGTCAACCAGTCTTTGCAGGCTACAGCTTCAAGCTGCAATACATTCGTCAGATATTCATGTAATTTAGACAATTCGTATTTCGGCATTTCATAATGACGTTCTACGGTCTTGTCTACCATATAGGTTTTGGGAGAAGAACCGAACATCTGTTCTACGGCAAGGTCGAACGGACGTACACCGTCAGCCTGTTGGAAAGAGAAGCGGTGATCGCCGGTTGTTTCACCTACTACGTACATCGGAGCGCGTTCGCGTTCGGCAATCTTACGTACATGTTCGATGGCTTCTTCTTTAATCAATAGCCCCATACGTTCCTGGCTCTCGTTGGCGATGATTTCTTTGCCGACAAAGTCTTATCGCCGATAGGCAACTTGCTCATATCGATCAAACCACCACATTCTTCCACTAGTTCGGACAGACAGTTTACGTGTCCGGCAGAGCCGTGGTCATGGATAGAAACCACCGGATTCACCTCTTCTTCACAAAGAGCGCGTACTACGTTGTTGGCACGTTTCTGCATTTCGGCGTTGGCACGTTGTACGGCATTCAATTCGATACCGCTACTGTAACGGCCGGTATCTACAGAAGATACAGAACCGCCACCCAGTCCGATACGATAGTTGTCGCCACCGATGACGACTACTTTGTTTCCTGCTTCCGGAGTACCTTTCAGGCAGTCACGTTGTGTGCCGTAGCCTACACCTCCCGCAAGCATGATAACTTTATCGTAGCCATAAACTTCGTTGTTTTCCGTGTGTTCGAAAGTCAGTACCGAGCCGCAGATCAGCGGTTGGCCGAACTTGTTACCGAAGTCGGAAGCACCATTGGATGCCTTGATAAGAATCTGTTCCGGAGTCTGGTACAACCATTTGCGTACCGGAAGTATTTCTTCCCATTCACGTCCTTCATCGGTGCGCGGATAAGAAGTCATGTAGACAGCAGTACCTGCAATCGGCCATGAACCTTTACCACCACCCATACGGTCGCGGATTTCACCGCCGGTACCGGTAGAAGCACCATTGAATGGCTCAACAGTAGTCGGGAAGTTATGAGTTTCTGCTTTCAGTGAGATTACACTCTTGATGTCCTTTACTTGGAAGAAGTCAGGTTTTGAGTGATCTGCCGGAGCAAATTGTTCCACAACCGGACCTTCAGCGAAGGCTACGTTATCTTTATAAGCAGAGATTATTTTATTCGGATTTTCCTGTGTAGTCTTTTTAATCATCTGGAACAGAGAAGACTCCTGTTCTACACCGTCGATGATGAACGTTCCGCCGAAAATTTTGTGGCGGCAGTGTTCGGAACGTTGCGAAACCGAATACTTCAGAGTCGGTCAGCTTCCGTCCGAGGTCCTTTTCTACTTTCTTCAGGTAGTCCATTTCTTCTTTGGAAAGAGCCAAACCTTCTTTTTCGTTGTACACTTCGAGATCTTCGATGTAGATGATTGGTTCCGGCTGACGGTTTGTCGTGAATACGTTTTGGTCGAGTCCTTTGTACATGCGTTGGAGCATCGGGTCGTGGTCGGCGTTCTCGTCTTTAACGGGGAAGTACTCCTCGATGCGGCTTATGCCGTCGAGCCCCATGTTTTGGGTGATTTCTACTGCGTTTGTACTCCAAGGGTAATCATCTCACGGCGCGGGCCGACGAAATGTCCTTTTTCAGGTTGTCTTCACTTTCGGGGGTGGCTTCTCCAAAAAGCCAGCAGAGTTTGTCGCTGTCGCCTGGGGAGTTCATGATTACATTCTACGGCAATCACACTCTTGGATGGGGTTCTGAAAAAAGAATCATAGTT
>VOFI01003127.1_pt1 | contig 27797 bp, 31 predicted proteins | sample 5384131 | NCBI WGS metagenome assembly VOFI01 (sample SAMN12384728, study PRJNA508395) | human gut metagenome | isolation source: healthy gut H | host: Homo sapiens | reverse complement strand
GGCTATATCATCCATCATCATGGGCATGACGCCGCTTATCAATGTACTGCTTGCCCATCTGCTGGCAAGTAACGACAAACTGAACGGTTACAAAATCGTCAGCCTTATCATCAGCCTTGCAGGCCTCTTGCTGATTGTAGGGATGGGCAGCGACGGTGAACCGCTGGACTGGAAAGGCATCACAGGCATCATACTACTGTTGCTCAGCATTATCTTTCAGGGCTATTCCGCCATCTCCGTATCCGAAGAGAAAGGCAAGGTCAACCCTATCTTCCTGAATGCCGTACAGATGTTTTTCGGTGGCGCCCTTATCTACGTCATAGGACTGGGCACGGAAGGTTATCACTCTTTCATCGGCAAGCCTGCCGGATTTTATATCAGCCTGGGCATCCTCGTATTTATTTCCGTCTTTGCATTCAGCTTCTGGTTTATGGCGTTGCAAAGCAAAGGCGCAAAAGTCAGCGACATCAATATGTGCCGCCTTATCAACCCGATTCTCGGAGCTGTATTAAGTTGGATAATGCTTGCGGGAGAATACCCCACATTCAGTACGGTAGCGGGAATGCTGATTATTGTCAGTTCGCTGGTTATTTATTTTAAAGGAGCGGAGATTGTAAAATACATCAGTACAAGGAAATAAACAGAACGGCTAAAGCAGCATGATATGATTTTACTCACACAATCAGAAGAAAGCATCAGGCTCTTTCCAGAACTTCATATCCTTGCGGATAGAATTATGTGAGAAAGCACAGAAAAATGACTATAAAAATGGCATATGAAGTGGTTATGCTCTATCATCTTCATATGCCATCTTATTTTTTAGGGACATTTACTGGATATCCCCTAATTATAGTATATTTCATGATGAACTTGATTTATTGAGTCAATTTACTATAGCTGATAAAGTAATACTAAAAAACCAATGACGTTCATCGGTGAATCTGGTGATATTGGGCAGTTACAATGGTATGGTATTCTATTCTACACTGATTACCCGCTTTGCCCAATCCCCTGCTTGCTTTGCACTTCCATTGCATAGCCGTCCTGCCTGCCATCCGATTTGAGGATATAGCGCCTTGAGCTGTTTCACGCTACCTGTAATAGAACTGCCGCCGGAAGTGGCAAATGGAATAACGGTTTTACCGGAGAAATCATATTTCTCAAGAAATGTATTGACCGGACGCGGACACAAATCCCACCATATCGGGTAACCAAGGAATATCACGTCGTAATCTTTCAGATTGAGTGTCTCCCCACCCAATGCAGGACGTGAATTTTCATCCGCCATTTCTACCGAACTACGGCTTGCTTTGTTATTCCAATTAAGGTCTGCCGAAGTGTAGGCTACAGCCGGAGTAATCCGATACAGCTTACCGTTAACAGCTTGAGCAATGGCACCGGCAATTTTTTCCGTAGTTCCGGTGCAGGAGAAATAGGCCACGAGAATTTTCTTATCGGATTGCATACCGGTATCCGTTGTCTGTTTTTGTGCTTTCGATGAGCAACTGAAAGTTAGTAAACTCATAATTACCAATATAAATTGTTTCATTTTGTTATGATTTGATTTTTTTTTATTTGTCACGATGGGGTGACCTGAGCATCTCCTTATGCCTATCATATGTTTACGTATATTTGTTGAGACACTCGTTTCCTCAAGAAGAAAGAAGAAATAGACTCGGTCGCAATTACCGCTTATTTGTTTCGAGGTTATCATACTCTTCGTCCGTCACCGGTTCGAGCCATTCATTGAAAGCACTTTCACCGGGAACCTCGAAAGCCAGATGAGCAAACCAACAGTCTGCAGCAGCTCCATGCCAGTGCTTGACGTTTGCCGGAATATGGATAACCGTGCCCGGGAGAATTTCCACGGCAGGTTTCCCCTCTTCCTGATACCAGCCGCGTCCGGCTACGCCAATCAGCATTTGTCCGCCACCACTTTTGGCACGATGGATGTGCCAGTTATTGCGGCAACGTGGTTCAAACGTAACATTGGATATATTCACCTGCTCGCGCGAAATGGGAGCAAGGTAACTGTTGCCGGTGAAATACTTCGCGTATGCAGTGTTCGGTTCGCCGACAGGAAAAATCATTCCGCGCTGGAAAGCGGCTTTGGCATCTTCACCAACGGCATCTTCCGCCCATACGTCTTTTGCCAGATTGAACGCCGCCCATGCTTTCGGCCAACCGGCATAAAAACCGATGTGGGTAATGATTTCGGCAATCTCAGTACGGGTAATGCCGTTCTTCTTTGCCGACTGAAGGTGAAATACGAGCGAATTATCCGTAATACCCTGACTGATAAGTGAGGTAACGGTTACTAAACTACGGTCGCGCAGACCGAGCTTGTCGGTGCGGCTCCACACTTCTCCGAAAAGAACATCGTCGTTGAGCTCCGCGAATTTAGGGGCGAACTCTCCTAATCGGGTGCGCCCGGCTATCTGTACTATTTTCTCCCTGTGCCATAATATTGAAAGTTAAGATACTGAATACTGAAATTAAAAGAATCCTGTTCATAATCATTCCATTTACCGTATGAAGTTATTGATATTTCCGGTTGTTTTCCAATTGCAAAATTACCACGATTACGCAAACCGAGTTGTATATGATTTACGGATATTTATACCCGAATCATTGATTCTGAAATTAAAGAGGTATGCAATTCAACATATCCGAACCGGGAATGACGAGAACAAATAAGGGAAGCAACCATCCTCAACAAAGCGAAAAAGAGACGGAATGCCATAACAAGAACGTACCTTATTCAGACAGGCTTTTTACTTTTTATTCTCCTCAGTATTTTAGGAACTGCCAGAAAAACAGCAGCGTACAGCAAACAGGCAGCCGTAGCATCGGATATGGCTTCTGCCGCATATACACCTGCTACTCCCATAAAATGCGGCAGTATCAACGCCAACGGTATCAGCAGGATTACCTTTACGCAGCAATGCTATGAAAATGGATATTCTGGCCTGCCCCAACGCCACGAACATATTCTGACAGGCACGCTGTAAACCGAAAATCGTCATACCGCCCAAGAATACAGGCATCGTCCAGCGAACAGTTTCTATCAGCCTTGCATCGCTCGTAAAGGCGGATGCCACAATCGCAGGGAAGCAAATCATAAACAGCATCAGGACGAGATTGAAAGAAAACATTGTAATCAGCGCAATCCGGAAGCACCTTCACACGCTGCTTGTCGCCATGCCCGTAGTTATAGCTTGCCACCGGAACAAACCCCTGCGCAAACCCCCGTCAGCGGCACGCTGGCAAACTGCATAGACGTTTGCAGGACGGTAAGCGCACTGACATAGATATCTCCGAATTCTTTCAGACTGCTGTTGAGCACAAAACCCCACCAGGCTTTCCGTACTTCGCCATGATAAAAAGGCGATACGCCGAGCGCCAGCATGGAGAGCACGATACTCTTTTCCAGCTTCATATACCGCCTTCCAAAGGCAGGGAAGCGCGCCGTGAGAAAAGGAAGGACAGCACCCACACCGCACTGCAAGCCTGCGACAGCACCGTAGCCAACGCAGCGCCTTTCACTCCCATATCCAACCAGAATATGAATATAGGATCAAGAATAATATTCAACAAAGCTCCTATTAACACCGAACACATGGCAACCGCAGGACGCCCCTGTGCATTGATGAAAGCATTCAGTCCGGTAGACACTTCCACAAACAGCGTCCCCAACAGATAAATGGAAAGATAGTCTTCCGCATAGCCCAGCGTATGCTCCGAAGCACCCGTAAAAAGCAGGATAGGCTCCATAAAGGTATAGGCTATGAACGAAGTGAGCAAAGTGAAAAGAATCAACAGAGTAAAGCCATTGCCAAGTATCTTTCCGGCACGGCGACGGTTGCCCTGTCCGAGGGCAATGGCAGCCAACGGAGCACCGCCACCACCCACAATGGCGGAGAAAGAAGAAATCAGCACAACGAGCGAAATGGTCACTCCCACTCCCGCCAGCGCATCGGTTCCGATGCCCGGTATGTGTCCGATGTAAATACGGTCTACAATGCTGTAAAGCAGATTGACAAACTGTGCTGCCACCGCAGGCAGCGCCATCTTGAAAACCAAAGGCAGCATACGCTCCGTGCCCAGGCGTTCTTCGTACTTATTAGTCATGATTGGCAGAGTTTACTCTTATTCTCTTAGATTCTGTTGTTACGGAAAAGTGCTTATTTCCGGCTGACGATTGTACCCGTAGCCTGATTGGTAGGCATTACCAGCACCTCGGCCACTTGTATATGCTCGGGTACGGCAGCGGCAAAGTACACCACTTCGGCAATGTCGTCGCCTGTAAGCGGACGGATGCCCTTGTACACATTATCGGCAGCCGCCTTGTCGCCACGGAAACGCACTACGGAGAAATTCGTCTCCACCAAACCGGGCTTGATGTTGGTCACCCGTATGGGAGTATCCACAAGGTCGATGCGCAAGCCGTCTGACAACGCCTTTACGGCAGCCTTGCTGGCACAATACACACTACCGCCCGGATAGGCATAATCGCCTGCAATGGAACCCATATTGATGACATGGCCGTGTCCGCGTTCCACCATTCCGGGAACCACCAGACGGGTCATGGCAAGCAATGCTTTGATATTGGTATCAAGCACGATGTCCCATTCGTCCGGATTGCCTTCGTGTTCCTTGTCTACGCCGATTACCAGTCCGGCATTATTTATGAGGATATCTATCGCTTTCCATTCTTCGGGAAGCGAGTCAAGAGCCGCTTTCGCAGCCCCGCGGTCGCGTACGTCGAAAGGCAGCAGACAGACATCCGCGCGATATTCCGTTTCCAGTTCGCGCTTTACGGCAGTCAGCTTCTCTACATTCCGTCCGTTGAGAATCAGGCGGTAACCATTCATGGCAAACTTACGTGCACAGCCCTCTCCTATACCCGAAGAAGCACCTGTGATGAGTACTGTTTTTTTCCATTTCTTACGAAGACTTTAATGTTACGGACTGCAAAGTTAGGACTTATTTGCGAGTATCGGTCAATTACCCGCAATTTATAACTCATGACTCTGTTTTGGGTTGTTCGATTTTTCTTTTCCCAAGTATTTCCTTCCATTTCTTTTGCGAGTTCTTTGGAGGCGTTTTATGAGAACAAAGCGGGTGTGTGGCGAATAAAAAGAGGGAAACATCCGCCTCCAAAGAACTTGCAAAAGAATGCTGAACAATTTTTAAACAAACTCTAAAGTTTTCAAGAAAATATGTACCTTTGCGCCACTTTTTTATGACTGACTATATCAGGCAGAGATTTGTTTAATTAGTTTGGATAAAGTAAGAAACGCTTATGCAAAAGTCCGACTGCATCATCGGTGTAGAGCACGTATCGAAATTTTTCGGAGACAAAGCCGTACTGAATGATGTGAATTTGTCTGTCCGCAAGGGCGAGTTTGTAACGATATTGGGACCGTCCGGTTGCGGAAAGACGACATTGCTGCGTCTGATTGCAGGCTTCCAGACAGCTTCGGAAGGAGTGATTACCATTACAGGAAAAGACATCACGCAGACACCACCCCACCGCCGCCCGGTGAATACGGTATTCCAGAAGTACGCCCTGTTTCCCCACCTCAACGTATTCAATAATATTGCTTTCGGCCTCAAGCTGAAGAAACTCCCCGCCGCCACTATCGAAAAGAAAGTGAAGCAGGCGCTCCGCATGGTGGGCATGACCGACTATGAAGACCGCGATGTAGACTCCCTTTCCGGCGGACAGCAACAGCGCGTTGCCATAGCCCGTGCCATCGTCAACGAACCCGAAGTGCTGCTCCTCGACGAGCCCCTTGCCGCCCTCGACCTGAAAATGCGCAAGGACATGCAGATGGAACTCAAAGAGATGCACCAGAAGCTGGGCATCACCTTCATATACGTCACCCACGACCAGGAAGAAGCCCTCACCCTGAGCGACACCATCGTCGTGATGAGCGAAGGCAGGATACAGCAAATCGGCACTCCGACAGACATCTACAACGAGCCTATCAACTCCTTCGTAGCCGACTTCATCGGCGAGAGCAACATACTGAACGGTGTCATGGTGCACGACCGGCTCGTCCACTTCTGCGAACACGAGTTCGACTGCGTGGATACCGGTTTCGGCGACCGTACACAGGTGGACGTCGTAATCCGTCCGGAGGACATCTACATCTTCGAACCCTCGGATGCGGCGCAACTCACGGGAACCGTAACAAGCTCCATCTTCAAAGGCGTGCACTACGAAATGCTGGTACAGACCCGCGAGGGCTACGAGCTGATGGTGCAGGATTACCACTGCTTCGAGGCAGGCCACGAAGTGGGTCTGCTGGTAAAACCTTTCGACATCCACGTAATGAAGAAAGAACGCACCTGCAACACTTTCGAGGGCAAGCTCCTGGACGAAACACACGTGGAATTCCTGGGTTGCAGCTTCGAATGCAGTCCGGTGCAAGGCATCGGTCTCGAAATGCCCGTAACGGTGGAAGTGGACTTCCAAAACGTCATCCTGGAGGATAACGAAGAAGACGGACGACTGACGGGCGAAGTGAAATTCATCCTCTACAAAGGAAACCATTACCACCTCACCGTGTTTACCGACTGGGACGAGGACATCTTCGTAGACACCAACGACGTTTGGGACGACGGAGACCGCGTGGGCATACGGATAGCGCCCGAAAACATCAGAGTGATAAAACGATAAGATATCATCCCGTCATCTTACCGTCCATAATCCTAATATAATAAAGCAATACTTGATTAAATAGAGTAGCGCTTGATATAAGATATAATAGAGTAATGCTTGATAAGTTATCCCATTTCTTCCTGCGGCGACGCAACTGGACACTGCCCTACGCACTGTTCCTGCTGATATTTGCGATAGTGCCGCTACTGCTGATTGTGCTGTACGCCTTTACGGATGCCGACGGAGCTTTCACCTTGCCAACTTCCGCAAGTTCATGATGCACCCGGAGGCGATGAACACCTTCATCTACTCCATCGGCATCGCTCTCATCACCACGCTGGTCTGCCTGCTGTTGGGTTATCCGGCAGCGTATATCCTGAGCCAGAAGCAGTTCAACACCTCACGCACCATGGTGGTGCTGTTCATCCTACCTATGTGGGTGAACATCCTGATACGCACACTCGCCACAGTGGCGCTGTTCGACTTCCTGAACCTGCCGCTGGGCGAAGGTGCCCTTGTGTTCGGTATGGTTTACAACTTCCTGCCGTTCATGATATACCCCATCTACAACACTCTGCAGAAAATGGACCGCAGCCTCATAGAAGCCGCCCAAGACCTCGGAGCCAATCCCTTGCAGGTATTCGGCAAAGTAATCCTGCCCCTCTCCATGCCGGGCATCATGAGCGGCATCGTAATGGTATTCATGCCTACGGTAAGCACCTTTGCCATAGCCGAACTGCTGACGATGAACAACATCAAACTCTTCGGAACAACCGTGCAGGAGAACATATACAACGGAATGTGGAACTACGGTGCAGCCCTGTCGCTCATCATGCTGTTGCTGATAGGCGTCACCATCCTCTTTACGAACGAAGAGGACGGCGCATCCAATGAAAGCGGAGGTGTGATATGATGACGCGTATTCTTGCCAAAGGGTATCTGTGGCTGCTGCTTGCGCTGCTGTACTCACCTATCCTTATCATCATGGTATTCTCTTTCACCGAAGCCAAAGTGCTGGGCAACTGGACAGGATTCTCCACCAAGCTGTACAGCTCCCTCTTCACAGGCGGCATGCACCACTCGCTGACGAGCGCCATCTGGAACACATTTGCCATTGCCATGTTAGCAGCCACCGCCAGTACGGCGTTGGGCAGCATCGCGGCCATCGGCATCTTCAACCTGCGCACACGCACGCGTCGGGTAATGAACTTCGCCAATGCCATTCCGATGATGAATGCGGACATCATTACGGGCGTGTCGCTGTTCCTGCTGTTCGTCAGTTGCGGTATCTCGCAGGGATTCACAACCGTGGTACTGGCGCACATCACATTCTGCACCCCTTACGTAGTGCTGAGCGTAATGCCCCGCCTGAAGAAGATGAACCAGAACGTGTACGAAGCCGCCCTCGACCTTGGCGCCACTCCCTTTCAGGCATTGCGCAAGGTAATTCTGCCGGAGATACTTCCGGGCATGATCAGCGGCTTCATCCTTGCCTTCACGCTCTCTATCGACGACTTCGCAGTAACCATATTCACCATTGGAAACGAAGGACTGGAAACGCTCTCCACCTACATCTACGCCGATGCGCGCAAAGGCGGACTGACACCAGAGCTGCGTCCTCTGTCCACCCTTATTTTCATTACGGTGCTGGTGCTGCTGATTGTCATCAACAAGCGTGCGGAACGTGCACGGAAGAATTAAGTCCGCCTGCGTCTCGCAAGATAAGAGTATTCGTCCCGCAGCACGGAGAGATTCATCCCGTAAGCCGAAAAACGAAAGCATAGTCAAGATAAACCTGCTGAATAAAAAATGAAAAGATTAACAGACATATTCCTTCTCCTTTGCCTCGTCCTCGCAGCCGTCTCGTGCAAGGATTCGGGCGAAGAGCGCAGCCACGTACTGAAAGTCTACAACTGGGCCGACTACATCGACGAAGATGTACTGGCCGAATTTCCCGCCTGGTACAAGCAGCAGACAGGCGAGGACATCCGCCTCATCTACCAGGTGTTCGACATCAACGAAATCATGCTCACCAAGATAGAGCGCGGCCACGAGGATTTCGATGTGGTATGCCCCTCGGAGTACATCATCGAGCGGATGCTGAAGAAAGACCTTCTCCTGCCCATCGACCGTAACTTCGGCAAGACCCCGGACTATCTGCCCAACATCTCCCCCTACATCCGCCGGGAATTGAACAAGACCAGCCAGCCGGGACGCACCACTACCGACTATGCCGTACCCTACATGTGGGGCACAGCCGGCATCCTCTACAACCGCAATTTCATCACCCCCGATGAAGCCGGCAGTTGGCACTGTCTTTGGAACCCCAGGAACAAAGGCAAAATCCTGATGAAAGACAGTTACCGCGATGCCTACGGAACCGCCATCATCTACGCCCATGCCCGCCAGCTTGCCGACAGCACCGTCACCGTGGAGCAACTGATGAACGATAACTCTCCCGAAGCCATAGCCCTTGCCGAGAAGTATCTGAAAGCCATGAAGCCCAACATCGCAGGCTGGGAAGCCGACTTCGGCAAGGAGATGATGACCAAGAACAAGACCTGGCTCAACCTCACCTGGAGCGGCGACGCCGTATGGGCCATCGAAGAAGCCGAAGCCGTGGGCGTGGACCTTGCCTACGAAGTGCCGCGCGAAGGCAGCAACATCTGGTACGACGGCTGGGTAATCCCCAAATATGCAGGCAATCCCAAAGCTGCCGCTTACTTCATCAACTATCTCTGCCGACCCGACATCGCCCTGCGCAATATGGATGCCATAGGCTACGTCAGCGCCGTTGCCACCCCCGAAATCATGGAAGCCAAACGGGACACCGCCATCGCGACACGTTCCGACCTCAGCTATTTCTTCGGTGAAGGTGTGGGTGCGGACAGCCTGCAAATAAACCCCGTGCAATATCCCGACAGAAAAGTGGTGGAACGCTGCGCCATGATACGCGACTTCGGCAACCGCACCGAACTCGTACTCGAAATGTGGAGCCGTGTGAAAGGCGACAACCTCAACACGGGCATCGTATTGCTGATATTCTCCGTATTCGGAGTATTGTTCGTCTGGCTGGTATACGGCAAGATACGCAAATATCGGCAGAAACAACGCCGTCACCGAAGACGGAGAAGAAGATGATTAAAAAATCCCGCATATAGGATTTTTAATTTATAATGCTTAATTTTGGCCTTCGATAAATTCAAAATCACAACACTGGGATTATAATTCATAAATCTTAAATCATAAATCTAAAAATGCTTACTCAAATTATCAACGGACGCATATTCACCCCGCAAGGCTGGCTGAATGAAGGTTCCGTCCTGATGCGCGACGGAAAAATACTCGAAGTGACCAACTGTGACCTCGCCCTCATCGGCGCACGCCTCATCGATGCCAAAGGCATGTATATCGTGCCCGGCTTCGTGTGTATGCACGCGCATGGCGGTGGCGGCCACGACTTCACCGAATGTACCGAAGAAGCGTTTCGCAGCATCATCAATGCACACCTCGGTCATGGCGCTACGAGTTTCTACCCTACCATTTCCTCGTCTCCGTTCGAAAAGCTGCACCAGGCAGCCCAAGTGTGCGAAAAGCTTATGGCAGAGCCCGAAAGCCCCGTACTGGGATTGCACATCGAAGGTCCCTATCTCAACAAGAAAATGGCAGGCGAACAGTTTGCCGACCAGGTGAAGGAGATTGACGGACAGGAATACCGTGAGTTGGTGGAAAGCACCCGTTGCATCCGCCGCTGGGACGCCTCTCCCGAACTGCCCGGAGCACTGGAGTTTGCAAGCTACCTGCGCGAAAAAGGCATACTGGCAGCCGTATCGCATACCGAAGCCGAATACGACGGTATCCGTGCCGCCTACGAAGCCGGATTTACCCATGCCGCCCACTTCTACAACGCCATGCCCGGCTTCCACAAACGCCGCGAGTACAAGTACGAAGGCACTGTGGAAAGTGTCTACCTGACCGACGGCATGACCATCGAACTCATTGCCGACGGCATCCACCTGCCGTCCACCATCCTGAAACTGGCATACAAACTGAAAGGCGTAGAGCACACCTGCCTTGTAACGGACGCCCTCTCCTGCGCCGCCACCGAAGGCAAGGAAATCAACAACCCGCGCTACATCATCGAAGACGGTGTGTGCAAGCTTGCCGACCGCTCCTCATTGGCAGGCAGTATCGCCACCATGGACGTGCTGGTGCGTACTATGGTCAAGGCGGGTATCCCGTTGGGCGACGCCCTGCGCATGGCTTCCGAAACCCCGGCACGCATCATGGGCGTGTACGACCGCAAAGGTTCCCTGCAAAAGGACAAGGACGCCGACATCCTCATCATGGACAAGGAACTGAACATACGCGCCGTATGGCAGGCAGGAAAGCTGGTGCAGGAAAACTTCCTGAATTACAAGTAACGTATAAGTCCGGTCGTTTTCTCTTTATTAAAAGGAAAATTCTCTAAAAAAACTGCAATGGTAAACTTTTTAATGCCAACAAATGTATTATATACATAAATTTGCATTAGTAAAACTTGAACCAATTAAAAAATAAAAGGTATGAAAAAGATGAAAATGACAGCATTTCTGCTGAGCGGCGCCATACTACTGGGTAGTTGCGGTACAATGAACAATACGATAGGCGTGTCCTTTTTCATCCTGCATCTCTGCGGCATCTATCTTCTTCCTGTCGATGCTGCGCCATGCGTAGAAAATGTAGGCAAGCACAAAAGGAACTAAGACAGACACGTAGGCCATTACCCGCAACGTAAACTGGCTGGAACAACTGTTTGCCAGCGTAAGCGAACTTTGCAGGTCGGCGGTAGAGGGATAATAGGCAGTATTGTTATAACCCGCCACCAGCAACAGCGCCAATACCGTGAGCACAGTGCCTGCGCCTGCAAACCATATCCCCTTGTCGAAAGACGGTTTCCACACCGTACGGACAATTCCCCAAAGCACGGCAAGCACACCGATAAGGAATACGAGCAGCACCACGGGCATTTCGATAAAGTTTGTCAGATACTTATAGGGTTCCATAAATACCTCTCCGGTTTCCGGATTTACCGCGTAGCCTTCGGCAAGCAGCGTACGGATAACGAATGCAAGGAAGAACACCAGAAACAGACCCGTATTGCCCCACAGCGCACGACGGCAACGTTTCACCAAATCCGCATCGCCGATATTGTTAATGAAGTAAAGCGCACCGAGAATACGCGCCAGGAAGAACACAGCCAGTCCCAACACTACATTCCACGGATTGAGCAACGCATCCAGCCCGTGCCCCGCATTGGCCCAACTGCTGATAACCGGCATCACCGTATCGGCAATATTACCTTTGTTGATATAGAACTCCGAACCCGTGAAGAACGTTGCCACCGCACCGCCCAGCAGCACCGGCCCTACCACTCCGTTTATCACCAGAAAAGCGCGATACGTCGTCTTGCCCAACAGATTGCCCGCTTTCGACTGAAACTCGTAGCTTACAGCCTGCAACACGAAAGTAAACAAGATAATCATCCACAACCAGTACGCACCGCCGAAGCTCGTACTGTAGAACAACGGGAACGATGCAAAGAACGCACCGCCGAACGTTACGAGCGTAGTAAACGTAAACTCCCACTTGCGCCCCGTAGAGTTTATTATCATCTTGCGCTGCTCTTCCGTCTTGCCCAGACAGAATATCAGCGAATTACCTCCCTGCACAAACAGCAGGAATACCAGCAGTGCTCCCAGCAAGGAGACTACGAACCACCAATAGTGTTGAAGAAATATATAGGTATTCATGTAATGAGTAATGAGTAATAAGTTATGAGTTATAAGTTAATTGATGAGAAAGTTCTTTTTCCGGTCCTTTCCGTATGGCTTTCAGCATAATGCCTACTTCGGCAATCAGCATGACAGTGAAAAGTACCAGAAAGATAAAGAACGTGGTCTGCACGGAGCCGACATCCAACTTGGAAATGGCAGCACTTGTGGGCAACATATCCTGAATGGCCCACGGCTGACGTCCGCATTCGGCAACCACCCAGCCGGCCTGTCCGGCCAGATAGCCCAGCGGAATGGTCAGCATCGCCACCCAATGCATCCAGCGCATCTGCGACAAATCCTTTTTGTAGACAAGAAAGAGAACCACGATGAAGAAGAGGATAAAGTACCCGCCCAGCATCACCATGACACGGAACATATAGAAGGTGAGCGGCACGTTGGGAACCAGCTCGTTCACATCCTTGATATAGCCGTAACCGAAATACGCCACATTCTCTTTCAACACTTTGGCAGCCACCTGCGCCTCGGCATCGTTGCCCGCAGCTTTGGCGGCACGATAAGCGGAGAAAGCCCCGATAGCCGTCTTTCCCTTTTCAATCTTCTCCTGAGCAGAGAGCGCGGTTGTACCGTCTTTCAAGGGATAGCCGCCTTTCAGCAGGTCGTTGATGCCCGGTACGAAAGCCTTTGAATCGCGCTCGGCAAGCAATGAAAGGAACTTGGGAATCTCCATGCGGAAGAGGAAAGCATCCTTACCGTCATCGGCCGTCTTCTTGTCGGGATTGAGAATGCCGAAAGCCACCAGTCCGGCTCCTTCCTGCCCCTGATAGTAACCCTCCATGGCAGCGAGCTTCATGGGTTGTTTCTGTGCCACCTGATAACCGGAACCGTCGCCCGTCCACGCGGAAAGCACAGCGGCACACAGTCCTACCCAGGCAGCTATCTTTATGCTTGCCAAAGCAAACTTCTTCTCACGTTTTTTCCACAGATACCAGCAACTCACACCTACCACGAACACCGCAGCCAGCACCCAGCCGGACAACACGCTGTGGAAAAACTTATTGACTGCCATCGGCGAAGTGGCCACCGCCCAGAAGTCAACCATCTCGTTACGGGCGGTATCGGGATTAAACTCCATACCTACCGGATTCTGCATCCAGGCATTCGCCACCAGAATCCACCAGGCGGAGATAGTAGCACCAAGTCCCGTAAGCCAGGTAGAAGCCAGGTGGAAACGTTTGCTTACCTTGTCCCATCCGAAGAACATGACAGCGATAAACGTGGCTTCCATAAAGAATGCCAGAATACCTTCGATAGCAAGCGGCGCACCGAAGATGTCGCCCACGAACCAACTGTAATTACTCCAGTTCGTACCGAATTCAAACTCCAGAATCAGTCCCGTTGCCACACCTATGGCAAAGTTGATGCCGAAGATCTTCATCCAGAATTTGGCAGTACGTTTCCAAAATTCGTCACCCGTACGGTAGTACGCTGTCTCCATGATGCCCATAATTACCGCCAGTCCAAGTGTCAGCGGCACAAAAATCCAGTGATAGATGGCGGTCAAGGCAAATTGGGCTCTCGACCAATCAATCAGAGAAGTGTCAATGTTTTCAAGCATGAGAATAAATATTAAGTATGAAATTAAAGTATAAAATATAAAGTATAAGGTATAAATAAGGAAAAGGAATACCTCACTCCCCCCCTTTAATCGCTAATCACTAACCGCTTATCACTATCTCCTATCTTCCCGCCCGCATAATCAGTTCACTGCTGACGTAATCTTCTTTAGCGCCTTCTCCGGCAGCTTCATTCAGATAGTTCGGAAAGAAGAAAAGACGAAGAATAAAAAACATGATAAACAATTTGATTGCAATTATCAGCCACAAGGTACGCCCCAATGTCATGCTTCGGAAGCCATCGACATAGAATTGCCAGATACTGGTAACAAGGTTTTTCATAAAGTTCAAATTATAATCATTACAAATATAAAATACTTTTATATAAATAACAAATAAAAAACTGAAAAGTTATAGCCAGCTTGATTTTTGTCCGGTATTCTATAAAGAAGTTCTTTGGGAAGATATCTACTGTCTTTACGGGGTCAAAACTAAAATTCGCTTACTATTGGTTTCTATTAGGATTTCACGGATTTTCACGATAAAAAAAGAATAAAGAAAACCTGTGTTTTCCGTGAAATCCGTGCCTAATAGAAATCAGCAAGTGTATTTTGACATTTCATAAAAACAGCAAAGCAAACTCTTAATTATCGGCAGGAAAAAGTAATCCGTCGGCACAATCCCGGCAATGGTCTATTGTTTTTGCCGTTTCAAGAGGCTGCGCATACTTTTGCAATGGTAAAACCATAGAAACAAGGTAATATGATAAATGTAAAAAGATTGACCGTAATATCGCTCTGTGCGGCAAGCACCTGTGTCGGCAATGCAATGCCGCAAACACGGGAAACCGCTATCGGTACGCAACAGCAGGACAGCACGCAGGCGCCCAGTTGGTGACATCCCAGGCTACCCTGCAGGATTATAAGTTGCAATTGAAACAACTTCTCGAACTGGACGGGGACATCGAAATGGACCTCTACCTGCCGCAACTGAGCGACAGCAACGTCCTGATCCCGCTTCCCGAAAAAGACGATGTCTACAACACCGCCCTCAGCCTGCGTCCCGAAATAGAAGCAGGAAAGCTGAACGTGGAGAGCTCGGACCTGAGCATCAAGATGGCACGTGCAGGATATCTCCCGACCTTAAACCTCAGCGCAGGCATCGGAAGCACGAATGCCAACGGCAGCGACTTCAGCTTCAGCGAACAGGTCAAGCAGAACTGGAACAACTCGCTGGGACTGACCCTCAGCATCCCCATCTTCGACAAGCGGCAGACGAAAAGTTCCATCAACAAGGCCAAGCTGCAAAAGCAGACTAGCCAGCTGGACCTGCTGGACAACAAGAAGACACTCTACAAGACCATCGAAAACCTCTGGCTAGCCGCCAACAGCGCACAACAGCAATACGTGGCAGCTTCACAGAAGTTGAAGAGCACGGAAACCAGCTACTCTCTCGTCAGCGAACAATTCAACGTCGGCATGAAAAATACAGTAGAATTGCTCACGGAAAAAAATAACCTGTTAAGCGCACAACAGGAAACGCTCCAGGCCAAATACACGGCCATACTGAACGCAGGCTTGTTGCGCTTCTACCAAGGAGAAGAAATCAATTTATTCTGAAACACGGCATTAGGGGTGAACCGCTAATGAATATATTCACTCTCTTTTTGTTTCGGAGGATGTGTCAAAATCCCCTTATCTCCGCGCCTGACGCAGGAACAAGGCACTTTTGGCACACCTCCCTTGCAAAAGGGATCGACATCCAGAAAGAAATAAAAACAGATAAAGATATGAACAAGAAGAAACTAATTATCGGTATAGTAGGCGTATTGGTCGTGGCCGGAGGCATCTGGTTCTTCACAGGCAAAACGTCGAAAGGCGGTATCCGGCTCGAAACCGCCAAAGTGGGCCGCAGTTCCATTTCGAACACGGTAACGGCAACCGGAACAGTCGAGCCGGTAACGGAAGTCGAAGTCGGCACGCAGGTGTCCGGTATCATCGACAAGTTGTATGCAGACTATAACGACGTGGTCAAAGCAGGGCAGTTGATCGCCGAAATGGACAAGGTCAACCTGAAAGCCGAACTCGCATCCGCCGAGGCACAGCTGGCAAGCAGCAAAAGCGAATTCGAGTACCAACAGAAGAATTACGCCCGCAACAAGATCCTCTTCGAAAAAAAGCTGATCAGCGACTCGGACTATGAAACGTCCACATACAACTATGAGAAAGCAAAAGCCGCCTACGAACAAAACCAAGCGGCAATGGTCAAAGTGAACCGCAACCTCGAATATGCGACGATCACCAGCCCGATCGACGGTGTCGTGATCAACCGTGCCGTTGAAGAAGGACAGACCGTAGCCGCCGGCTTCGAGACTCCGACCCTGTTCACCATCGCGGCAGACCTGACCAAGATGCAGGTGATAGCCGACGTGGACGAAGCCGACATAGGTAACGTAGAAAATGGGCAACGTGTCTCCTTCACCGTCGACGCCTATCCGAACGACGTATTCGAAGGCACGGTCATGCAAATCCGCCTCGGCGACAGCGAAAGCACCAGCAGCTCTTCTTCCACCTCGACCTCGACGGTCGTTACCTACGAAGTGGTGATATCGGCCGATAATCCCGACCTTAAATTGAAGCCGCGCCTGACAGCCAACGTGACGATCTTCACGCTGGAACGCGATAACGTGCTGACAGTCCCGACCAAGTCACTCCGCTTCGTACCGGATGCCGGGATGTTGACGCAACTGGGCTACATCGTCTCCGAAGCCGGCAAGGAAGCCCCTGCCGGGAAACGTCTCGTATGGATCAAGAACGGGCAGGAGCTGAAGCCGAAAGCCGTTACCGTCGGTTCCACCAGCGGAAACATGATCGAGATAACCGACGGCCTGAACGAAGGTGAAGAATTGGCTGTCGATCTCGAAGCCTCCTCCATTACTCCGGCAGCCGAAGCCGAAACGGAAAGAAGCCCGTTCATGCCAGGCCCTCCGGGAAGCAATAAGAACAAGAAGAGTGCCAAGTAGGGGCAGGCTTTATATATCTGCCCTCCAAACAAGGAGTACAACAATATGAAAGAGATAATCAAATTAGAAAACATCAAGCGTGACTTCAAGGTCGGAGACGAAACGGTCCATGCCTTGCGTGGTGTCTCCTTCACGATCTACGAAGGCGAATTTGTCACCATCATGGGGACATCCGGCTCAGGAAAGAGTACCTTGCTGAACACGTTAGGTTGCCTGGATACACCGACCAGCGGAGAATATTACCTCGACGGCACATCGGTCCGCACGATGGGTAAGAACGCCCGCGCCACCTTGCGCAACCGCAAAATCGGGTTCGTCTTCCAGAACTACAACCTGCTGCCTAAGACGACAGCGGTCGAGAACGTGGAGCTGCCCTTGATGTACAATTCGTCCTACAGTGCAGCCGAACGACACAAGAAAGCAGTCGAATCGCTGGTTGCCGTAGGTTTGGGCGACCGCCTGATGCATAAAAGCAACCAGATGTCCGGAGGACAGATGCAACGTGTCGCCATCGCCCGGGCGCTGGTAAACGACCCCGCCGTCATCCTCGCCGATGAAGCGACCGGAAATCTCGATACCCGTACCTCTTTCGAGATACTGGTTCTTTTCCAGAAACTGCATGCCGAGGGACGTACCATCATATTCGTGACCCACAACCCGGAGATCGCCCAGTACAGCAGCCGCAACATCACGCTGCGCGACGGGCATGTCACCTCCGACACGGTCAACCGGAATATCCTGAACGCGGCAGAAGCGTTGGCGCGGCTGCCGAAGAATGACGATTGATCTTGCCACCCTTCCGTGGGGGGGCCCTTTATGCGAATACCGGAATCATCCGATACAAGCGGAAGGAGGCAAAGGTGTTTAAAGAATCACTCATAAAACAACAAAAACAATGAACGGAACAAACCTAATAAAAATAGCCATCCGAGCGACGACGATGATTTCACCATACGCAGCCAGCAGGAGCTCAGCTCGATGCTGAACACCACCACCGACCTGATGACCACTCTCCTCGCCTGCATCGCCGGCATATCGCTGGTGGTAGGCGGCATCGGCATCATGAACATCATGTATGTATCCGTAACGGAGCGCACCCGCGAAATCGGTCTGCGCATGAGTGTGGGCGCCAGAGGAGTGGACATCCTGTCGCAATTCCTCATCGAGGCCATCCTCATCAGCATTACCGGCGGTCTCATCGGTGTCATCATCGGCTGCGGCGCAAGCTGGATTGTGAAGAGCGCAGCCCATTGGCCTATTTATATACAGGCATGGAGCGTATTCCTCAGCTTTGCCGTCTGCACGGTGACAGGAGTGTTCTTCGGATGGTATCCTGCAAAGAAAGCAGCAGACTTAGACCCGATAGAAGCAATACGATACGAGTGATAATCGCTTATCGCTAAAAAAAACTATCTTTGCATTTGTATGAAACAAATTCTCTACTCACGGTCGCGCATCATCGAAGCCCTGATTCATATCATCGGCTGGGGAATTGTATTTGCTTTTCCTTTCGTGATGATGACACGCAGCGGTTTCACCATTACATGGATGGAATACCTGCGTCATGGCAGCATTGTTCCGCTATCTTTTCTTATCGTATTCTACTGCAATTACTGCTTCCTCATTCCCCGTTATCTGTTCGAGGGGCGCATACGGCAGTATCTCCTGCTGAACATACTGCTGATAGCTTGCGTTACAGCCGGTGTACACTTTTGGCAGGAGTACGCATTCCACACCTACGCAAAAGCCGATGGTGAGGGCCAAAGACACATCGGTCCGCCGAAGTGGATGTTCATCATGCGCGATTTCTTTTCCATGATACTTACCGTAGGGTTGAGTGCGGCCATTCGCCTCAGCGGACGTTGGGTGCAGGTGGAAGCCGCCCGCCGCGAAGCCGAGAAAAGTCGCACGGAAGCCGAATTAAAGAATCTCCGCAACCAGCTCAACCCGCATTTCCTGCTCAACACGCTGAACAATATCTACGCACTCATTGCCTTTGATACGGATAAGGCACAAACAGCCGTGCAGGAACTGAGCCGTTTATTGCGCCATGTCCTTTACGACAATCAGCAGAACTTCGTAACCTTAGGCAAGGAAATGGATTTCATCAAGAACTACATCGCCTTGATGCGCATCCGCCTCTCGTCCAACGTCACTGTTGAAACGCGTTTCGATATTCGTCCCGACAGCCCTACGGAGATTGCCCCGCTGATATTCATCTCCCTCATAGAGAATGCTTTCAAGCATGGCATCTCTCCCACCGAGCCCAGCCATATCCGTATATATTTCAGCGAAAGCGTGCATGAAGTGCGTTGCGAAATAATCAACAGCTACCACCCCAAGAGCGAAGCCGACAAAAGCGGCAGCGGCATCGGACTGGAGCAAGTGAGCAAGCGTCTGGAGCTGACCTATCCCGGCCGGTACGCATGGAAGCACGGCATAAGCGAGGACGGAAAAGAATATAAATCGGTTTTAACAATCAATTACTGACAACATGAATCTGAAGTGCGCAATCGTAGATGACGAACCGCTGGCCCTGAACCTCTTGGAGAGCTACGTCAACAAAACCCCGTTTCTGGAACTTGCCGGCAAATACTCCAGTGCAGTACAAGCGATGAACGACTTGCCGGAGAAGCGTGTCGACCTTCTTTTTCTTGATATCCAAATGCCCGAACTCAACGGCCTGGAATTCTCCAGAATGGTAGATACACATACCCGTATCGTTTTCACCACCGCCTTCGACCAATATGCCATAGACGGGTATAGGGTCAATGCCCTCGATTATCTGCTGAAACCCATCCCGTATGCAGACTTTCTGCAAGCCGCCAATAAAGCAGTGAAGTGGTTCGAACTGCTGCAACAGCCCCAAGAGGAAATTGAAAGCATCTTCGTAAAAAGTGATTACAAACTGATACAAGTGGAGCTCAAAAATATTCTTTACATCGAAGGCTTGAAAGATTATATCAAAATCTATGAGGAGAACTCTCCCAAACCCATTCTCTCGCTCATGAGCATGAAGTCCATAGAAGAACTTCTGCCTGCTTCACGCTTCACACGCGTGCATCGTTCCTATATCGTCCAAAAAGACAAAATACGTATCATCGACCGCGGACGTATTGTCTTTGGCAAGAACTATATCCCCGTCAGTGACAGTTATAAACAAATATTCCAAGATTTTCTTAATAAAAGGAGTTAAAAATACCCTTATAGGTTTATATTTTATTGAAATCAGGCTATTTCTAATAATATCCTATTGCATATTAAAAGATGTTTTTTTACCTTTGCCGCGAACAGATAGGAGTTGTGAAACTCCCCCAATAGAATAGTTTAGTTAAGTCTAGTTTAGTTTTTAGTGTAAAGCACTTCCTCCGTAAGCGAACGTTGGAAGTGCTTTTATTATAGGTATATCAAGCAGTTATGGGAAAAGCGTATTTCCAATATTTCGCAGCAGGTTGCAAAATTTGATTGTCGGACGATTGTCGGACACCGATTTTATTACTAACAAATTGTCGCAACTTTATTAAACAAAAATATGGCAACGCTTAAACTTTGTATCGTACCTGCAAAAGTGCTTATCAACGGAAAGCACAAAGTAAGAATATCACTGGCCCATAATTCCAATACCAGGTATATTCCAACAAACTGTATTATTGACACCCTATCACAATTCAAAGAGGGGCAAGTTATCAATCATCCGAAAGCCGCTTCAATGAACATGAAACTTCGGAATCTACTTAACCATTATCAGAATGTTATTGACAACATATATGATGTGGATGTATATTCATGTTCCGAGCTCCGAGAAATCATCATAAAAAAGAAAGACTACACCAATGCCAAGTTTTCCTCTGCAATGACATCTTATCTGTCAGAACTCGCAGAGGAGAAAAGAAACAAATCTGAAAAGTTGTATCGTTTGGCATGCCAATCATTCATCAAGTCACAAGGTGATTTGCTACTTTCAATGATTACGCCTCGAAACATCAAGCATTTTGAAATGGACCTTGAAGACAAACGGCTCTCTCCTACCACCATTAAAATCTACCTTACATTACTCAAAGTAATTATCAACTATGCCAAGAAACATAATATGGTCAGATACGAAGTAGAGCCGTTTGAGTTCTGCAGAATGCCGTCAGCCAATATACGTGAATTAGACCTTAGCATTGATGAAATAAAGGCGATTCGAGATATGGAAATTCCTAAATACAATATCGGAGTAGTACGTGATATTTTCATGTTAAGCTATTACCTGGGTGGTATCAATCTTGTAGATATGCTTGATATTGATTTCCGAAAAGAATGGATAGAATATTACCGGCGAAAAACAAAGAACAAAAAAAGTGGTGAAAGTAAAACGGCATTCTCCGTCCAGCCGGAAGCAAGGGAAATCATAAACAAATATATGCAGAAGAATGGTAAACTTGTTTTTGGTAAGTATAAAACATTCGGGCAATGTTATTCTGTTGTATCCCGTAAAATGGAAGAACTCTCCAAAATAGCAGGGATAAGAAAGCATGTGGTTTATTATTCTGCACGTAAATCATTCGTTCAGCATGGATTCGAATTAGGTATATCCTTAGAAATTCTTGAATATTGTATCGGCCAATCAATGAAAACGAACCGCCTATATTCAACTATTTTCGAGTGATGCGAAAACACGCTGATGATGCAATGAGGAAAATCTTCGACAGCTTAAAGTGATTGTTCCTGGACAAAAGCTATTGCTTCGGCAGTGGCTTCTTCCCTCTCCTTTTTCTACATCAGAGTTCAAACGGTCTATTAACTCCATATTTCCCGTTATCGCGGTTTTCACGTAATCAGAATACGTGGCTGTTAGCTGATAATGACCGTAGCCAATGAAAGCCTTTGTAAGCTTTGGAGAGGATGATTGAGATTTACCCATAATGCAACGGATTAAGAAGCGGAAAAAAGAACGGTTCCGCTTTCCCATTGCGTTACATATTCTCAAATAGGAGGATACAGTGAAACCATTAAGCTATCACACAGGGGGCAGAACCGTATACGAATAAGCTACTGGCAAAATCAATCACCAGTAGCTTTACGGTCGGAATTTTACTATTCCTCCTATTCAATAAAATATGTAACGCACTGTAAATATGAAAAAAATATACGAGATAGCGAAAATAATTCATGCAATGTTTGTATAATAATCAAAAGATTATTATCTTTGTAATGTCAAATAACAAAAGTAATCAACATGAGTAACGAACAAATTAAAAAGGATTTGCTTATACAAAGAGCATTCCTCAAAAAAGAACTAGACCAACTAAGATTTATCGCCGAAGTTACCGGAACAAACCAAGAAAAAGAGATTGACAAAAGGTTAGACCGGTTACTGACAATCGACAAAATCTTAAAAGAGTTGGAAAAAAAGAAGTAAAACAAAGCCCCTCTCTCCGGAGAGGGCACTAAAAATAAATATATGGCACTGAAAGATGAATTACTGGCATTAAAGCCACTACTTGGTACAGACTCTCCAGAGTTCTATACCAGAATGACAGAAATAGCAGCCAAGTACACTTCGGAAGAAGATAAGAAAGCTATTGCCAACTTTGTATCAGAGCGTTTACAGAACATTGATAAGAAACTGGATGTTGTAGAAGAGAGCGCAATCAAACTACAGCTGCAAGAAGTGGCCGAAATAGTCTCTCTCTAAGCTATCTTGCGAAGAAATACTTTAATAAAAGTAGGTCATGGCTGTATCAGAGATTAAATGGTAATCTAGTAAACGGGAAACCGGCACGCTTCACACAAGAAGAATTACAGACATTCAACAATGCCCTGCAGGACATTTCTAAAAAATAGGCTCACTTAGTATCTCATATTGATACTCTGTTATTTGACGCCATCCCCGTAGTTGAGCGGCTACGGGGATTTTTCATCTCAATTACCTATCATCAGCTCCCAATTATCCATAATAGTCATATCCCAATGCGGCACGTCAAATTCATTATTGACCGACACCCCATATACAGAAAGACTCTTGCCGGCACTGTCAAACTCAGTCAAAGCCGTTTCTTCTCCTTTTTGGATACGAAGATTCATAAAGTCTGTCATTTGTTCCCAATCGGTAGGGCCGATGAATAATGATTCTATGAAACGCCCTTTCACGGGTGCACCAATGGCGGTATCCTTAATGCGTTCCAAATATGATAAAGCCTCGTTGTAAGTCATGGGAACAAAGATAGCAAAATATAGTGAAAAGGGGCGACTATTCAGCCACCCCTTCTTTATGTTAGTATTCAAAAACTATAGCTGAGAGATACTGAACATTCGTGAAGAAATTTATATGTACCTCGTGAAGGACTAATCTTGTGTCCATCGAAACATACATTTCTTCGACCTGAATAAGGGTCCTGATTGGAAATCGTATAGCCCAAGGAAAAAGCCAACTGGTCAATTCCTAAAGAAAGAGCACTTTTAACACGCCAAAAGACAACATCCCCTCCCTTATTGCGAACTGACCTAAACTCTCCCTTTATCTTTCCACCTTCTTCAGTATAATGTGCATATGAAAAAGCCTCGTTGGGTAATGTCAGAATCAATGCCGGCTCACATTGAAGAAAAAGCTGATAATCCCTTTCACGCCCCAAACTCACTGAAGGAGTCCTAAAATTGGTACCTATCAACCAATTCCCCCTCAGCAGTTTACCGTCATCATAGAGTGTATACTTCTGACCTTTGCCGTCACTCACCTCTGTATTAGGCTTATAATCATTGTCCATCCAGTTTTGAAAAGCAAGACCGGTCATAACGCCAATATATTTCCCTATGTAACGGATATATGATACCTCAAGCCCTAAAGCTGGTTCAGAACCATATGCAAATAGAGAACCGGATAGAGACAAAACATTTTTATTAGTTTTAAAATCCCCTTCTCTCTCACCGGCAAAAAGGTGAATGACCGACAGGCATAAACAAAAGATAAAAGCAATTTTTTTCATTTCAATCTAAATATAATTAGCTGACACCAAAATTTTAAAAAAACATATTCAACTGCTATAAAGATAACTGCTTTTCTGAAATTCCCTATGTGATTTGAGGGAATTTTTATAAAAGGAAAGGCAGCTTATTGGGTTGCTTTACCTATCAAAACCTTACGATGTAAGAACGATGAACACCTATTACCTAATCCCACCAAGAAAACAACTTGTAAGTTCTGATTTTATTATATAGATACCATGCCTTATATCTTCTTAATTCCTCTTTATGAATAATTTCAATATCATAATCATCTGTTGGGAATTTGAATAGACAGAACCTTGATGCATTTTTAGTGTTAATGTACAAATTCCTACAAGCTATTACATGTGGACTTTCTACCATTTCATACATACCGTCATCTCTACGCATAGTCTTCATTCCTGAAAATTCCAACAGTAAATTATCTTTTTCGAGCACAATATCCAATAGGCCAATGCAAAGTTGCAAGTCTCTTGCCACTATAGGCATTTTATCCGAACGCGTACACTTTTTAAAGTATTCATACATTTCTATTATTTTCTTGCGCTCTATTTCCAATAAAAACGTATAATCCCAATCAAAATCCTTTTCTAAAAGCCTGCACCACGAATTAATCTTTGCACGTTTATAGTTGGACTCAGACCTATTTCTTCTCTGTTTCATATTATTTCTTCACAAAAAACCCCGACAGAAGCCGGGGTAAACATTACACAAAAAACAATATTTTATTTTACTTCTTTATTCTTAGCTTTAAGGAAATACGAAACAATCAGTACAACAGTACCACCAGCGAATATAGTTCCAATAGTTTCCTGTCCATTGATAATTAGATAAAACGAAAATCCAACAAAAATTAGAACAATAATAAAAGCCATTATCAAGGCTGTAAAATTATATCTATGGGTGTGCTTGAAGTCACTTTGAGCAATCTTCATCCTATCTTCATTAAATTTAATACGTGCATCTTGTTCCATCTCTGTACGCTTCATAATCCAAGGAATAATATCTTTGGAGACATTGTCTAATTTAGCCAATTCATCTGCGGACGGAAGAAGATTATCGTCATATACTGTATTTTGCTCTAAAGTCAATCCTGTTTTATCGCAAACTTTATTTTGCTCTGCTTTCTTTTGCCATTATAATGCTAATTCAAATTTAACCTTAGCCTCTTTAGTTGCTTTATTAAAAATCCTTATTAAAGGTAGCAACATCTTCTTTCATACTCTTTTTATCACATTCAAAACCATAAAAAGAAAGTTCTTTTAAAGAATCATTAATTTCTTTTACTATCTGCTCTTCACTCGTTTCTTTAGGAATGAAAGAACCTCTCATAGTTTCGGTGATTTCTTTTATAAACTTCTTCATAATCGTGTACTCCTTTCTGTTATTATTATAAACAGAATAATCGTTTATTTAGTTTTGCAAATAACGTCATTTCTAAGCAAAAATAGAAGTTTTTCGCTGAAGAAATACAAAAAGACTGTTTTTTGAGGCAAAAGTTGCATTTTCAAGATAAAAAAAGCCCCAACTTTCCAGCCAGGGCAACACTTATCAATGATAAGTATAACTTTCTGTAATGAAGATTAGACTTTTACCTGTATATGGATAGACAGTATTAATACAGTAAACAAAACTGCAATTCTTTTTATTGCAAAAATCAGAAGATAGGGATGATGGTTACAATCACTTCTTTTTTTCCCCTTTTTTCCCTTGAGACTTTTCTTGTTTATCTTGCTCCTGCGCCAATGTGATTTGGCGATTAATCTCATCAAGGATACTATCAGCAACACGATTCACCATTGATTCCAATTCTTTTTTTGACATTGCATCAAATTCATCATCATCAAGTTCTGATGTATTAAACATTTGATTACTTGAAATCCCTCTTTTGTAAATATGCATAGTTTCCATAATCATTTTTTTTATAATGATGTTTAATCCTTCTTGAAAATAATGCTTTCTGCTTTTATCCAAACAAAAACCATCACTTTTCGATATTATAGCCACATCTACAGGACCACATACCTCAAATTTTCAGATTCTTCAGATGACATCATTCTTCTTTTTAAAAATGTGAGAGACACCAAACTTTCTGCCATATCTGCCATATCCTCCTTTTCTAAGTACGCAACAGTATCAACAAGTGGAGCAATATATTGTTTACCAATAGCATCATCAATTGCATCATCAAACACCTTTTTTATTCCTGGATATATCAATATTCTCTATTGCAGTAGATAAAAACGGTGTTTTGATTTGAAATTTTAATAGTATTTGATACCAATCCTGAATAAGCTTTTAAGGATTTAGAAAACAATTCACTGATGAAATTTTTAACACTCGGATCTATTCCTGTCAATATAGTCTCCATCACATCAGTTTGCGCGAAAGGACATATAGCGGCAGAATTGTTTTCAGAGATAATTGCTTCTGATCAGTTCGTCATTGACCGTTTCAATCAAGGCTCTTTTTCTTAGCAAAATCTTGTCGGCAATACTAAAAGGTTTTCAAACAGAGCCTGACCTATATATCCCTTGTCTGCACATAGTTTTCCTTTGATGTTTTCCAGAAACTTACCCTGTTTCAACGGTTCCCGGTCATCCACGTTTCCAGGCGTGAACATGAAATTGAGGATCTCTCCTTTGTCATTGATTATCAGATGCAGCTTGAATCCGAAGAACCATCCCATAGAACATCTTCCACGCTCGGCAAGCCCTTCAAATGTCTTATGAATCAAGATTCTTTGGTTACGACATACACATAAGGGAGTGGAATCAACGAAACTGATGCCGGTACAAGTTCCCAGCAGTACTCTTTTGATGAATATGGTCATGGGAAGCAATACTTCCTTCTCCAGTTCCACAAAACGGTTATAAGAAACCTGACGAGGAAAAAGGTGTTTCAGATGTTTACAGACATACTCCTTGTAGTAATGCTTGAAACAACGGAAACCACCGGAGTGAAACAGGATTAGAATAACCATAATCTCTGCATCACTCATACGGTTGGGTTTGTTACGATGCATGGTCTTCATATCCTTAATCATATATTTTTCCTGTTGCAATGTAAATTCCTTGCAAAAATCATCGGCCATACAATAAATCTCTGTAACTTTAGACTCTGGAAACATAGTGGTAATCGTTTAAATGTTATAATTCAGCACTATAAATTTAATACTTTTATCGCTATGTTTCTAATTATAAGTGAAATATATTTATTCTCATAGAACATGAACACACCGAAAGAGGAAGCAGGATAGTAGTAACCATCCCGCCGGTGATAAAGTTGAACAGTTCATCTCAGTTCCTCCATCATGCCTCTTCATCCCCTGTTACATGTTCATCACTCCACCCCTTTGGCATTCCAAACTGAGAAGAATGCGGGCAATAAACGCACCGGTACTTCACAATGCTTGCCCAAAACGGTACATACTGGTAATAAGCCAGCAGACCTACAATCACGGCCACCACAACAGCCAAAACAATCAGTTTTTTTTCATCTACGAACTTTTTACTAAACAAAAAGCCCACGAACGCATCCTGTTAAAGACACATTCATGGGCGTTGCTAACCAATAAAACATGACAAATATACTCATTTACAATCACTTTTTCAGCGAAAGTAAACAAGAAATTTATGAGTAGAATATCTTGCCAGGAAAGGGTTGTTAAACTATGGCAGTAGAATAGTAGAACCTATAAAATCTACCCACATTCTACCACACGGCTA
>VOFI01003480.1_pt1 | contig 27875 bp, 36 predicted proteins | sample 5384131 | NCBI WGS metagenome assembly VOFI01 (sample SAMN12384728, study PRJNA508395) | human gut metagenome | isolation source: healthy gut H | host: Homo sapiens | reverse complement strand
GCGGAAACCCGATTCCAATCAAGAGGAGGAGCGTTTATGAATCCCATTACCGCCGCCGGCTTTTTCGACGCCGGACAGCCCGGGTATTATCTGTTGATCCTGGCGTTTTTTGGCCGCGCTGGTCGGCCTGTATCTCTGGGGCAACCGCCATAAGGATTCGACAGCCGGGCCGCCCGTCTGGGCCGTCTGTACAGGAGCTCGACGAGGACAAGCTCGCCGGGATTCCGGACGAGGAGTCGTCGACGCCGTGGCGGCCAACCTGCTGGAAAAGCAGGATCGCCGCCGTCCGGATCCCTACCATACCATTCCCCTGCTCTCGCGGGGCAGAACGGCGGTCTATAGTGTCTGGCTGATTTGTAACGAGCTGGACAAGGGCAGCTTTGAAGATCTATACGCCGGCCCGTCGGCGGTCTTCGATGAGCTGGCCGCCGACGGGCTGGATCTCATCGGAGCGCCCCGCTGCGCCGCCGCACTGCGGACGGCGAAAGAGCGGATTAGCGACATGGAGGGCCACGCCGAAGAACTGGCCGAGCTGCACGCCCGATTTTCTGGAGGCGGCCGAGGAGGAACGGCCGCTCGACCGATGCGTGGAGTCTATCCGGGCGAATCCCCGCGAATTCGTCGACCAGAGTCCCGACTCCTTCCGGAGACGCGGGGCCTCTGGCCCCGTGACGGGGACAGAGAAGACCCGGCTGCCCGGTGGATATTAGCCGGTCTTGCAGGAAAACGGCAGGATATAGACGAAATGGAAGAGGTTTATGACCACCATACACAGAGGACCCTTTTCACAGCGAAGCGTCGGCTTCGGTCCCCACCTGCCCGCCGGCTTTCCGAAACAGAAAATCCCCCCGTCGTTTTCTTGTATATCTGAGTATAATTTAGCCGCGGCCCCGGAGGATGGTTGAGCATACCGCAGGCCATTCGTTCCACAGCGTCCCAGCGGCCGTCCCACAAACCCGATTTGTCTGGAGGGAAAATGATGAGCACACCCCGTGACCCCCGTCCCTGCGTGGCGATTATCGGCCTGGGCCTGATCGGCGGTTCCATGGCCAAGGCCCTCTCCCGCCACGGCGGATACCGTGTGTTTGGATCCGACCTGGATCCCGCTGCCGTCGCTTGGATGCAGGAGACCGGCGCCATCAAAGGGGTGGCGGATACCGCCGCCATGTCCCAGGCGGATCTGGTGGTTCTGGCCCTTCCTCCCGGGGCCTGCGGGCCGGTGCTGCGGGAAATCCTGGACGTGTTGCGCCCAGGCAGCGTCGTGACCGATGTCTGCGGTGTCAAGTCCGCCGTTATGGATGCCTGCCTGCCCCTCTGCCGGGAACATTGCCTGCTTTTTGTGGGCGGCCATCCCATGGCCGGGCGGGAACGGGGCGGATGGCAAAACGCCACCCACAATCTCTTCCGGGGGGCCAGCTACATTTTCACCCCGCCAGAGGGCACGCCCGAATACGCGATGGACACCCTGCGCGCTTTGGCGGCCGCCTTGGGCTGCGCCTCGGTTACCATTACCACCCCCGCCCATCATGACCGGCAGATCGCCTTCACCAGCCAGCTCCCCCACGTGCTGGCAGGCGCTTATGTCCAGTCCCCGGTCTGTCCCGGCCACAAAGGGATATTCCGCCGGCAGTTACCGGGACGTCTCCCGGGTCGCGGCAGTGGACGAGATCCTGTGGAGCGAGCTGTTCGCGCTCAACCAGGTGCCCCTAATCGAGGAGCTGGACGGCCTGATTGCCAGGCTGGAAACCGCCCGGGCTGCCATCGCTTCGGGCGATCGGGACGAAATTGCCGCCGTCATACGGCGCGGCCGCCTGGTCAAGGAAGCTCTCGGGGAATAATTTTAACAGAAAGAAGGCCCCCCCTTTATGCGCACCCTCCATACCGCCGCCTCCCGCCCCTACGATATCGTCATCGGCCCCGGCCTTCTCAAAGGAGGCCGGGGAGCGCAGCCGCCGGATAAATCGCGGGGTCCGGGTGCTCCTGGTCTCGATTCCAACGTCGCGCCCCTGTATGCCGACACCGTGGCTGAGAGCTACGCCGCTGCGGGATATCGCGTGACCCGATTCGTCTTCCCCGCCGGGGAAGAGTCGAAACGGCTGTCCACCATCGCCGCACTCTATGAACAGCTGGCCGCCGACGGTCTGACCCGTGCCGACCTGATTGCCGCCCTTGGCGGCGGCGTGACGGGAGACATGGCCGGCTTTGCCGCCGCCACCTGGCTGCGGGGGGGATCGATTTTTGTGGGTCTTCCCCACCTCCCTCCTCGCGCAGGTAGACTCCTCGGTGGGGAAAACCGGCGTGGACATCCCGCAGGGGAAAAACCTGGTCGGGGCCTTCTGGCCGCCCCGCCTGGTCCTGGCCGATACCGACGCTCTTTCCACCCTGCCCGCAGACATCCTGTCCGACGGCATGGCCGAGGTCGTCAAGGCCGCTTGTATCAAGGACGCGCCCTTCTTTCACTGGCTTTTGCAGCAGGACGCCCTATCTGACGAAAATCTTCCCGAAACCGTTTCCCGGGCGGTGGATATCAAACGCCGGGTGGTAGAGTCGGACGAACGGGAAGCCGGGGAACGGCGCCTGCTCAATTTCGGCCATACCCTGGGCCACGCCCTGGAAGCCCAGTCCCATTTCCGCCTGTCCCACGGCCGGGCGGTAGCGGCGGGGATGATGCTCGTCACCCGCGCCGCCGAGCGGAAGGGGCTGACGGCACCTGGTACGGCGGAGGATATCGCCGCATTGCTGCGCCGGTACGGCCTGCCCGACGGAGACGGAACCCCGCCCGAAGAATACCTCCCCTACGCCGCCCTGGACAAAAAACGTGCCGGGGATTCCCTCTCCCTTGTTCTGCTGCACCGAATCGGGGATGGGTATATCCATCCCATTCCCGCGGATTCCCTGCCGGCCTTTGTGGCCGAGCCCTATCGGAAATGAGGTGACGGCATGTCGGTTGCCATCGTTCGCGCCTCCTCTATCGCGGGGTCCGCATTCCCTCCATCTTCCAAATCGGCGGGGCACCGGGCGCTGATCTGCGCCGCTCTGGCGGCCCTGCAAAACCGGGATACCGGCGCGTCCTGCCGCATTGCCCGGCTGCGGGAGACGGAAAGCGCCGTGCTGTCCGACGACCTGAATGCGACCCTCGGGGCCCTGGCCGCCCTCGGAGTGAGCTCTGTTTGGGACGGGGACGCCCTGGTGCTGAAGGCCGGGGTATCTCCCGACGCTCCCGCCGAGGTGGACTGCGTGGAAAGCGGCTCCACCCTCCGGTTTTTCCTGCCGATTTTCGCCGCTTTGGGGGTTTCGGCCCGGTTTTCCGGCCGCGGCCGCCTGCCCGACCGCCCTCTCGGCGTCTATGCGGACTGCCTGCCTTCACACGGAGCCGGGCTGCAATTTTCCCCGGATGGCGGCAGCCTGCCCTTGTCCCTGTCCGGCCGGCTGACCGGCGGAACTTACCTTTGCCCGGGGACGTGTCCAGCCAATTTATCAGCGGCTTGCTGCTGGCCCTTCCCTTGTGTGAGGAGGACAGTGACCTGCGCCTGTCCACGCCGCTGGAATCGGCGGATTATGTGCATATGACCCTGCAGGCCCTCTCCCTGGCCGGCATCGAAATCCAGCCGCTTCCCGACGGCTGGCGGATCCCGGGCGGGCAGCGGTACCGCCCGTTCCAGACGGCGGTGGAAGGGGATTGGTCCCAGGCGGCGTTTCTTTTGGCCGCGGGTGCACTGGGGGGCGAAGTCCAGATCGGAGGGCTGCAGCTCGATTCCAACCAAGGGGACCGCGCCGTGCTTGCGATCCTCCGCCGGATGGGCGCTGATATACAGATATCCCAAGAAATCGTCCATTGCCGCCGCACCCCTTTGCACGGGGTGGAAATCGACGCCACCCAGATTCCCGACCTGGTTCCCATCCTCGCCGTCGCCGCCGCCGTCGCCGAGGGAGAAACCCATATCACCGGCGCCGCCCGCCTCCGCTCAAGGAGAGCGACCGGCTGGCCGCCACGGCGGACGGCCTGAGCCGTCTCTCGGTGCCCAGGTGGAGGAACGGCCGGACGGCCTGATTCTGCGGGGCAGGACCCGACTGAGAGGGGGACGGGTTTCCGGCTACCAGGATCACCGCATCGTCATGAGCATGGCGGTGGCCGCCCTGATGTGCGAGGAACCTGTCGAAATCACAAGCGCCGAGAGCGTACAGAAAAGCTGGCCGTCGTTTTTTGCGGATTATCAGCGAATTGGAGGAGATGTCCATGTCGTCGACTAACGGTACCTGTCTGCGCCTCTCCATCTTCGGGGGAGAGCCACGGCCCAGCCATCGGCTGCGTGATCGACGGCCTGCCCGCTGGAGGGCCTTCGATCTGGAGGAGATCCGGGTGCAGATGGCCCGCCGTGCGCCCGGCCGGGACGCCACTGCGACCAGACGGGTGGAAAGCGACAGCCCCCGCCTGCTGTCCGGGTTTTTGGAAAAAGGACGGGACAGCCCGCACCACCGGGGCCCCTCTGGCCATCCTCATCGAAAATGAAAACCAGCGCTCGGGGGATTACCGGGAGCTGCAGATCCTGCCTCGTCCGGGACACGCCGATTATCCCGGCTATGTCCGATATCATGGGTTCGGCGATGTGCGTGGAGGCGGCCATTTCAGCAGGGCGTCTGACCGCACCCCTGGTTTTTGCGGGAGCCCTATGCAAGCAGCTCCTCCGCCGCCGGGGCGTGGCGGTGGGCGGGCATATCGCCGCCATCGGAGGGTGGAGGACCGCCGGTTCGACCCTGTGGCGGTGTCCGCAGAGCAGTTGGAGGCCCTCTCCCGTGTCCCGTTTTCCCTATTGGATCCCGGGGTAGAGCCCTTCATGCGCTCGGCGGTGGAGGCTGCCCGGATGGCAGCGGACAGTGTAGGGGGAATTGTAGAGGCCGCGGCGGTAGGGCTGCCCGCCGGACTCGGCTCTCCCATGTTCGACGGGGTGGAAAACCGCCTCGCCTCCCTGCTGTTCGGGATCCCAGCCGTCAAAGGCGTGGAATTCGGCGACGGCTTCGCCTTCGCGGGGATGCGGGGCAGCGAGGCAAATGACCCCTACCGGTATACGCCCGACGGCGGCATTGAAACCACCTCCAATCACAACGGCGGACTCCTTGGGGGAATCACCAACGGCATGCCCCTGCTGCTGCGGGTGGCGGTCAAGCCGACCGCCTCGATCGGCATTCCGCAGCGGACGGTCAACCTCGAGACCGGCCGGGACGAACTCCTGACCGTCCGGGGCCGGCATGATCCTTGCATCGTACCGCGGGCACTCCCGGTCGTGGAAGCCGCCCTGGCCTTCGGGCTGTTCGACCTGCTTCTGGAAGCTGAGGGGAATCCTACCCCCGACGCCTGAACCCCAAGGAAAGGATGTTTTTGATGCCCTCTACCCCTCCCGCACGCACCCTGTCCGCCATCCGGCAGGACATCGATCAGATCGACCAGGAGCTGCTCGGCCTGCTCCTCCGGCGGATGGATTGCTCCAAAGGGTGGCCGCCTACAAGCTCGCCAACGGCCTGCCGGTACTGAATATTGGCCGGGAGCAGGAGATCCTCGACCGGATACGCCAAAACGCCGGCAGTGAATATGGCGATGCCGCCGCCCTGATTTTTTCCGCCGTCATGGATGTCTCCCGCGGCCTCCAGCACCGCCGGATGGCGGGAGGACAGCCTCTGCGGGACCGCCTGGCATCCGCTTCAAACGCGCTGATCCCCCCCGCCGAGGCCCGGGTGGCCTGTTCCGGCCGGGCGGGCGCCTATGCTCACGAAGCCGCCTGCCGTCTCTTCCCAGGCGGGCCGCTGCCGCGGTTCGTCTCTTCCTTTGCAGAGGTGTTCGCCGCTGTGGAAGAGGGATCCGCCGATTATGGGGTGGTTCCGGTGGAAAACTCCTCCACCGGCTCGGTTCATGAAGTCTACGATTTGATGATGCAGTCACAGTTCTCCATCGCCGCGGCAGCCGAGCTGCCGGTTCAGCATTGCCTGCTCGGCATCCGGGGCGCGGATCCTGCCGCCCTGCGGACGGTTTATTCCCATCCGCAGGCCCCTGTCCCAGTGCTCGGCCTATTTGGCCCCGGGGCCTGGAAGTCCGCCCATACAGCAATACCGCCGCTGCCGCCGAAATGGTGGCCGCCGCCGGCGATCCCCATATGGGGGCCGTCGCATCCCGTGTGGCGGGGGAATTATACAATTTGGATATATTAGATGAAAATATACAAAACGTGTCCGAAAACACCACCCGTTTTCTAGCCATCTCCTCCCGCCTGACCCCTGCCCCCCGACGCGGACCGCATCAGCCTCATTTTCACGCTTCCCCCATGTAACCGGGTCTCTACCGGACCCTTGCCCGTTTTGCCATGCAGGGGGCTCAACCTCACCAAACTGGAAAGCCGCCCGGTGAAAAATGGGGAATTTGAATATGCTTTTTTATCTGGATTTTGAGGGGAATCTCGGCCGTGCCGCTACAGTGGACCTGCTTTGCGCCTTATCGGAAGACATGCCGGTCTTTACATTTTTAGGGAATTACCGGGGCTGTCCGCCCGCCGGCCATGACGGTGCTTGTGAGGCGCCGCTGGCCGGTTTCCTGGGTTTTCCTCAAAAGTGAAGATTGGCTTAAGATACGACGAAGATCCCGTTGAAGGGCTTGTTTTTGCCCCCATGCCTGCGTATAATGACGATAGCAGGCCAAAGCGGGATTTTCCCCCGGCCAATCCAGAGAATTAGGAGATCTCATCATGCAACGTCCTCTGCAGCGCCCCAATCGCCTGACGTCCCGGCTGTATGCCTATCGGCATGCCGCCCTGTTTTTGATATTTTTATTGATCGTACAGCTGTTCAATGTGTTGGAACAGACGGTGGTCCCCGTTTCTGGGTGGAATGTTCGCTTGACCAATACATACCGTTTATTCCTGTGTTTGTTGTACCATATGTATTTTGGTTTCTGTATGTCGGAGTAGGGCTCGTTTTCCTGTGTCTGTGGGATAAAGAGACCTTTGTTCCTACAATTTTTTTCTGCTATGTGCCGGTATGGCGATCGCCCTGCTGATCTACGCGGTGTTCCCCCATGGACAGCCGCTCCGGCCGGCCGTGACCGGCACCGACCCCTTCAGCGTGTTCATCCGGGACGTCATTTATGCCAACGATACCAACACCAACTGCTGCCCGAGTATCCATGTCTTAAACCAGCTGGCCGTACACGCGGGGATCTGCCACAGCCGCCGCCTCCAAAACCGGCGGGGAATCAAGGCCGCGTCCTTGGTTGCCACGGTGTTGGTCTGCGCCTCGACGATGCTGATTAAACAGCATTCGATCCTCGATGTCGCCGCGGCGCTGCTTTTGAGCTGCCCCCTCTACTGGCTCTTCTTCCGCAGCCGGCTGCGCCTCCGCCTCGAGCGCCTTTTTTCAGATGGCAAGGCTCCGGTCTCCACTGCTGGCAGCAATCCGCTGACAGGACGTATCGCCAGGGCCGCATATCGATTCTCACATACGCTATCCCGGGAACGGTTGAAACCGTTTCCCGGGATTTTTTTCATTTCCTCTTGCATTTCCCGTACATTCTCCTTACAATGGAGACAACGCAAGGAAAGGGGTTTGATCCGGTTGAAACTGCAATATCTCGGCACGGCCGCTGCGGAGGCTTTCCCTGGCGTCTTCTGTCACTGCGAAACTTGTCAGAAGGCTCGGAAACTCGGCGGTAAAAACATCCGCCGCCGCTCCGGCATGGTGGTCAACGACACCACCCTGATCGATTTCCCACCCGATATTTACGCTCTCTCTCTCGAATTCGGCCTGGACCTCGGGTCGGTCACCGATTTGGTTGTGACCCATTCCCATGAGGACCACTTCGACGTGGATGAACTGTCCATGCGTCAAAACGGCCTGTTCTGCCACCTCGGCGAGGACGCGCCGCCCTTGCGGGTACACGGCAACGACGGTGTCGAGCGGTCGCTCAAAAAGGCTGGGATGGACACCCGCCCTTATCTCGATTTTTCACCGCTGACCTACTTTGAACCGCTCCGGCTTCCGAACGGCCTGGTGTTCACCCCTCTGCCCGCCAGCCACGCCAAAGGGGAAAACGCCTGCATCTTCCTCGTCGAAGATGGATCCCGCCGTATCCTTTTTACGCTCACGACACCGGCTTGTTCCCGGAAGAGGATTATCCCTTCCTGCAGGGAAAAAGCTTGGATTTTGTCTCCTTTGACTGCTGCAATGGCAGCGGTTCAGGCGGCTTTTACGGCCATATGGGAATGCCGGAATGCCGTCAGGTAGCCGCCCGCCTCCGGGCAGAGGGGTGCATCCGTCCGGATACCCGGCTGGTTCTCAACCATTTTTCCCACAACTGTGGCGACTTGCACGAGGAGCTCGAGGCCAAAGCCGCCAAGGACGGCTTCGAGGTGGCCTACGACGGCATGATCGTGACGCTTTTGACGATTAAGCCCCGAACATAAAGAAACCGGCGTCCGTTCGAGCGGACGCCGGTTTCTTATATTCGGGGTCCTGGGCGCTACTCCTGTTCGTCCAGCCGTCGTACAAAGGTCCCCCGCGCGACCGGGTTGCCTTGCCGGATGAGGGTAAAGCCCTGCCCCACGCAGAGGAAACGGGGAGGATGTCCTTTATCTGGAGGAACGCGATTCCCGCTCCGCTGTTCCCATTCTTCCCGGCACGGATCTCCTGGAGGATACAAGGGTAGGCGGCGGAGTCCGGCTGTCTGCCGGAAGGGTCAAAACACAAAAGCCAATACGTCGCCGTCCAGCAGCCGTGGGACCCGTTCCCTGTCCGGCAGCGGGGCCAAATCCGCCCGAAAATAGGAATCCACTGGCAATTCCACGCCGTTTTCATACCGCACCAGCACAGCGCGAGGCAGCCCGTACAGCAAAAACAGCGAAAGGGGATGGAAAACGACGCCAGCCCCCATCGCCATCAGCCACAGCGGCTCCCGTCAGGGAAGGCAGGAACACACAGCAGGAGAACGGCCAAGACGTAAAGGATCGGGAAGGCACTCTCCTTCTGTTTGGGGCAGTAGGAACGGTGACAGGCGGGACAAACGCCGGCATCTCTTGCCAGCGGCGCCTCTGAACACCTTGTCGATCGCGGGGATGCATTCCGTCCCGCACCAGGGACAACGGCATTTCTTCATAGGTCTCCCTCCTGTCATCCGATGAGCTGTGCGGCGGCACAGTCGGCGTTTTTCACGGCCGGGATGCGCAACATTATACATAAGGGCGGCGGCCCGGGGGCGGGCGGTCATACTGTCACACCTGTTTTATACGTTGAATTTTTGTCTGCCAATATTCACTCATGTGGAAAGACGGATCCTCCGTCACCTCCGGGCCGAGAAACGCGGGAGGGACAAACGCCTCCGATTCCTCCACCGACCCGAATTCCACCTCCGCGTAATAGAACCCGCCCGGTTCCTCCCCCCCGTCTACCAGGCTGCACTCCAGCCGGTGGCCGTCGGCAGGGCGTAGACGCGGTAGTCCTTACGGATCATAGGGGCGGGCAGGGCTCCCGAAGCTGCAAAAAGGTCGCCTCCTCGAGCGGCAGTTCGATTTCCTGCCGCACCAGGGTTCCCTCCCCCTTGAAGGTAAGGGTGTACGTGGTTCTCCTCTCCGGGCGGCGGGCCTCCGCCGCCCGGATCCGCACCGTCGGCGACGTGGCGATGTAGCCCCTGACAAACCACCGCTTCCTTCACGAGCGGCCAGCCTTCCTCCTCACCCGGGAAACGGTCGATCCGGTACTTGCGTTCGATTTCCATATGGCCTTCCCCCTGTACGAATACGATTCAAATGCGGCGTCCATCCTGCATTCCATCCGGGCCAACCGGTTCCCCTGGCCGTCATCCGGTTTCCCGCACCACCGTGACGGTGGGGATGCCCCAGCCCGGCAGTCGTCGGGCCAGCTCCGGCCCGATCTCCTCCCCGGAACCACCGCCGCAATGCCGGGCGGGCAGGGGCAGATGCTCCGGGCCGCGATCCGGCCGGCGGCTTCTCAGACGGGATCTCGTCGGTTTCCATCAGCGCCGCCTGCCGCAACCGCATCCGTTTTGCCGGGATGCCGCATCCAAACGGGTCAAACGCCTCCGGATCCGTTTCCCGAATACACAGCTCCGGAACCCGCCGGATCGCTTTGTCCAGCCGCCGGATATCCTCCTCCGTATTGAAAGGGGTCACGATAAACACCACCATGCGGGCGTCCGCGTGTTCCGGTTCGCATCCGCAGCGCCGGAACGCCTCCGCCGCCCGGATACCTGAGAGCCCGAGTCCCACGGTACCCAGGGTCAGGCGGGCCGGGTCGAAGCCGTCCCCGCCCGGTGCCAGGAAACCCGCGGCCTCCGCGGTGCGGCGGAGAGCCGAGACCCGCTGTGCCGTAGTCCGATAGGCGTCCGGCCCTTCCCGCCGCCACCAAGCCTGCGCCTGATCGATAGAGGCGAGAACCGGAAAGGAGGGCGACGTAGAGCCGAACAGCGCCATCACCGTCTTGGCCCGGCGGCGGAGCAGGGGGGCCTCCGTTTGCCCCCCTCCATCCGCCGGAGATGCAGCACCGCCCCGCCGGTGAGCACCGGCAGGGTCTTGTGCCAGGAATCCGCCGTCATATCCGCGCCGAGCATCAAAGGATGGAGGCCGAACGCCCCAAGATGGCTGCCGTGCGCATTATCCACCAGAAGCGGGATGCCCCGGCCGTGGCAGAGGGCCGCCATCCCAGCAACATCGGCCAGCCGCCCGGTGTAATCCGGGCTTGTAATATATACGGCACGTATATCGTTGTTTGTTTTCAACTTTTTCGTCCAAGTTTTTCCACTGCCAGCCGGCAGCCAAGGCCGTCGCCAAATTCCGGCCACAGCCAGACCGGCTCCAGCCCCAGCAAAACAGCGGTATTCACCGCACTGCGATGGGCGTTGCGCGCCATCAGGATCCGTCCGCCTGCCCCGCCGCAGGCGAGAAGCAGCATGGTCTGGATACACAGGGTGCACCCTCCCGCGCTGTAGAAGGAATCGCCCGCTCCGAAGGCCTCGGCGCAAAGGCGCTCCGACGCTTCGATCGCATCCCCACCGTCGTACAGGCTGCCGGTATCGGGCAGCTCCGGTCAGGTCGAACGCCGCCGCACAGCCGGGCTCCAGGCGCCCCTTGTGCCCGGGCGTATGGAAAGAGGCCGTCCCACGGGCGGCATGCCGCCTCAGCGCGTCGAGAAGCGGGACCATCTCCGGCTCAGACATAATCACGCCGGGTCAGGGCGCTGACATGCAGCGGGTTCGCATCAAAGGAGACGATGTCCCCCGGCGCACATTCCGCCGTGGTCACATCCACCGTCAGGGCGGTCAGCCCCGCCCGCCCGATCACATTGAGGCGCTTGCCGTTGATTTCACAGACCTCTTTTTTCCGGAAGAAAAAGCCCCGCTTGTCCGGCGGCGAGACAAACAGGCCGTCACACAATCCCGCCGGAACGATCGCCACCCGGGTGGCCTTTCGGATCTTGCGGCGTCCGTCCGCCCCGACCGTGCTGCCGGCGGCCAACCATTTGATGTCACACACCTCGGACACACAGCGGCCGACCGGACGCAGATTGTGCCGGTCCCCCTGCGGCCCCCGCCCGAGCAGGTCCGCGCCGGTACGCACGGCGCCCAGCCGCATCCGCGGGCAGAGGGCCGCCTGGGCCGTATCCGCCATATGGGTGATGCCGGGCTGAAGTCCCTCCCGCTCAATGGCGGTAATCACCTTCTGGAAATCCTTAAGCTGCTGCTCCTGGACCTTTGCCTTGGGCTTCGCGCCCGACGGCAAAATGGTGAACACGCCGGTGAGTTCCACGTTTTCCAGATGCTTAATGGTCTGCGCGGCCTTGGCTGCCTCCTGCGGCTCGAACCCGAACCGCCCGGTACCAAAGTCAAAGCAAAGCTGCACCCGCCCGGGTACGGAGCTTGCGGCTCAGGAGCTGTAAAGCACGGCGCTGTCGTTGGAGCCGACGGCCCCGATGATATCGTGCTGCAGGATGGTGGCGATGTCCTCCTCATTGGCATACGGCGTCAGGAGCATCACGTCCACGCCCCGGACAGCCTCCGAAACCCGGACGGCTTCGTCCAGCCGGGAAACCGCCATCAGCCGCACGCCCTCTCCGGCGAGCAGTTTCGCCACCGCTACGTCGCCCAGCCCATAGGCGTTGGCCTCCAGCACAGGGATAAGCGGCGTCCCGCCCGCCTGTTTGTTGAGAATACGGTAATTGGCCAAAATCCGGTCGGTTTGTACAAGCAGGTTCATGAACGGCCCCTCGTTTCCAACGTCAAATTTCGGCGGAAAAGCCCTCTTCCGCCCATAGCATAACTATACCGCTTTTTCGCTGCTGCGTCAATTCCCGCTCTTCGCCGTCCCGCAAATACTTTTCGGGGTATAAAGCAGGCACACGGGACCGGCTTCCGCCTGTCCCGTGTGTCCAAAATGAAGAGAGAGCGATGGGAATTAGCCGCGCCGTTTCCGCCGCATGGCCTTGTATGCAGCCAGCCCGATCACCCCGGCCGACCCCGCAGCCGCCAGAACCAGAGTCACATACAGCGGGAGCCTGGCCGACGTGTTGGGATTCTCGATATCCGAAGAGCCGCCGGAACCGCTGCCGCCCGGCATCCTCGTCCCCCGGCGCTTTGTACCCGCACGCCGCCGACCTTGGCGTCGCCTTCCATGACCAAAGCGGCCGTACCGGCTTTTGTCATAGTGTCCGCGGCAGAGAGCACCTTTCTGCCGTTGAGGGATACCGTAATCGTCCCCTCTTCCACCAGGATCACCAGGGTTTGCAACCTTCCGTGAGGGCGGCGGCCGCTGTCCCGACGGTCCGGCCGTCCTTTTTCCAGCGTCACCGCGCCGCTGCCGTCAGGGTCAGGGCATATCCGCCGGTGCCGTCCTCTGCGGCGCCCCAGATCCAGCCCGCCGACGCATTTTCCGCAAGCTCCGCCTCAAGGGTGGTCTTCTGCTCGTGGAGCTGGAGATACCGCCGGGCCAGCAGGGTTCGGCCGTCCTCTTTGCTTGTCACCAGGCCGGTATCGTTGATGACGGCCAGCCCGCTTATCGTATCCCAAGACGGTCTGATCTCCGTATGCAAACGTCTCGTCGAAGGTGAAGATGCGGGAAATTTGAGCCGTCACCGCGCAGGAAACCACGCTTCCCGTTTCCACCTCCGTACCTTCTTCAAAGGAAACCGATACGCAGCTCCCCTCCGCTTCCAAGAGGCGCCGACCGCTCTGCCGTCAACAGCGACTTTTAACTCCAGCCCATCGGCGGATTCCGCAAGCTCCTCCGGCAGATACATCCGGAATGTCTTGAGCCCGAGTTTGCCGTAACGGACCTCGACGGTGTTGGTCTGCCGGAAGCTGGTGCCGTCCACTGTACGCTTCTGGGTGGCGGTGCCGAAGCTGTCCCCACTCGCATAAAAGCCGCGGAAATCCTCAGAATCGATGTTGGGCTGGAAGCCGAGCAAGCCGGCCTGTCTGTCTTTTTCAATGCCGCTCGCCGCCTCCAAAAGGCCGTAAGCCATCATCGACCGGGCGTAATAGCTGCCGAGCTCCCGCTCGTTGAGGGGATCGAAATCCTTGCCGTCATAACGGGAACGGACCGCCCACACCGTGGCGAGGGGCTTTATCGATATTGCCGGCATAAAGCAGGTTGATGGCATTGCTGTATTCAGCGCCGGACCAGGCTTCCCCTTGGTACATCAGGGTCCCGCTGCCGCCCTTGGGCCAGGTACAGACCAGGGTGGCCGGATCATCCGCCTTAGCGTACACGCGGTCAAGGTTGTTGCCCTGCGCCCGATACCGGCTCCCGACCGGGTAAAAGAAGTTGTACTTGAACGCGGCGTTGGTCTGGGACCGCATATGCGACGTGTCCAGAGAATCACCGAGCCCGTACAGATACATATGGGTCTGGCCGAGGAGGGTATCGGTCAGGATCCCCTCGTTGGTGGTACGGGCGTCGCTGACCCCCGTCCCGCCGCCGATCTGCTCATAATATTCCCCGTTCCAGGTGGCAGCGTCCAGGGCAGGAGCCCCTTTATCGTAAATACCGGCATAGCGCTCCGCCGCCTGGGTGTCGCCGAGCAGGCACGCGATCCGCTCCGCCGCCTTCAAGGCACCGAGATACATCGCTCCGATGCGCACCGTCGTGCCGTCCATCGCCCGGTCATAGGTCATCCGGACCGAGGCCTTTTCGCAGACGCCGTCCTGGTTGGGATCGTAATTCCGGATACAGGCCTCCATCATCTTTTCGATGTTCGGCCAGATCGAGGCAATCCAGGCGGTATCGGGCATATTCTGATTGAGCCGATACGCCAGCATCACGCTCGCGAACATCCCATCCATGGCTGGGAAGGTTCCGGTAGTGTCGGCCGGGATGTTTCCCAGCCGGTTGTAGAGCAGTCCGCCCGGCTGCTGCTGCGCCGTAAAATCCTGTTTCTTCCAGCGGGCAGCAATTTCGGGATATAGATCAAAAAAGCCCTCCGCATAGCTCCAGACATGCTGGCAGTTGCCCTCGCAGTTGCCTTCTCCCAGACGGCCGTCGCTGCCCTCCCAGCCATAAGGCGTCCCGTCCTTGGCAATGTAGAAAGTGGGAGAACGCAGCACATCCATCGTGGACGCCGCCGCGTCGACGAGATAATACGGCAGAGAGGTGTCGTACAAGCTGTCATGATAGGCCTTGGTGTTACTGTGCAGCTCCTCATAACGGGCGGCGAGGTCGGCCACCACGTCCTCTACATTCTCATAAAGGCCGCGTAGCGCCGCCCGATATCGGTGTGGTCCTTGCCCCACAGATTGTCGGCGAAGAAATGAGGGAAATACCATGTATAGGCGAAACGCACGACCTTGGTTTCCCCGGCTGAAGCCGGACGCTCTCGCTCAGGCCGGCCACCGCATCGGTGCCGGCTGCCGTCTGTTTGCCGTCGAGCTCACCATCCGCCTCCATCTGGTCGAAGAGCGCCCGGACTGTCTGCCCTCCCGCGGTATATCCCGCATCGCCCGAAAGGAGACCAGAGCGCGAGGCTGCCGTTGCCGAGGCTAACATCCTCCCCGATCGTTTTCCAGCAGGATATAGGTGCCGGACGCATCCGTCACCACCCGGTTGGAACGGTCCCCCTCCAGTCCGTTGGCCAGGGTGGAAAGGACCGAGGCGGTCACCTCTTTACTCGAGGTGTTGGTCAGCACGATCTGAAAGACCCCTGCGGGAATCACGGAATCCCGTTCATTGAGGGGGACCATGGGGCTGAACATCTGCAGCTGGACATCCACCGGCAACGCGGTATCGAAGTCATAATAGCCGAACGGGTATTCCATAACGGCACGGACCTCATCCGCCGTACAGAGCGGCAGGCCATAGGGATTGGATTCATGGCCCACGATGTGCCAGCCCTCCATCTGATTTTCAAAGTCCCCCATTGACAAACCCGTCTACCGGCACCCGTTCGCCCGCTTCGTTTTCGAACCGGATGTCGTCGACGTTGATATGACCCCAGCCGGTCGAGCCCATGTCGGTAATGGTCACCACCAGATCCCGGTCATAGGCCGCGGCTGGGATCGGGGTGCTCTTTTGGGTCATGACCTCATTTCTGTCACCGGTCAGTTTAACCAGCACCTCGCCGGTTTGCGCATCGGCCAGGCCGAGGTATTCGATCGTGTCGTCATTTCCTCCTCCCACGAGTGCCGCCAGCGCCGTCGCCTCCGCCGGAAGTCGAAAGCTCCCGCTGCGCATTTCCCCTTTGAGGGAATCATTATACGAGGTGTAGCCTGGCGCAACCAGGCTGGAATTGATAAAATAGGTGCCCTGCTTGCTCTGTCCGCCCTTGACGGTGGAATTCGCCGGCATGTCCTTGAAGGCGTTGCGGTTATTGAGCGGAATATTGTTGCGCAGGATCCGGCTGTCCGTTTCGCCCTCCATTTCGGTAAATACGGCAAACAGGCTATTCTCCGACATCAGGCTCTCGGACTCCAACTGCCCGACGTCCCAGGCATAAGGCACCAGGTTGCCGTTGAAATACACGATGCCGGTCCCCATCCCCGCCAGGGGAAATTGACGTTTGATAACGTCTCTCCCCTGATAGACCCGCTGGGCATCCCCCGCTCCCTCAGCGTCTTCCGGATCCACTCTACCTGCCCCTCGAACTGCCCGTTCTTCTGCACCGGCTGCCTGTCGCTGATCTGCGGGTTGATTCCCGCAGATACCGGCAGCCCGCACCATGGCCGCACAGCATAGCACGGACAGGCCGCAGCGTACCGCCCGCTTGACGTTTCGTCCCTGTTTTTGCTCATGTTCTCGGCTCCTTTCCCACTAACCCATTTGCACTATATCGGCGCCGGACCTACCGGCGGTTTTTACTCCGTCTCATAATCGAGATAGACCAGGATATCTTGGTCGTAGTTACCGAATCCCTTGCCGAACAGGTTGACTCCTCCCGGATGCCTGGCCTCGGGCGGTGAGGCGATCCGGAAGCGGATAGGCTTTTTGGGTTCGAATGCGAAATCCGCCAGGGTACAGCCCGGCTCTCCGGCCGGCAACCCATCTATAAAGGTTCCCCGTTCGTTGACTGTGATAGTCTTGCGTATTCCATATTGGGTGCCAAAGTTCCACCATTTGGGGGTAAAGGCCCCCCGCACAGCCCCGAAATCCCCAGGAGAGCGCCAAAAGCCGATAAATTTCTGATTGATCGTGAAATGGATGTCGGAAGGCCAGTCACTCCCGGAATCCCTTGGCCTCGGAACAGATCTCAAAACTCAGGCGAAGCTGCCTGAGCCGCATATTTTCGGACAGATAGTTCGGCAATGCGTATTCGATCCACCCTTCCGAGAACCAGACCAACGCCGCATCGGCATGTTCCGGCGCCATAAAAAAGGCCGGATCGTCGGCCAGGCGGATAATCGATGAGGTGGTGGCCAGTCCGCAAGGCGCTTTGACATCACAGTCAACGTACATCCCTACCGGCATTGAGTAGGAGCAGCAGTTGGCCGACTCCTCCCGCGTAGTAAAAGGTAAGGACCAGATGCGGTATCGTGGGCGCAAATGGGCTTAACTGCCGTGTTCGGGATGGGAACGGGTGTACCCCCACCGCCATCGGCACCGACTATACCGTTTCTATCCCCTATATCCAGGGAAAGATCTGCCCTGAGAACTGAATAGAGAGAAAGAAGAGGAGAGATGACGAGCGTGGGGTGGGACATCCAGGGAAGGATGGGTCTCACCCGAAAAACAAGGTCAAGCCCTCGGTCTATTAGTACTGCCAAGCTAAAGACGTCACCGCCCTTACACATGCAGCCTATCTACCAGGTAGTCTACCTGGGACCTTACCTGATTAAATCAGTGGGATATCTCATCTTGAGGCCGGCTTCACGCTTAGATGCTTTCAGCGTTTATCCGATCCGCACGTAGCTGCCCAGCCGTGCCACTGGCGTGACAACTGGTGCACCAGCGGTGCGTCCATCCCGGTCCTCTCGTACTAAGGACAGAGCCTCTCAAATATCCAACGCCCACAACAGATAGGGACCGAACTGTCTCACGACGTTCTGAACCCAGCTCGCGTACCACTTTAATCGGCGAACAGCCGAACCCTTGGGACCTACTCCAGCCCCAGGATGTGATGAGCCGACATCGAGGTGCCAAACCTCCCCGTCGATGTGGACTCTTGGGGGAGATCAGCCTGTTATCCCCAGGGTAGCTTTTATCCGTTGAGCGACGGCAATTCCACTCTCATACCGCCGGATCACTAACTCCAACTTTCGTTACTGCTCGACCCGTCGGTCTCGCAGTTAGGCCCGCTTATGCGTTTACACTCTAAAGCACGGTTTCCGTCCGTGCTGAGCGGACCTTTGAGCGCCTCCGTTACGCTTTTGGAGGCGACCGCCCCAGTCAAACTGCCCACCTAACAATGTCCCCCGGCCGGATTCACGGCCGCAGGTTAGAATTCCAATACTTTAAGAGCGGTATCCCAAGGTTGACTCCACAAAGGCTGGCGCCGTTGTTTCCGTGCCTCCCGCCTATCCTGTACATAAAGTATCTAGTAACCCAATATTAAGTTACAGTAAAGCTCCATGGGGTCTTTCCGTCTTGTCGCGGGTAACCGGCATCTTCACCGGTACTACAATTTCGCCGGGCGGGTAGTTGAGACAGTGCCCAGATCATTACACCATTCGTGCGGGTCGGAACTTACCCGACAAGGAATTTCGCTACCTTAGGACCGTTATAGTTACGGCCGCCGTTCACTGGGGCTTCGATTCGGAGCTTGCACCCCTCCTCTTAACCTTCCAGCACTGGGCAGGTGTCAGCCCCTATACTTCATCTTTCGATTTCGCAGAGACCTGTGTTTTTGCTAAACAGTTGCCTGGGCCTATTCACTGCGGCTCTGTTTCCGGAGCACCCCTTTTCCCGAAGTTACGGGGTCAATTTGCCGAGTTCCTTAACTACCCTTCTCCCGTTGGCCTTAGAATCCTCTTCCTGTCTACCTGTGTCGGTTTGCGGTACGGGCATCCTAGATATACACAGAGCTTTTCTCGCCTTCGTCCACGCATGCTTCCCTACTTTAATTTCAGTCCCTTTCGCCCGGGGCTACCATCGCCCGGGTCATGCGCTTTCAAAGTGTCCCCTTGCTTAAATCTTTTGACGGTAACGGAATATCAACCGTTTGTGCATCGACTACGCCTCTCGGCCTCGCCTTAGCTCCCGACTATCTTGAAGCGGACGAACCTTCCTTCAAAAACCTTAGACTTTCGGCCATTATGATTCTCACATAATTCGCGCTACTCATTCCGGCATTCTCACTTCCATACAGTCCACCAGCGCTTCCGCTCTGACTTCGCCCCGTATGGAACGCTCTCCTACCAAGCGTATTACTACGCTTCCCAAGCTTCGGTACATGGTTTAGCCCCGTTAAATCTTCGGCGCAGGGTCACTCGACCAGTGAGCTATTACGCACTCTTTTTTAATGAGTGGCTGCTTCTAAGCCAACATCCTGGTTGTCTTCGCAACCCCACATCCTTTTCCACTTAACCATGTTTAGGGACCTTAGCTGTGGGTCTGGGCTGTTTCCCTTTCGACAACGAAACTTATCTCTCGCTGTCTGACTCCCGGCTATGATTATCTGGCATTCTGAGTTTGATAGGGTTCAGTAACCTCTCGGCCCCTAGCCCATTCAGTGCTTTACCTCCAGTAATCTTTTCGCCGAGGCTAGCCCTAAAGCTATTTCGGAGAGAACCAGCTATCTCCGAGTTCGATTGGAATTTCTCCGCTACCCACATCTCATCCGCTACCATTTCAACGGGAGTCGGTTCGGTCCTCCATGGCGTTTTACCGCCACTTCAACCTGGACATGGGTAGGTCACACGGTTTCGGGTCGAATACAACGAACTAATTTCGCCCTTTTCAGACTCGCTTTCGCTTCGGCTCCACACCCTAAGTGCTTAACCTTGCTCGTTACATTCACTCGCCGGACCATTCTACAAAAGGTACCCGATCACCCCTTGACGGGCTCTCGGTGCTTGTAAGCACAAGGTTTCAGGTTCTTTTTCACTCCCCTCCCGGGGTTCTTTTCACCTTTCCCTCACGGTACTTTTCTCTATCGGTCACTGGGTAGTATTTAGGCTTGGAGGGTGGTCCCCCCGTCTTCCCACCGGGTTTCACGTGTCCGGCGGTACTCTGGATCCAGCCCGCGGATTTCGCTTTTCGCCTACGAGACTCTCACTCCCTCTGGTGCGTCTTCCCATACGCTTCAGCTAAACTACGTCCTGCTTCCGGCTGTCCGAACCCCGGAGGTATTGCTACCTCCGGTTTGGCCTCTTCCCCTTTCGCTCGCCACTACTCAGGGAATCTCTGTTGATGTCTTTTCCTCGCCCTACTTAGATGTTTCAGTTCAGGCGGTTCCCCCCATACGCCTATGGATTCAGCGTATGGTGACCGGACTCTGACTCCGGCCGGGTTTCCCCATTCGGGTACCCACGGGTCAGGCGCCTGCTTTCGGCTCCCCGTGGCTTTTCGCAGATCGCTGCGCCCTTCTTCGGCTCCCAGTGCCAAGGCATTCTCCTTGCGCTCTTCTTCGCTTGACCTTCTTATGCTCGAATCATCTCAGGTTCTCACAAGCATACCCTTGTAGTCACGGGTATACTCGCGATGTTCTCTTCTTTCTCTTTATTCAGTTCTCAAGGTTCTTCCTGACGCCTAGACTTTTAGACGCTAGATATTAGATTTGCCTTCCTGACGCCAAACCTAATATCTAACATCTAACTCCTGACGTCTCTTTGGGGTGGGCTCAATGTGGACTCGAGTCCACTTTCGCCTTGCGGTTCCAGCGTCCTTGTCCCCATCTGGCCTGCCTGGTTTGGGAAACGTTGCCGTCCCCCATGGTGGGCTCAAGTGGACTCGAACCACCGACCTCACGCTTATCAGGCGTGCGCTCTAACCACCTGAGCTATGAGCCCATGTCCGCCAGAACGCCGGTCTCCTGCCTTCGTCCGGCCCGCTTCCCCGGCTCTTTCCGCGGCTCTCTCGATTCGCTGGTGTCCACTGTCTCCAGCTTTTCACCTTCGTTCACGTCCTGCCGCGGCGCAGCCGCTTTTCGGCAGCCCTTTCAGACTACCCGCTAGAACTCCGGAGGAGTTCTTGCAAGGCATTTGCCGCGCTGCGCCAAATGCCTTGGTGGAGATGAACAGACTCGAACTGTCGACCCCCTGCTTGCAAGGCAGGTGCTCTCCCATCTGAGCTACACCCCCATGTCCGCAGCAGGCTTACTCCCCACCGCTTTGAATTCCCTGCGTCTCTCTTTCAAGAAACCGCTGGAACCGCTTTCGCGGTCCCAGCTCCGGGGCCTTCAAAATTAAACAGCGCTTAAGCTTCCTTCGACTCGTTCTGACCGAGCTTATGGGAATGTTCCCATTCCCTCTGCTCCTTAGAAAGGAGGTGATCCAGCCGCACCTTCCGATACGGCTACCTTGTTACGACTTCACCCCAGTCGCCAATCCTACCTTCGGCAGCGTCCTCCTTGCGGTTAGACTACTGACTTCGGGTATTACCGGCTCCCATGGTGTGACGGGCGGTGTGTACAAGGCCCGGGAACGTATTCACCGCGGCATGCTGATCCGCGATTACTAGCAATTCCAACTTCATACAGGCGGGTTGCAGCCTGCAATCTGAACTGGGACCGTTTTTGGGGTTTTGCTCCGCCTCGCGGCTTTGCTTCCCTTTGTTAACGGCCATTGTAGTACGTGTGTAGCCCAGGTCATAAAGGGCATGATGATTTGACGTCGTCCCCACCTTCCTCCGTTTTGTCAACGGCAGTCTCCTTAGAGTGCTCTTCCGTAGCAACTAAGGACAAGGGTTGCGCTCGTTGCGGGACTTAACCCAACATCTCACGACACGAGCTGACGACAACCATGCACCACCTGTCTCAACTTTCCCCGAAGGGCACCTGACGCATCTCTGCCTCGTTAGTTGGATGTCAAGACCTGGTAAGGTTCTTCGCGTTGCGTCGAATTAAACCACATACTCCACTGCTTGTGCGGGCCCCCGTCAATTCCTTTGAGTTTCAATCTTGCGATCGTACTCCCCAGGTGGATTGCTTATTGTGTTTACTCCGGCACGGTAGGGGTCAGTCCCCCCACACCTAGCAATCATCGTTTACGGCATGGACTACCAGGGTATCTAATCCTGTTTGCTCCCCATGCTTTCGTGCCTCAGCGTCAGTTAAAGCCCAGCAGGCCGCCTTCGCCACTGGTGTTCCTCCTAATATCTACGCATTTCACCGCTACACTAGGAATTCCGCCTGCCTCTACTTCACTCAAGAACGACAGTTTCAAATGCAGCCCCGGAGTTAAGCCCCGGTATTTCACATCTGACTTGCCATCCCGCCTACGCACCCTTTACACCCAGTAAATCCGGACAACGCTCGCTCCCTACGTATTACCGCGGCTGCTGGCACGTAGTTAGCCGGAGCTTACTCTTCAGGTACCGTCATTTCTTCGTCCCTGACTACTTAGGTTTACAATCCGAAGACCTTCTTCCCTCACGCGGCGTTGCTGGGTCAGGGTTTCCCCCATTGCCCAATATCCCTCACTGCTGCCTCCCGTAGGAGTCTGGGCCGTGTCTCAGTCCCAATGCGGCCGATCAACCTCTCAGTTCGGCTACCGATCGTCGCCTTGGTAGGCCGTTACCCTACCAACTAGCTAATCGGACGCGAGCCCACCCTTCAGCGGATTTCTCCTTTGATATCCAGACGATGCCATCCGGATATGTCATGCGGTATTAGCGGCCGTTTCCAGCCGTTGTCCCCCTCTGAAGGACAGGTTGCTCACGCGTTACTCGCCCGTCCGCCACTAAGATATCCAAATTAACGGGTCGTTCTCTTCTTTCGCGCTGTTTAATTTTTCAATTTTCAAGGTCCCTTGTCTCTTGCTCTCCCTTGCGGGTTCCCTTCAGGGGCCCCCTCAAGAGCGCCTTTGCTATCATACCATCCCTCCTCCCCTTTGTCAAGCTCTTTTTTGTTTGAAATTTTCCCTTTTCCGCCTGCCTTTTCCAGGATTGGCGAAAAATGAAAAAAATCGTCACAAACCGAGGTTTTTTTGCCAAAACGGTCTATGCGCCGCCGTTTTTCCGCATAATCACGCGGGCGGCGGAACACAATAATCCCAAAACACAAACGAGGTGCCCCTATGAAACCGATCGTCTTAAGCGGGCGGCGGAACGACCCCGCCGCGCTCTGCAAATTCTCGCCATCATTCTGTTAAACATCCTGGTCATCGCCATGCTGCCGGGCGCCCGGGACGGCGCCTATCCCACCCTGTCCAAAGTCGGCTCCCAGGGCGAGGAAGTCCGGCAGATCCAGACCAAGCTGAAAAACTGGGGCTATCTGAACGACCGGGTGGATGGGATTTACGGCCCCAAAACCCGGGACGCAGTGATCTGGTTCCAGAAAAAGAACGGGCTCGTCGCCGACGGCATAGCCGGGCCGGCGACGCTCAAGGCCATGGGAATCTTCACCTCCTCGGGCGGAACCGGCGGGAGCGGCAGTTCCAGCGGGCACAGCACGAGCGACTACAACCTCCTGGCCCGGCTGATTTCCGCGGAGGCCAGAGGCGAGCCCTATTCCGGACAGGTGGCGGTGGGCGCCGTCGTGCTCAACCGGATGCAGCACCCTCGTTTCCCGACACCATTTCGGGCGTGATTTACCAGAAGGGGGCCTTTTCCTGCCTGTATGACGGGCAGTTCGACCAGCCGGTGGCGGAAAGCGCCTACCGGGCGGCGCAGGACGCCCTCAACGGCTGGGATCCGTCGGGCGGCGCGATCTACTACTACAACCCCAAAACAGCGACCAACCAGTGGATCCGGTCCCGGCCGGTCATCACCACCATCGGGCGGCATGTGTTCTGCAGCTGAGGCCTCATCCGTCGTCGTGACAGGCGCCGCAGGAGAGGCCCAGGTCCTCCAGCACCTCCATGATCTCCTCGATCGTCAAATATTCCAGGGCCCTCTGCCGGATCGCGTATTCGTGGAGGGCCTCCTCCGTCAGCGCGTACAGCTCCTCGGCGGAGCAGGTATTGCGCCGCAGGATGGCCTGGATTTTCAGCAGGGCTTCCTTCGCTTCCTCCGGACTTGGATTCCGCTGTTGACTCGAAATTTCTTTCTCCAAAACCAATCACTCTCCATTCTAAGTATATGTATCTATCATATCACATAAAGCTATATACAGTCTATATGATTCTATAAAATATAGTATTTGTCTGGTATGTTTATGTAGAGGTGATTGATATGGCTGTTATCAAAGTGCAGGTGTCCTTGCGTTTGAGTCCAGAGGTAGCCGCGAAATTGAAAAAATCGCGAAATTGGAGACCCGGTCCGTTACCAATTTTGTCGAGCATCTCATCGTCAAGGAGATCCGCCGGTACGAGGACGTAAACGGGGAAATCCCGCTGACGGAGGAGGACGTGTCCCTGGAATGACATCCGGCCCCGGCCCATCACCACCCCCCGGCCGGCATGTGTTCTGCGGCTGTAATGGTTATAAAAGGTTGCGCCTGGGGGCGCGACCTTTTTTGATTTTGATATCAGCCTGCTTTCAGGGTGGTTGCAGACGAAGCAGATACCTTGTGCTATTCTTGTACCGGGGTGGTAAATATGTCAAGCAAATCGTCCTTCGTCATTCGCCTTTCTGACACAGACAAAGCCAAGATCCGCTGGATTGCCGCCAAGGACAATCGTTCGATGACCAACATGATTGACTATTTGATTAAAAAGAGATCCGCCGGTACGAGACAGAAAACGGGGAAATCCCACTGACGGAGGAGGACGTGTCCCTGAATGATCTCCTGGGCCGGCCGCTGCCCCGGAACCCGATTGGGGGGGAGTCCGCCCTCCGATATCCAGGGAGACGGAAGCCCCGAATCGCAAAAGCCGGTGAGGAGATTCCTCACCGGCCCCGTTCAGCCAAAAACCGCCCGGCTTCCGTTCTGGAAGCCGGGCGGTTGGTCATGTGTCTGTCGTTACCTGCCGATCCGCCCCGCGTGGGATTAAGTCCCATCCGGAGCCGCGGCCGTTTCTTCGGCATCCGCCGAATTGTCGCCCGCATCCTCCAAACGGCGGCCGCGCATAAACAACGCCGCCGTCAAAAACGGGATACAAAGCGCAAAGCTGAACAGGTACCGGAATTCCGCATAAGTCGGCGCGGCAATCATATTCGTCCCCACACCAGGATGACCGGCAGGAAATACAGCCACGCCCCCTTGCGCCGCATCATGATGACTGCGCCCAGAAGAAAAATCACAATCCAAACCATCCCGCCGACCGTGATGAAATCGGCCAGGCCCAGAAGAAAGCCCCGCATGCTTTTGCCTGTAATTCTCTGAATCCAGTCCACTTCAACCAGCCCGATATCCCGTTCGCTCGTACTGGGCGATACAATCCAGTTTTTAGTGGAAACGTGCCAGTACCCTACCGTCTCCATCATATAGGCTTTGACGTAATGCTTGAAATTTGGGAACAGCATCCCGGCCCATACCTTCATGAATTCGCCTTTTGTCTGGTTGAAGTATTCCCGGTCGAAATGGGCGTGCCCTTTGATGTTGTCGACCGTATACGGCGTATAGCTGTCGTATTCCTCCAGCGGAAGGAGGCGGTTCAGATACTCGCGCTGCTCGTCGGTCATTTTTCCGTCCATCACCACTGTGCGCGCGACCTGTTGCAGGGGAACCCCCACCGCTTCCTGAAACGGGCTCGGCCGGATACCAATCGCGGTGTACAGCGGGCCCTGGATCAGTACGACTGCCGCCATCACCGCCGCAAAAACGGGCGCCAGCCTCTTGAAATACCGGCGGTAATAAATCGCCATGATGATCAGCAGCACAAAGGTGACATAGACGCCATTATTCCGCATGAAGCAGGTGAGCAGGCACAGGATGACAAATTTGAGAAGCCCTTTTGCATGAAGAAGCTCGCCGCCTTTCGATTCCCAAATATCGTAAAGGCACAGGGTCAGCAGCAGCACCACGGCGCCGAAGAGCACGTCCTTCCACATACTGATGGCGTACAGGGGGAACACCTGCGAGACAATAAAATACAGCCCCACGAAACAAATGCCGACTTTACGGATCCTCTTCCGCCGCAGCCAGGTAAGCCCATATGCCAGTATTCCGGCTAGCAGCAGCATCTGAAACAAGGAAAACAAGGCAACGCCCAGCGTCAGGTTCCCCCACCGCGCTGCCGAAACGCATAAACGGCGTCACGAGCAAGGTAAACAGCACGGGGTGGGTATTCTCCCACGCCGTCCCCAGGGCCTGGTCGATAGAGGCTGCCGAATCGGGTGTTACGCATCCCGGATAGAACGTCAGATACGACGGCATCCAACAGACAAGCAGAAGGGCAAACATACAAAGCCAATAGCGGAACGCCGCTTTTCCGCCGTCGGGTTCCGCGTCCTGAAGCAGGTTCCATCTCGTCACGATCGTATACATCCCGACCGCGACGAGATAAAAAAGCGGCAAAAAGGACAAAAAACCAGACGAGATCCCATACTTTGAACGGGTAGAATTCCAAATTGGGGCGTTCGATTTTCCCGCCCACGACATATGTCGCCGACAGGACCGCCCAGCACCGCCCCCGTCACACAGACGCGGCGGTCCCGCTCCCTCAAGAGCGTTTTTTAAACAGAAACAGCAGAACCGCCGCCGCCAGCAGCATCAACACGATATGGCGGGGCCAGTCGAAATAACAAAACAACAGCGTCGTGAGTCCGCCTGAAACCAAAACACCCGCCCAAAGCACCCACGGCGGCAGCGGGCGATTATGCGTCCTTATCATGTTCACCCTCCTGAAGAAGATTGAGGAAAAGCTCATACAACTGCCGATGCTTTTTCACGATAACGTCCAGCACCACGCCGATCAAGAAGGAAAGCAGGGCAAAAAGCACCAAGGTGACCGACACGATCATGGTCGGATAGCGGGGCACCAGGCCCGTCCGGATATAGTCTACCAGGACGGGGATGAAGAACCCGACCGAAGCCAAGAGAAACACGAGGGCAAATATGCCGAAAAAGGCCATCGGCTTATAGTCCTTGTAGAGCTTAAAAATCGTCCCCAGCACTTTCATGCCGTCCGCATAGGTGTTGAGCTTGGATACGCTTCCCTCGGGGCGGTCCCGGTATTCCACCGGAATTTCCCGGATCAGGAAGTTCTTATCCAGCGCGTGGATCGTCATTTCCGTCTCGATTTCAAAACCCTGAGAGAGTATCGGGAAGGTTTTTACAAAATCCCGGCTGAAGGCCCGGTACCCAGTCATAATGTCGTTGACCTTGGTGTGAAACAGGCGATTGATCAGGCCGCGGACCATGACATTGCCCAGATTGTGGAACGGACGTTTGTTTTCTGTAAAATAGGTGGACGACAGTCTGTCCCCATTCACCATGTCCGCCTTTTTCTCCAGGATAAGCCGCACCATATCCGGCGCATTTTCCGCCGGATAGGTGTCGTCCCCATCGATCATCAGATAGCAGTCCGCCTCAATTTCCCGGAACATCGTACGGATGACGTTCCCTTTTCCCTGTTTGTACTCATGCCGGACAATCGCGCCCGCGCGTGCGGCGATTTCATCCGTCCCATCCGTTGAGTTGTTGTCATACACGTAGATGTCGGCGTCCGGGAGTACGCCGCGATAATCCCGGATCACCTTTTCAATGGTTCCCGCCTCGTTATAGCACGGGATCAGGACCGCTACCTTTTTGTCATTCCTTCCTGGCATCTTACACACCCTCACTTATAAACTCCTAGTTTGTAGTATACCATACAGCGGGTGGCGAAGCAAGTTTTCATATTTCCTCCCCGTTGTCGATCAGGATCGCGCAGCCGAGCGGCGGCAGGCGCAGGATGTCCCCCTCCACCCGTCCATCCCCGAGGTTGACGGTCCACCCCGCCCAGCCCTCCGGCAGCGGGAGCGCCGCCTCCGTGTCCCCCCCCGGTTGACCGCGCAGAGCAGCGCGGCCCCGCCGTCCCTACGTTCGAAGCACAGGGCGGCCCCATCCCGGGCGAGCGGCCGGAAGCGGCCCTCTTTCAGGGCCGTGGCGGCTTTCCGCAGCCGCCCGAGCCGCCGATACCAGGCAAGCAGGTCCGGATCCTCCTCCTCCCAGGGGTAGCAGCCCCGGTTGAAGGGGTCGCGGTACCCCTCCATCCCGGCCTCGTCCCCGTAATACACGCAGGGGACCCCCGGCAGACAGTATTGCAGGGCGCTCGCCAGCCGCATGAGCCGCAGGCCCCGGGCGCGCCGCTCCGGCGTCAACTTTGCGCCGCCTGCCAGTCCCGGCCCCGGCCGCCAGCGGGCTCCCCGGCCAACGCCGTCAGCGCCCGCTCGGTATCGTGGGTGCCAATGTGGTTCATTAGCAGCCGGTTGACCGCC